>ENA-OPBS01002673-OPBS01002673.1-human-gut-metagenome-genome-assembly--contig:-NODE-2673-length-11966-cov-3.221140_pt1 | contig 11966 bp, 10 predicted proteins | sample MGYA00241074_ERZ501463 | MGnify/ENA primary metagenome ERZ501463 (study PRJEB25962, sample SAMEA2042578) | human gut metagenome | biome: human gut; feature: human-associated habitat; material: faeces...
TGCCGCAGCTCCGCCAAGCCCTTTCCGCTGCGGGCGGCGGTGGCCACCACCGGCACATCCACGGCGTTGCAGATGTCCAGCAGGGTCTGCCGGGGCATCTCGCTCACGTCCGTCTTGGTGTGGGTGGCAAATACCGCACCCACGCCAAGGTAGTCCGCGCCGTGTGCCACAGCGTCCAGCGCTTCCTGTACCGTGTGGGCGGATACGCCGATCATCACGCCCTCGCCCACGCGCTGGCGCACCTGTGCGGCGGCCATATCGTCCTGCCCCACATGGATGCCCTCAGCGTGGCACTGCAAGGCCACCTCCACGTTATCGTTGATGAACAGCGGCACACCGTACTGCTGGCACAGAGCGTGGATCTGGATGGCTTCCTGTAAAAAATCTGCGTCGCCCAGCTGCTTTTCCCGCAGCTGCACGCAGGTGGCACCGCCCTTCAGGGCACTTTCCACCTGCTGATACAACGTCTGCTCGCCCACCCATGCACGGTCGGTCACCGCGTACAGGAGCATGGTGTGTTTATCGCACTTCATAGTTTGCGCCTTTCTCCAGCTGTTCGGGGGTCATGTTGTAAATGGCATCAATGATGTAATTGCGGTAGGTAGCGTTGCCGTCCAGCGGGGTCAGCCGTGCATGGGCGATCTCGCCCGCAAGGCCCATGGCGCAGACGGCGGCAGCCGCAGCCTCCAGCGGCTGGCCGGGGTTGGCGGTGATAAAGGCCGCCGTCAGGGCAGAGAGCTGGCAGCCCGTGCCGGTGATGGCGCTCATCATCGGGTGGCCGTTGCGGATGCAGTAGGCTTTTGCCCCATCGGCCACGATGTCAATGGCACCGGTGATGGCCACAACGGCACCGGTCTTTGCGGCAAATGCCTTGGCAAAGGCCACCGCGCCGTCCAGATTTTCCTCGGTGACCCTGTCGGCCACATCGGCATCCACGCCCTTGGTGGTGCCCGCACCGGAAGCCAGTGTCTTTACCTCGGAGATGTTGCCCCGGATGACCGTGAACCGCACCTCGTCCAACAGGCGGTAGGCCGTCTCGGTGCGCAGGGTGGAAGCGCCCGCGCCCACAGGGTCCAGCACCACGGGGTGGCCCAGTGCATTGGCCTTTTTGCCCGCCCTGAGCATGGATTCAATGGTGCGGCTGTTCAGGGTGCCGATGTTGATGTTCAGCCCGCCGCAGATGGTGGTGATATCCTCCACCTCGGCAGCATCGTCGGCCATAATGGGCGAAGCACCGCAGGCCAGCACCATATTGGCGCAGTCGTTCACGGTGACGTAGTTGGTGATATTATGAATCAGGGGGCTTTTGGTGCGGACATTGGCAAACTGCTCTGCAAACATGACGCACCCCCGTCAGGAAAGGCTGCTCTGCATGGAGCGCAGGGCACCGGAGTGCTGCAGGCTGTACACCAGCACACCCGCAATAACCGCACCCACAGCGGTGGAGATGAGGAAGGGCACGATGTAGGCATAGAACGCGATGTCACCGGCGCTCTTGCCCATCAGGCAGATGGCCACCGGGTAAGCACACAGGCCGCCCAGAATGCTGGTGCCGAACACCTCGCCCACCAGGGTGGCGATCAGGTTTTTGGTCTTTGCGTAGACCAGGCCGCAGAGCAGGGCACCAAACATGCTGCCCGGGAAGGCCATCAGGCTGCCCAGACCCAGGATATTGCGGAGCAGCGAAGCCACAAAGGCCACGCCCACGCCCCACCAGGGACCCAGCAGCACGGCGCAGAGCACATTGACCATGTGCTGCACGGGGGCGCACTTGCTGCCGAACATCGGGAAGCTGAACACACTGCCAACCACGCACAGGGCGCAGAACATTCCAGCGAGAGCCAGCTTTTTCACAGAGAATTTTTTCATTGGAAACTCCTCTTTCTCAAAAAGCGGTCGAGGCTTGCTGGCCTCCTCTCACGCCGGAACACGGCTTCCCATCGCAGTTATTTCAAGGCTCAGGGCGCTCCCCCTCAGCCCGGAGCCGCCCGTTGCGGCGGCTTGCGGCAACAAAAAACAGGAGACACCACAGCGGTGCCTCCTGCAAAAAATCATTTTCCTATGACTTCCTACGGCGGCATTATCCGCATCAGGTCAAGGGTCGAAGTTTGGTTACTTCCTCTCAGCCCGCCTCACGAGCTCCCCTGTGTTTTGTTTTTCGTAGGGTATTGTACACCCGCCGGGGCAAAAAAGCAAGAACAAGTTTTTCTTTCGCCTTTTTGCCAAATCGCTTTTACAATTTTCCGGATTATGTTATACTTGTCCCAAATTTCGCAGCGCCCGGGGGAGCCATTCCCCGTTTTGGGACACTGCCCGGCACAAAAGGAGATTGAAGTTATGGGTCTCATCAAAGCAGCCATGGGCGCAGCATCCGGCGTGATGGGCGACCAGTGGAAGGAATATTTTTATTGTGACGCTCTGCCTGCGGAGGTGCTGGCCGTCAAGGGACAAAAGAAGGTCTCCGGGCGCTCTTCGAACCGTCACGGCACCGAGAACGTCATCACCGATGGCTCCATCGTGGCGGTGGCCGAGGGCCAGTGCGCCCTCATCGTGGAGCAGGGCAAGGTGGTGGACCTCTGTGCTGAGCCCGGCGAGTACACCTACAGCACCGGCACCCAGCCCTCCCTGCTCAGCGGCGGGCTGAAGAACATCGACAGCGTGTTTGCCGAGCTGGGCAAGCGGTTCAGCTTTGGCGGGCAGGCCGGTTCCGACCAGCGCATCTATTATATCAATACCCGGGAACTCACCGGCAACAAGTACGGCACCCCCAACCCGGTGCCTTTCCGGGTGGTGGACCAGCGCGCCGGCATCGATATCGACATCGGCATCCGGTGCTTCGGCGAATACAGCTACCGGGTGGTCAACCCCATCCTGTTTTACACCAATGTCTGCGGCAATGTGGAAAACGCCTACACCCGCGACGCGCTGGACGGCCAGCTCAAGACCGAGCTGATGACCGCCCTGCAACCCGCCTTTGCCCGGATCAGCGAGCAGGGCATCCGCTACTCCGCCCTGCCCGGCCACACCGCCGAGCTGGCCGAGGCCCTGAATCAGGAGCTGAGCGCCAAGTGGAGCAGGCTGCGCGGCATCGAGATCGTCTCTCTGGGCGTTTCCGGTGTCAAGGCCAGCGAAGAGGACGAGCAGATGATCAAGGAGCTGCAGCGCAGTGCGGCCTTTATGGACCCCACCCGCGCCGCCGCGCATCTGGTGGGTGCACAGGCCTCCGCCATGCAGACTGCCGCCTCCAACACCGCCGCCGGTCCCGCCATGGCCTTTATGGGGATGAACCAGGCCGCTGCAGCGGGCGGTGTCAACGCCCGGGATCTCTACCAGATGGGCGGCCAGCAGACCGCCGCGCAGCCTCAGGCCGCACCAGCCGCTGGCTGGACCTGCAGCTGCGGCCACACCGGCAACACGGGCAAGTTCTGTGCCGAATGCGGCAAGCCCCGGCCCGAAGCCCCGGCTGTCTGGGTGTGCAGCTGCGGTGCAAAGAACAGCGGCAAATTCTGCTCGGAGTGCGGCAGACCCCGGCCCGCCGCCAAGTGCGCCAACTGCGGCTTTGTGCCCGCCGACCCAGCCAACCCGCCCAAGTTCTGCCCCGAGTGCGGCAAGCCCTTTGGGGCCTGAGAGGGGTCTGACGCATGGCTGAAAAGACAACGAATTATCAGTGCCCGGCCTGTACCGGCCCCCTGCACTACGATGGTGCCAGCGGCAAGCTGGTCTGCGATTACTGCGGCTCGGCCTACGACGTAAAGGACATCGAGGCCCGCTACGCCAAAAAGCAGGCCGCTGCCGACACTGCCGCCGAGGGCGATGCCAAAAAAGCCGCCCGCCTGCCCCGGCAGGACAGTCCGGTGTGGAGCGAGGCCGAGGCGGAGGGCCTGAACAGCTACTCCTGCCCCACCTGCGGGGCCGAGCTGGTCTGTGACGAGACCACCGCCGCCACCACCTGCCCCTACTGCGGCAATCCCACAGTGCTGGGCGGCAAGCTCTCCGGCAAGCTGAAGCCGGAATACATCCTGCCCTTCAAGCTGGACAAAAAGGCCGCCATTGCCCAGCTGACCAGATATTACAAGGGCAAGGCCTTCCTGCCCAAGGCGTTCAAGAGCCAGAACCACATCGCAGAGATCCAGGGCGTATATGTCCCCTTCTGGCTCTACGATGCCAAGGCCGACGCGCGCGGCCGGTACGAGGGCCAGAACTCCGAGAGCCACCGCGAGGGCGATTACATGGTGACCACCACCCAGCACTACGATGTACGCCGCGAGGGCTCGGCCGACTTTACCAAGGTGCCGGTGGATGGCTCCAGCAAGATGCCCAACACCCACATGGATGCCATTGAGCCCTTTGATTACGGCGACCTGAAGCCCTTCTCCACGGCCTACCTGCCCGGCTATCTGGCCGACCGGTATGACGAGGATGCCGATGCCTGCGCCGAGCGCGCCTACCGTCGGATGTACAACTCCACGGCCGATGCGCTCCACGCCACCACCGGCGGCTACAGCGAGATCCACCCCATTTCCGAGAACATCAACGTGGATATGACCCACGCCCACTACGCCCTGCTGCCGGTCTGGATGCTCCACACCCGCTGGAAGGAGCAGGACTTCCTCTTTGCGATGAACGGCCAGACCGGCAAGCTCATCGGTGACCTGCCCGTGGATAAGGGCAGGGTAGCTGCATGGTTTGCCGGCATCAGCATCCCGCTGATGATACTGACGGCTCTCATCATGCTGCTGTGAGAGGGGGAGACGGGAATATGAAATACTGCAAAAAACTGTTTGCCCTTCTGGCTGCGGCCCTGCTCTGCATGGCCCTGACCCTGCCGGCCGGGGCAGCCGCCCCGCTGGTGCGGGACGAGTGCGGCGTATTTGACGCCGACACGCTGGCCGACCTCGAGGAGCAGGCCGAAAGCGCCTCCGACGGCCACGACGTGGATGTCTACTTCCTCGTGGTGGACGACATCGGCGATGCCGACCAGCGCGACTACGCGAAAAATTATTATATCTCCAACGGCCTCGGCTATGGCGACGAACAGAGCGGCATCCTCTTCCTGCTGGCAGTCGGCTCCCGCAAGTATGTCACCATCACCTACGGCGGCGGCGTGACAGCCTTTACCGATTACCGCATCGAGCAGATCGAAGATACCGTTGTCCCCTATCTCTCGGACGACGACTGGGCCGAGGCCGCCTCCGAGTACCTCTCCATGTGCGCCGACACGCTGGATTTCTACGCTGAGCACGGCGAACCTCTGGATGTTGACAACGACACCAGCGGCTGGCCCATCCTGCTCCTCATCGTCATCGGCGTACCCATGATCATTGCCGGTATCGTCTGCGGCGTGCTGTACAGCCAGATGAAAACAGCCCGGCTCAAGACCGAAGCCAACGATTACATCGGTGCAGGCTTAAAGCTGCGGGTGCAGGTGGACAACTACACCCACACCGACCGTGTGCAGGTCTACGACCCGCCCCACGAGGAGAGCAGCAGCTCCGGCGGCTCCTCCGTGGACAGCGATGGCTTTGGCGGCTCCTCCGGCGGCTCGTTCTGAGCGCCCTTTTCTCCAGCAATAAACCACCGGTTCTGCCGGTGGTTTTCGCTTGTTTTTATTTCCGCGTAACATGCAAAAGAAAGGAAACCCAACGAATGTCAAAGAAGATCACCGCCCTGATCCCCGGAGCCGCGCTGGCACTGGGCATCGCCTGCATCGCCAAGTGGCTGGAAACGCTGGAAAGCAGCGCCGGGCTCCACCTCATTGGCGCATCGGTCATCGCCCTGTTTATCGGCATGGCCATCAATGCGTTTTTCCAGCCCAACAAAACAACCGCGCCGGGCATCAAATTCACCTCTAAGAAGGTCCTGAAATTCGCCATTGTCCTTCTGGGTGCCAGCCTGAACATCCGCACCGTGCTGACCGTGGGCCGTTTTTCGCTGACGGTCATGCTCTTCACCCTGGCCACCTGCTTTGGGCTGGGCGCGCTGATCGGCAAAGCGCTCGGGCTCAACTGGAAAACCAGCAGCCTGATCAACGCCGGAACCGGCATCTGCGGCGGCTCTGCCTTTGCCGCCATTGCGCCGGTGATCGAGGCCGATGACATGGACATCGCCTACGGTATGTCCGCCACCTTCCTGTTCGATACGGTGATGATCGTTGTGTTTCCGCTCCTTGGCCGGTGGCTTGGGCTTTCCGATGCCGCATTCGGTCTCTGGGCCGGTACGGCGGTCAATGATACCTCCAGCGTTGTAGCCACCGGTTACGCTTTCAGTGAAGCAGCCGGCGACTTTGCAACGATGGTCAAGCTGACCCGCACGCTGGCGATCATTCCGGCTGTTCTGGTCTTTGCCGCCATCAACCTGCACCTGAAAAAGAAAGAGAGTGCCCAGGCCAACGGTGTCAAAGTGAGCATCCGTTCCATTTTCCCCTGGTTTATCCTTGCGTTCCTTGCCATGTCCCTGCTGACCAGTCTGGGCCTTCTGCCCGCCGGGCTGGTTTCCGGCCTGAAGACCATCAGCAAGTTTCTGATGGTCGCGGCTCTGGCGGCCATCGGTCTGAACACGAACTTCAAATCGCTCTGCCGTTCCGGCGCAAAGCCCATGCTGCACGGCTTCATCATCTCCACATTGGTCGTTCTGGTCGCCATTGGTGTTGAGTACATGATCGGCATCGCGCCCTACGGCACACTGTAACGCTCCTGCCAGCTGAATTTTCCCACAAAGAAAGAGCAGTGCTCTCCAATGGGTCCACCCACCGGAAGCACTGCTCTTTTATTGTTCCGCTTCGCTCCACAAACGCGAACTTGTCGGGGCGAGGCCCCTCCATCTTGCTACGCAAGACCGTTCTGTCGCTTAAAAGCCCCACTGGGGCTTTCATTGTTCTGCTTCGCTCCACAAACGCGAAGTTATCTGGTTGATGCCATTTTATCAGTCGGCCATGATCTCCTGAGAGCCCCATAGGAGATTAAGAAGTTCGCAAGCCAACCAGCTGGTACAGCAAGCCAGACAAAGGCAATGCCGAAACGCGGTGCACAGATCAGGGCAACGGACAGACGAATCGCAAGGTTCACCATGTTTGCAACGAGGAACGGACGCATAATTCCGAGACCGCGAAGAACTCCATCGGTTGCCATCTTGATACCCATGAAGATGAAAAAGTAACCAAGCCATCTCATATAATCACCAGACACCTGATAGGCCAACACCGTTCCGTCTTTTCCCAAGAACAGCGAGGAAATCTGCGTGTGCAGCGCTTCAATGACCACAAACGCAATGGCTGCAAAGCACAGATCCAGCACCAGTGCAGCGTGGTACCCTTTTTTGATGCGTTGGGGCTTGCCTGCGCCAAGGTTTTGGGAAACAAACGGCGAAACCGCATTGCCGATGGAGACAAAAATCAAAGAGAACACATTCTCTACTCGCATCGTCGCCGAATAGCCTGCCAGCGCCTGTGTGCCGAATGGATTTACAACTGCCTGCACAATCAGCATACCGATGGACACCGTAGACTGCTGAAGAATCGACGGCACGGCAATTTGCAGCATGGATTGCAGCCCCCGCCAGTCAAATCGTTGAAATGGGCTCTCGTATCGCCGCATCCGATGAAGAAAAATCAGAAAGGAAAATATGGCGGAAATGCCTTGGGCAATCAAGGTTGCAAGAGCGGCACCGAACACGCCCAGACCAAGCCCAGCAACCATCCAAAGGTCCATAAAAATATTCAGGACAGAAGAAAAAATCAGGAGTGCCAAGGGAATTCTTGATTCACCGATGGAGGTGAACATGTTGGAGAGAATGTTATACATAAACAAGAACGGAAAGCCCGCAAAATAGACCCGCAGATACAGCACCGCCTCATCCAGAATGTCGGGAGGGGTTTGCAAGCCCCGCATCATCGGGAGGGAAAAGCATAAGCCAAAAACGCCAAGGACAATGCTCAGAATCAAAAAGCTGAGCAAGGACGTTGACACAATGGTTTTCATTTTGCCATATTCTTTGGCACCGAAATAGCGGCTCACCAGCACACCGGCACCTACGCCGGCTCCCAGTGCCACACAAATGAACACATTGGTCAATGCTGCACAGGCACCGACAGCTGCAAGTGCAGAAGAACCAACAAACTGGCCGACAATAATGGAGTCGGCCATATTGTATATTTGCTGAAAAAAACTCCCAAGAATCATCGGCATTGCAAAAACCGTCAACGCTTTGAGGGGCGCATCGGTGATCAAATACTCATCTTTCGACATTCTCATATTCCTCCTTGGTACTTGTATTGTGGTATCCCATTCACTTACCTTCTCAAATTCCGAGTTGTTGAACTGAGCCGAGTATACCACACTCTTCCCACAAATACTACCACACAAAAAACTCCCATGCTCACATCGGAAGATGCTGTGCATGGGAGTTTTTGCTGCGCCTGTTACGGCGTATTGTTACTTATTGAAGGTCTTCTCGTTCAGCAGACCCTCGCTCTTGGCAACGCAGATGCTGGCAACTGCATCACCCACCACGTTCAGAGAGGTGACCAGCATCTCGATGGGGCGGTTGATAGCCAGGATCAGGGAGTAGGCCAGCAGAGCGCCGTCGTTGACGAAGCCCATGCCGGACAGGATAGTGAACAGGATGACAGCCCCAGCGCCGGGAGCGGCGGGGGTGCCCACAGATGCCAGCAGGGCCAGCAGGGCAACCACGACCAGCTGGCCGGGGGTGACGGTGTAGCCGGCACAGCCTGCAATGAACACGGTGGCAATGACCTGCATGATGGCGGTGCCGTCCATGTTGATGGTCATGCCCAGCGGCAGGACGAAGGAAGCAATGCTCTCATCCACGCCGAACTCTTCCTCGCACACCTTGATGTTCAGGGGCAGGGTGGCGGCGCTGGAGGAGGTGGAGAAGCCGAACACTGCCACGTTGGCGATCTTGCGGATGAAGGTGAAAGGGTCCAGCTTGGCCCCCAGTGCAATGACCAGCGGGTAGGCAATGATCAGAAAGGCCAGCAGCAGGACCACCGTGACCACCACATAGACCAGCGCGGGCTTGAGGTAATCGATGCCGTAGATGGCGAAGGTACGGGTCAGCAGCACAAAGACCGCAAAGGGGGCAAAGTTGCTGACGATGAAGTTCAGGAACACGACCACCACATCGTTGACCTCGCCCAGCAGGCGGCGCAGGGTCGCGGTGCGGCTCTCGCCCAGGGTGTTCATGCTCAGGCCGATGGCCACTGCCAGGAACACGCTGGAAAGCACAGCGCCATTGCTGCCAAAGGCAGTGATGATGTTGGAGGGGATGATGTTCAGCACCACGTTCAGGGGGTTGGAACCGGTGGAACCGCTGGCTTCTGCCAGACCCTCGATGCGGGTGTTGAACAGGCCCATGGAGTAGGTGCCGTAGCCCACACAGCCTGCCAGCAGCAGCGCCAGGAAGGAGCACAGCAGGAACCAGAACAGGGTCTTTGCGGAAATGCGGCCCATGGTGCGGGTGTCTGCAATGCTGCCGATGGCCAGCGAAATGGAAGTAAAGACCATGGGGATGATCACCAGCTGCAGCGCCTTGATGAAGAGCTGGCCGATGATGTAGAAGATGCCAAAGGAACGCTCAGCGCCCTCGGCGGTGATATCCTGGAACAGCAGGTTGTTAATGGTGGTCCAGGTCTGTGCCTGACCGCTGGCGTTCAGATGCTCCCGCAGGAACATAAAGGCCAGACCGGCCACCAGGCCGCAGACCAGAGAGATCGCCATGCGTTTTGCAAGGGATAATTCGTGCTTCTTTTTTGTTTCCATATACTTTTCCTCTCACAGTACCGGTTTTTGGCTCACACTTTGTCTACTCTAGCACAACTCCCCCTGCAATGCAAGAGAAAATCACGCAAAATACAGCATTTTTTGCAAATAAGTACGACTTTTCTCCGCAAAAATCCCCCGAAAGCACTCTGCCTCCGGGGGATCTGCTCACTTATTTCTTGAACTTGAACACCGGCGTGCCAGCGGCAGCATCGCCGTTTGCAACAACACTGATCTCCGGCAAGTCATCACTGTTGGTCACGATGAGAGCCGTTGCGGTGGGGTGGCCTGCGGCGCGGATGGCTTCCAGATCCACCTTCAGCAGCGGGGTGCCGGCCTTGACCTTGGCCCCTTCTTTGGTCAGGGAGGTAAAGCCCTGTCCCTTCATCTCCACCGTGTCCATGCCGACATGGATCAGCAGCTCAATGCCGTCATCGCTCATCATACCAACGGCGTGCAGGCTTTCGGGCACCTGCGTAACGGTGCCGTCAAAGGGAGCATAAACGGTGTCGCCGGTGGGCTCCACGCCGCAGCCGGGGCCCAGGATCGCAGAGGCAAAAGTCTCGTCAGGCAGCTGCTCCAGCGGGATCACCTTGCCGTCAATGGGAAGCATGACCGTCATCTTCTGGCCGGAAAATTTCGTCTCGGATGCGGCCTTGCCGCCAAAAAGCTTGTCAAAAAAGCCCATAATACAAACCATCCTTCCACGGTACACAAAGTGCAGTCTTTATCCAGTTAAGAATAGCATATCCGCGCAGGAAATACAATCTGCATCCTGCACAAAGAGACGCTCCGCCATTTGGCAGGTGTGCCCTTACATCAGTTCCAGCAGCTGCTCCACCTCTTCCATCCGGGTGGCCCAGCTGGTGGCAATGCGGACAACGGTGTGGGTATCATCGTACTTCTCCCAGAAGCCGAACTTTGCCTTGCCTTCCAGCGCGGCCAGCTGCTCGTTGGACAACACGATGAACACCTGATTCGTGGGCGAATCCATGAAGAACGAATAGCCCTTTTCGGCCAGTCCCTTCTTGAGCACGGCGGCGGTCTCAATGGCATTTTTGCTGATGGTCTGGTACAGGTCATCGGTGAACAGCACATCGAACTGGATGCCCAGCAGACGGCCCTTTGCCAGCAGAGCGCCCTGCTGCTTGACCATGGTCATAAAGTGAGCCGGTGCGCCGTGGGGGAACACAACTGCCTCGCCGCAGAGCGCGCCCACTTTGGTGCCGCCGATGTAGAACACATCGGTCAGGCGGGCCACATCGGCCAGCGTCACATCGGTGCCCTCGGCGGCCAGACCATAGCCCAGACGGGCACCGTCCATAAACAGCGGCATGTGGTACTTATGGCAGACAGCGGACAGCGCTTCCAGCTCTGCCTTGGTGTACAGGGTGCCGTACTCCGATGGGTGGGAGATGTACACCATGCCCGGAAACACAAGGTGGTCCACATTGCCATCGGCATAGAAGGTCCTGCACCAGTCCTCAACGGTCCCGGCATCCAGCTTGCCGTTGGTGTGCGGCAGGCCGATGACCTTGTGGCCCGTGAACTCGATGGCACCGGCCTCGTGAGCGGCCACATGGCCGGTGGATGCGGCCAGCACGCCCTCCCAGCGGCGCAGCATCGATGCAATGACGATGGCGTTGCTCTGGGTGCCGCCCGAAATGAACCAGACATCGGCATCCGGTGCGCCGCACGCCGCGCGGATCTTCTCCCGCGCACTGGCGCAATAGGGATCGGTGCCGTAGCCGGAAACCTTCTCAAAGTTGGTCTCCACCAGCTTCTGTAAGATCGCCGGATGCGCACCCTCGCAGTAGTCGTTTTCAAAATACAGCATGGCAAAACGCTCCTCTATGTTATTTTAAACAAAGCAGTAACTCTATTCTACATCGCAGAAAAAACTCTGTCAAATCCAAAACGGTGCACAGTACACGCAATGTGCTGCAGAATGTTTACAAATGCCGGAAAGACGGCAAAAAACGCTTGCGCAGCCGACACCGTAACCGCACTGCCTACAAAAAATGCGAAAGTATGATCCTTTCCAAAAAGATGAAAAGTTTTTTGAAAAAGTGCTTGACAATTTTGCTGCATCTGGTATAATAACTATCGTTCCCGGCGCTGCGGTGCAGGAACACAACAGAATATGCGGATATGGCGGAATTGGCAGACGCGTTAGATTCAGGTTCTAAT
>ENA-OPBS01002677-OPBS01002677.1-human-gut-metagenome-genome-assembly--contig:-NODE-2677-length-11950-cov-10.167970_pt1 | contig 11950 bp, 7 predicted proteins | sample MGYA00241074_ERZ501463 | MGnify/ENA primary metagenome ERZ501463 (study PRJEB25962, sample SAMEA2042578) | human gut metagenome | biome: human gut; feature: human-associated habitat; material: faeces...
AGAAACGACGCTCTCTGTGTGTTTTGTCGTCGGTTTCACTGTGGGTTGTGGCGCAGGAGCTTCCGGCGTAGCAGTAACACGAACTTGCTCTGGATAAATGGGCTGAGACTTTTGGACAGGCTCTTCACGAACTTCTGGAACAGTGACATCTTCATCCATCGCAGTTGCTTCATCCATCTCAGAAGAAACTGGCTCCTCTACCTCCTGTGTAGAGGTGGCCATTGGTTCCTCTGTTTGTTCTTTACTCTTTTCAAGGTACGGCTTAATGATGTTATCATAGCCGAGTGAACAAACAAGAAGCACAAGCAACCCGACCAAAAGCAGAGTCAGGAACGAAGGCTTTTTCCTTTCTCGCTGTGGTTCAAGGTCTGAAAACTTATCATACTCTCGTTTCCGATAGTCCTTATTATATTCGTCTCTCATATGTTGCGATGTGTTTATGTTCTATCTGCGATAATTCTTGTTTGGGATAAATCTCCGTCCAGAGTTATATGGTGAGTTGGAAGATGCAGGAGAATAAGCAAATGATGTACCTTTGGCACGTCGGCGGTTCTCTCGCATTCGTTCTATGTCTTGTGCTGTCATATCTTCTGTAACAAGAGTGCCGGGAGGTGTGAGGTCTCCGAAACGAGTTTCAAAGAAGTCACATCCAGCCTCATTGTTCGTACATGTGAAGGAGCGGTAAGGAACGCCATTTGAAGATGTGCCATCTTTGACTGGAACAATCTTTCCTTCAAGACATTTAGGGCAGAGATATGAGCCTATTTCAAGTTTCAGCAGGAACTCACCAATGAAAGGTGAAGGCCGCTGTTGGTCATATAAGACATACATTCTCTTCTTAGCACGTGTCATAGCCACATAGAACAAACGGCGTTCTTCTGCGAATGGGTACTGCTCGCTTCTACTAAGCACGAAGTCTAATATAGGGTCATCCTCAATCAATGAAGGGAAACCGTATGCGCCCTGATTACAGTTGATGAGGATAACATGGTCTGCTTCCAATCCCTTTGCCGAGTGAACGGACAGGAAGAAGATGTCACGCCCAGCTATATTCACCTTAATCCTATTGTCGCTATGGTCTATCTTTCCTTTGAAACCTACTGACACAGCATCATAGTTGTATCTTCCCATCAGGAGTATTGTATCATCCAAAGGCAAGGTTTTGACAATCTCCTCAACAGCCTTCAGCACTCCGTTATCTTCTGACTCACACTTCACGAAGTTGAGGTAAGTCTTCTTTTGGTCGCCCTCTGGTGTTTTAATGGTTTTCTCTTTCTGGGCAGGATTCTTCATCACAAAAGCAGAAGACTTATCTATGAGTGGCTGATGGAAGCGATAAGTCGTTTCAATCTTGCACAACTCCGTAAAGCCAAAGTATTGTTCAAAGTCATAGAACAGTGCCATATCACTTCCTGCAAAACGGAAGATGCTCTGCCAGTCGTCACCCACACAATATAACTTTGTTTTAGGTTTTTCCGAGCGTAAAGCCTGTAAGAGTTTATACCTATCTACAGATATATCCTGGAACTCGTCAACGAGGATATAGTCATATCGTTTCCACAGCCCATCGCGGCAAAGGGCTGTTGCTTGGATGATGGCATCCGTGAAGTCAATCTCGAAATTCTTCTCCAGTTCTGCCTGATATGCGTCGAAGAAAGGTTTCACCACTTTGGTAAGGATGTACTTGTTACGCTTCTCATTGACCGTCATCATGTGACCTTCTTCAGGCGTTAATGTTTCAAGCAACCCATCAATGGTTTTCTCATTGGCTTTCATCAAAGTGATAAAGGAGAGAAGCAGGGTGAACACCGTCTTCTCCATCTGGCGGTTGCGCTGCACCAACATATCATACAACTCTTTGTCGGTGCGCTGTTTTATTGGAATACCATATCTGGTTAACTGCTCAATGATTTTCTGTTCTACAGTCCCATTATGGAAGTCGGCACTTGTTGTTTCAATCAGGATAGTGCCATTCTGTCTATGGGTCTGCCGTTTCCAGTCAATGCCTTCAATGTATTTTTGGTTTGCTATCTTCCAGCCTCCCTTTGTTCCTTCTCCGAACCAACGAGGGGTCTGTCCGTTCCTGTCAATGGCAAAGTGTTCGAGGTAGATGCGTTGCCACTGACCTTGTGCATCTTTGAAATAAATGGTGAAGTCAGGCTTATATTGCCGACGTTCAGGAGTCCTTGTATTGATGGGATAATCACACTCATAGCGAAACATGATACCCAATCGTGTCAAGATTGAACAAAGACGCTTTTCTTCTTCGCTTCTGGTGAAGATTATCTTACCATCCACATCTGGGAATAAGGCTTGAATGCCATATTTCTTCCTGTCCTCGAAATATGTAAAAGCGTCGATATAGTCGTGTTCCAGTTTCATAAGAGATTGGAGATTTATGACATAATTATCGACAGCATTCAGGAAATCTTCATCTTCGAGAATCAACTTGCGGAAGACATTAAGAGGCACGTCTGCATCGCATATCGACGGTGCCTGACCTGTCACCTCTGCAATGATATGGTAGGCCAGACTATGGAATGTGCCACTGCTTATTCCTGCAATCTGCATACGTTCTGACAATTCGTTTGCTGCTTTCTTTGTGTAAGTCAGAAGAAGTATTTTTGCAGGATTGATATGCTGCTTCTCTACCAGATACTTTGCTTTACCAACGATGGTTGATGTTTTGCCACTTCCTGCACTGGCTATCACCAGACAGTTGTCTTCGAGCTTGACGATGGAATCCCGCTGTTGTGGGTCGAGTGGATATGTACCCAACACATGGTCAAAGTATAGTTTATTAGCCTCCAATTCCGATTTCACGAACTCTTTGTTATGCGTCTCGCGCTCAGATTCTATCCGTTGAATAACGGCAGGTAGTTCCTTACTATCGCAATCTGTAACAAACTGTGCATACTTCGGAAAAACGAGGTCAACTTTTTCTTTAATCTCGTTATACGACTCTATGAAGTCTTCAAGCTCAGAATGAGCGAAGTAATGTGCAGGATGGACTAATGTACGGTAATTCTCCATTACTACTGTTGCACATTCCTGTAATTCTCTGATGGCATTGTAGACCTTGTTGTTTTCTTCTTTCTTTGACTGACTATCAGCAAGCAAAGACTTAAAGGAGGCTATGCCTGTTTCCTCAAAGATGTCATCATTGAAGTATTTGTGTCCTTCAAGAGCATGAATAGCATCTATTAGATCTTGATGACTCACTTTGAAATCGGCTATATCTGAATCCTCTGTCAAATGAATTGGTACGAATAACGCTTCAAGTTCTTCTTTGGCAGTATTTGCTTTTGCCATCAAATCCTTTGCTAATTGTCGGAATTGAGCTTCGCCCCTTCTGCGAATAGCAAAACGTATTATAAGAAAACAGACTATCACTGATATGATAATCAGTAATATCAGGCTTAATGGAGATATGGCGATTATTGCTATATGCATTGATTATTTGAGATTTCATTTTCAACAAGTGACCTCGCATCTTGAAGAAGTTGTTTACTCTCTTTGCGAAGGGCAAAACTTTGCTGTATAATCTTCGATAACTTTGTTTGAATTTGTATTGGGAGAACAGGAACAACGACATTCTCTATTTCAGATGGTTTCCAATGCTGAATAATAGAACCACCAGCATCACGTTCTGCCTGCATCTTTACAATGATGGAGTTAAGTACAAGTGCTAAATAGTCAGGTAACACATTATTATCTTTCACGGTAATGTGAAGGATTGCTCCAGATGTAATGCAATTCATGTCCTCTTCCACTTTGTAGGCGATGCCAACACTTCCATCTTTACTTAACAGAATCGTGTCTTTCTTCGGACGAATGACTGTAGCGTAATCTTTTTCTGAAAGGTGTACATCCGTTTCTGTTATACCGAACTTTGAAAGGTCTTGCACCCTAACAAATGGAATTCCATTATCTTGATATGCATCGCTGCCTGGCTCTACAGATTTCTGAATAGAAGTCAACTCTCCTATTGTAGAGCATGGAAAACCACTTAGATAAGTGGATAGTCTATCGTACTTCGGTTGATAGTATTCAGCATCCAATCTTCCGCTTTTTGCAAAGCTACTTGACATACTCTTATATGTCACACCTCTCTTTGGGTTAGTGCGGCAATATGGATAATTTATGTTTTCAAGTAATATCATCATTGCAATTCTATATTCAGTATTGGCGCTATTTTGTAAGTTGTTGTATATCAACCATTTACCCCCCCCTAACAAGATGGCGTTCTCTACGGTTAATTTGGCTTCGTCAAGCAGATTCTTGGCTTCCTGACGAAAATCTAAACTCTTTTGAATATGTCTGGCAATCTCATCTTGCACATCTTGTTGGATTAACGGCAATGGGATGGAATCTAATTCAGTCCTGCTTATGGCAGACATGATAGCCCCCGAACATCCACGAATCATAAGTTGTTGTACGGGCAAAGACTTAAACAAAGTGAGAAGGGTTTCGGGATTCAGATAGTCTGACTTCATCACATAGAAGCCTGTAGAACAAAGTGCACCATCAAATTCCTGTGGAATAAGTGCGCAACTGTCAATAGAACCTTCGAGCGAAGAAACAACCACGTCACCTGTATGTACAATGCGACGTGCCCTTGATGGGAGCTCTGCTCCAGGCATAGTGCTACAGCCAGTTATGTTGCCTGAATTCCCAACATTGGCGAGTTCTATATACCGATATTCTTTATTTGCTTCGGGATTGAAATTGCTGTCTTTTACCTCGCATATATTGCCAATGATGTCAGCACCACCGCCATATTGGCGAATAAGATTTACATAATCCTCATACTTCGGCAGATAATACTCAGCATCGAAACGCCCTGATGCAAGGAATGAATCTTTGAAAGACTTTACATTTGTAGCTTCAGGGTTTACAGCAAAATCAGTCAAACCTAAACTTTCAAGAAGGTCATTTTCTGCTGTTGTAAACAACGATTCTGATTTTTCGAGTTTTTCAAATGCAGAGTAGGTTAGATTATCTATATTGTCATTAACAGATTTGGGAAGAATGGGTATATTTATTTCCCTAAACTTAGCTGGACTAAAGTTAGCTTGATTACTAACCATAGAATAGCGTTCTATTTCAACTCTTCCATACTTTGAATTAAGGTAAGCAACTAATGTTGCAGGAGAAATCAGAGACAAATTTGGTCTAACTCGGAATAAGTATGAAGCAAAGGCGTAGTCATAGTCTTTAGCTACTAATGCACTCTTTCCCACATATTTGGGATTTCCATTTGTTCTGCATATAAGCACATCGCCTTTTTTTAGTCTTAAATCTTGATATGTTGACTCATCGATTAAATTACAATACTTAGCTGGTGCTGAAATAAAAGAATAGTTAAATTCATTAAGACGTAACACAGGATAGCCCAAAGATACCTCATTCAAATCTTTAGATGTTCCGTATTGAGAGAATACGATAACATCTTCACCTTTTTTGCAATTAGAATAATGCATTCTTGAAGAATTATAGAATTCTGGCTCAATACGCATTATACTTGATTGCAAGACCTCAGATAAACTTACTATCGAAATCTCCAGCCCCTCTAACAAAGATTTATACTTTACTTTGTCAAAGGGGCATCCGCGAAAAAAGATAGCCCTTCCTTTTTCGCAAATTCAGCAAAAGCTTCTGCGATGCCGTCCTCCGTCAAGCCATCATGGTTGAAAAGGTCATGTTGTACAATAAGGTGACCATGACTGTCAAGTAATGGACGATACTCTACAGTAGGCGATTTCAAATTTACATATTTCTTCTTTTCGCTTTGAGTAAGTTCTTCATATTCATTACCATTGATGACACCACGAAGATTAAGCATGAACCCATCTTCATTTACAGAAATCTGACTTTCATATTGCTTATATATATCAAGCGGAAGATAATATGTTGCATTTAAAAGAGTACCGTATTTCGACAAGAAGTCATTTTCAGTATATTCAACCATTTTGTGGTTCTCATAATAGCGTATGATGGTTTGTTTCCTGTAAATCTTATCTCCGCTATTGTCCTTGCTTGGCATTTGCATGGTAGCGAAAAAGATATTATAATCGTCCAATTTGGGACAGAGTTCATCATCCCACTTTTGCACGAATAGTACGCTCGTTTTTGTACCTGTATGTGGCTTGAACACATTGCCGTGCAACCCCACTACGGCGAGAATACGACAGCGAGAGGATATATATTCTCGCAGGTCCTTGTCACTACTATTATTGAATCTACCTTGTGGCAATACAATAGCCATACGGCCTCCCGGCTTCAAGAAGTCAAGATTACGTTCAACGAAAAGGATGTCACGGCTTACAGTTGTCGACTGTTTAATCTTCGTTTTACGGTATGTACCATCTGCTACACGATAAATAGTTTCTGCACTTGCAGACAATGCCTGTGGGAATGTTGGCAAACCATCAACAACACTTGCCCCATTCGGTGCTGATTTTATTTTGTCATAGCCGACACTACGCCCAAGGTCGTACTTGGCAATCACACGGCTTTCCTTAATGTCACCAGCGAATGGTGGATTGGCCATAACAATATCAAACTTAAAGTCGCGGTTTTCATTCTTTTCCGCCCTTAGCTTCTTTAGTTTCTTCCAACCTTCAAAATAGGTGTCTTTCCAGTCTGTCTTTCCGTCCACATAGTCTTGTTCCCAACGCTCATAATCAAGCGTGTTTAGATACAACACATTTGTTTGACCATCACCAGCAATAAGGTTCAGTGTTCGTGCAACACGGACACACTTTTCGTCAAAGTCGATAGCAAAGACATTGTTCTGTACATAGTCTGTACATTCAGCCGGTTTCTCTTCAAGTGTAAACAGATGACTACGTTTCAACCCTTTTGATTCAAGAATTCTCTGCCAAACATGGAATATCGTGTGTACGGGAAAGCCGCAACTGCCAGCTGCAGTATCAATCATTTTCTCTTCGACAGAAGGATTGAGCATCCTCACGCACATATCAATGACATAGCGGGGAGTAAAGTATTGACCCTTCTCACCTTTTTGGCTTTTGCTCATTAAGTATTCAAAGGCTTCGTCAACAACCTCAAGATTTGAATTGAAGAGTTTTACATCTTGAAGGGATGAAACGCACACCGAGAGGTGTGAAGGGGCAAGTTGTATAATATCATCGTCTGTGAATACCCCAGGCCACTTATCTTTTGCCTTGTCAAAAAGGGATTGCAAGCGTGTCTTCAACTCTGATTCTGTGTCACCATAATTGCGGAATTCGAGATTACGATCTTTTTTGCGTCCGCCCTCATACTCATCATACAATTTAATGAATATCAGTTTAAAAATTTCCTCAAACACATCATAGCCAGAGTTTGCCATAACCTCATCCTCCATTTCAAGAATGAGGTCTTTCAAGGATTTACGCTCATTAACGAGCTTATCTTTCTTGATAAGGTCATCAATAGTCCAACGCTCAGAAAGAATGTCTGATAGCTTCTGGTCTGCGCGTGGAATATTGCTTATATCCTCAAAATAATTAGGGTCTTTTCGGTGATAGTATGAGATGCTTTTGCCATTGCTCCAAACTCCGATAGGCGCTCCAGTTGCGTTACAATAACTTTTTAGCTGTTCCTTACCATCTTTGAGTTTAGGTTTTTTCAGTTCAACAATGATAAATGGTGTCTCTGTGTGAACCTTATCAAATATTACAATGTCAGCACGTTTTTTTTCGCGACCAAAGGTAACTTCATATTCCAGTACCATGCGAGAAACTGGATAACCATAATCTTCCATCAAAGAAAGAACATATAGTTGACGAACGACCTCCTCAGGAGTGAGTTTGATTTCTTTCTTTCGTACTTGACAAGTAAGAAAATACTGTGTCCCAGACTTTGTTTCCTTTGTTTGGATTGCCGTTTCCAACTTTTTGATTTGTTCTTCTGTGAACAAACTAAGGTCATATTCTGAACCTTTGATTATTTCATTAAACTGTGCCATACTCTTTAAAAGAACCCCCAAGCAGTGTCTCGACAGGCGACCAAACCTTTGCATACACCGCGAGGGGATTCCATATATTGTTTGCCTATTGGCTATCTGGGTCATTTGTCGAAATGTGAAACACAATATCTAATCATGCGCACATTGCATGGGCGCAAAGTTACAAATTTTTAATGAGATAATGGCCTTTTTCTTCCGTTTTTATTGTTATTTAAGCCTGATTACTGACATTTTGCCATCTGAGACACCCCAAAATGCAAATTCAAGGTGCTATTTTCAGTATAATATAGCTTTTAAGGGGATTCGTGTGCTCAAATCGGGAACACAGAACCCTCTTATTCGCTGATTTGCCCTTATAATCAGTCACTTGCACAGCTGATATTTCATGCAAGGTCGATGAACAACCCCTTGGAACACGTTTTCAATCCCATCTTTCTTCTTTCCCTTTCTTCAATCATGGAACATACTCCATGAAGGACGAAAGTAGGGAAGAAAAATGAGTGTGCCATCACTCAACATTTTGAGGTTACGGAACATGAACAATCGGCGAAAAGTTGCCTTAAAAAGTGTAAATTCACTGTTAAAAAGTGTTTAGCAGGATTTCACCAAAAAGGGTGTTTTGGAGCGTAAAAAACGAACTAATTTTAAGCCTAAAATGTCGGGAACATACAGCCGAATTTTGGCATATTCCATCATTTTGCCTATATACTTAATGCTCTGTGTATAAGTCGTTTAGAAGCGTAATTTCGCCATCATATTGCGATGACATCGCCATGAACAACGAGGAGCAGGATGTCAAGAAGAAGATAATGATGGTCGTTGGCGCATGTATCTTCCTTGTCGCAGCAGCCCAGGCTCTGCCTCTGTTCTTCGGTATCTAACCTATCGTTCAAGCAATAGAGATACATCATGTCAGCAATAAACAACGATACTCAGTACGTCTGTTATCCCATGTTCAAGGGACTGCAAAAGCCCCTCGAATTTATGGGGTTTCAAGGTCGCTACATCACCTGGGCAGCCTGTGCTGTTGGCGGAGCCATTCTGGGCTTCATCATCACCTACTGCATCCTTGGCTTTGTAGCGGGTCTCCTCGTCCTTGCCGTTTCTCTCTGTACTGGTGCAGCCCTTATCTTCTTCAAGCAGAAGAAGGGGTTGCATACCAAGAAGGAGGATCATGGTGTGTTCATCTATGCTTGTTCGCATAGAATGTGATTAAACTCAATTCAAACGTAAACAAATGAGCAAGTGTGTTGAAATCTGAATAGTGTAACCGATAGGCTCACCCTTTCGTCAGGATGGGCCTATCTTCATATCAAGTTAATGTAAACCCAGAACAAGAATGATTCTATACGTTATCATAACATTCGTGGCTATCCTTATTGGTATGGCAATTTCCGTATCAGCCTTTGGTACAGGCGGCAAGCGGAAGAAGATATTCCAGGACATCTACTTCTCTATCGAGGACGTGGATGGCATCGGTGTGCTCTATACCAAGACCGGGGAGTATTCTGCCATCCTGAAGATGGAGAACCCTGTCCAGAAGTATTCTGCCAACATCGACAGCTATTATGAGTTCAACCATCTGATGACCTCCCTTGCCCAGACCCTTGGAGAAGGCTATGCCATCCATAAACAGGATGTGTTTGTCCGCAAGCATTTCCATGATGAGAGTAACGATAATCATGAGTTTCTGTCAGAGTCTTATTTCAGGTATTTCACAGGCCGTCCCTATACCGACAGTCAGACCTACCTTATCATTACTCAGGAGAACAAGAAGAGTCGCATCTTCTCTTTTGACAGCAAGAAATGGCGTGACTTTGTCGTGAAGATACGCAAAGTGAAAGACCAGTTGAAGGATTCGGGAGTATCGGCGACCTATCTTGACGGCACTACAGCCCGTGACTATGTTGACCGTTATTTCGCGATGAACTTCAAGGACAAGATAATCTCCATGACCAACTTCAAGGTAGATGAAGAGTCCATCTGCATGGGCGACAAGCGTTGCAAGGTCTATAGCCTTGTCGATGTCGATTGCATCAACACCCCTTCCATCGTCCGTCCATTCACCAATATCGAGGTGAACAATGTCGCCATGCCTGTTGACATGGTGTCCTTGGTTGACAGCATCCCTTCAGCCGATGTCGTGGTGTATAACCAGATGTTCTTCATACCGAACCAGAAGCGAGAGCTCTCCCTTCTCGACAAGAAGAAGAACCGTCATGCCAGTATGCCCAACCCCAGCAACCTCATTGCTGTGGAGGACATCAAGAAAGTGCAGGAAGTCATTGCCAGGGAGAACAAGCAGCTGGTCTATGCCCACTTCAACCTTGTTGTGGGTGTTCCCATTGATGCCGACATCCAGAAATGCACCAACCATCTGGAAAACGCCTTCGGTCGTTTGGGCATCCATATCAGCAAGCGTGCCTACAACCAGTTGGAGCTGTTCGTCAACTCCTTCCCCGGTAACTGCTACGGCATGAATCCCGACTACGACCGATTCCTCACATTGAGTGACGCTGCCGCCTGTCTCATGTATAAGGAACACATACAGCATAGCGAGGAGACCCCTTTGAAAATCTACTATACAGACCGACAAGGTGTTCCTGTTGCCATTGACATCAGCGGCAAGGAAGGCAAGAACAAGATTACGGACAACTCAAACTTCTTTTGTCTGGGTCCAAGTGGCAGCGGCAAGTCGTTCCACATGAATCTCATATGGACTAAAACGAATCGAAAAGAACTCCAAACAAAACTTAGAGAAGCGTCATAAAATGCTCATTTTCAATACATATTCATTAACATAACGCTCCAACCGCCTATTGTGAGTTTCATCCGTTTAGAGTAATTTTGTACCACAGTTGTACCACGTGAAATCACGGACACGGACAGAAGGCTGTCGCTTTGTGGCACATTATGGCACACTATGGCACTCTATGTCACTTTCCGTTATGGACCGTGTACAGAATTGCAAACAAAGTAAATGAACGGACTAAAATTTTGCAGTATGGCACAAGTAAATGTAACAGAGAGACATCAACTGTCCTCACAAAAATTCTTCACTATCCAAGATGCAGCCGATTACCTCCGAATTAGTAAGAGGTCTATGTATAGGCTAATTCAAAGAGGTGAAATTATCACGGTAAAAATTATGTCAAGAATGACTCGAATCACATTAGATGAGCTATTGAAACTTGCCCACTCCAAAGGCTATGAGGTAATAATGCCGAAAGAGACTATTTATCGCCAAGATGCCGAGACAGGCTCAGTCAACAAGTTGGCAAAGTGTCGCAAGACTCCCAAAGCTGGGGAAAGAGCACCTGATGGAGTAACCCACGACACCCATTACACGATGGCAGAGGTGTTGAGCACTTTTGATATTAAGTATGGCAGATTCTATGAAGTCCGCAACCGCTACCAACTCCAATCAGTCCATGCATGGGGTACGACATGCTTCAAGAAAGAAGATGTAGAGAGGGTCATCGGGCTTTATAATGAAGAACAGGGAAAGAACATTTCCGATGACTGGTACACCTGCTTCGACATTATGAAGCTCTACGGATTGGGCAAGACACAGGTACGCAGATTTGCAGAAACTCATGGAGTGAGAATCCGAAAGTTCAAAGGTGGAAGAGCCAACTACTATCTGAAAGCAGATTGGGAGGCTGCACGCAAGAAGGCAGAGAAAAACAGTACTTCGACCAAGGCAAAGCGGAAGTGAGAAACAAACTCATATACGACCCATACCGTTGCAAATGATCTGAAACTGCTATCATTGTCGATCGAAACAAACTCTCAACGCAGAGAAACGGATATAAGACAAGAAGCGCATACGACACCTGTTTTAAGTCTGATTTTTAGCGTAAAATCATACTCAAAAGCAAATTCAGGTTAAATTCAGACAGTATTTGAAGCCATCATTACTTTTCTCTTTTCACGGCAATCTAACTTTGCATCGGATTTGAGAGTTAAAGCGTT
>ENA-OPBS01002684-OPBS01002684.1-human-gut-metagenome-genome-assembly--contig:-NODE-2684-length-11915-cov-2.308853_pt1 | contig 11915 bp, 7 predicted proteins | sample MGYA00241074_ERZ501463 | MGnify/ENA primary metagenome ERZ501463 (study PRJEB25962, sample SAMEA2042578) | human gut metagenome | biome: human gut; feature: human-associated habitat; material: faeces...
CAGCCATAAGGTCCCATCATAAAACGGCCAAGCTCTGTGTAGATTGCAACATCTCCCATTCCTGCCGGAACAAGTACTTCTTCATAAACCTTGCGGACGCCCTCTCCGATCACACGGATATCATTCGGCTCCTGATCCGGTGTGTAAGGAATTCCAATACCACCAGAAAGATTAATAAACTTAATATGTACTCCTGTTTCTTTCTGAAGACGTACTGCCTGTTCAAAAAGAACTTTTGCAAGCATTGGATAATAATCATTTGTCACTGTATTGCTGGCAAGGAATGCATGAATACCAAATTCTTTTGCACCTTTTGCCTTCAGTGTCTTAAATGCTTCTGTGATCTGCTCTGTTGTCATTCCATACTTTGAATCTCCCGGATTATCCATAATATCATTACTGATCTTGAATATTCCGCCCGGATTATAACGGCAACTGATTGTCTCCGGAATATGTCCGATTGTCTTCTCAAGGAAGTCAATATGTGTAATATCATCCAGATTGATGATTGCTCCAAGTTTATCAGCAAGTTTAAAATCTTCCTCCGGTGTATCATTAGAGGAAAACATAATATCATGACCATCAATTCCAACTGCATCTGACATAAGCAGTTCTGTATAAGAGGAGCAGTCACAACCGCATCCATACTCTTTCAAGATCTGTAAAAGGAACGGATTCGGAGTTGCCTTTACAGCAAAATACTCTTTATATCCCGGATTCCATGCAAATGCTTCCTTTAATGCTTTTGCATTCTCGCGGATCCCTTTCTCATCATAAAGATGGAACGGTGTCGGATATGTTTTTACAATCTCTTCAACCTGTTCTTTTGTCACAAATGGTTTCTTACTCATTTTCATTTTCTCCTTCGCGTATTTTGATTAATTCTATCTCATTCGCAAGTGCTGTTTTAAACAGCGTAACGAAATTTCTCTGTCCGGAATAGACACAAGTGTTTCTGCTCTCCTGTCCATACTCACCCGAAAGTACATATTTAGAATCTGTGATCAGACCAATCTGATTTCCTTTTTCTTTCGTCACATAAACGATCGCCCCTGAAAGTTCAAATGGATGATCTGTCACAAGAACTACCTTTTTTCCTTTTTCTGTCAGTTCCTTTAACTGTCCTTTCAACTGTTCCAGACAGACACCGGAACAGGAACAATACACTCTTTCTTCCACATTAGCCAGAAGATTATGGATCTTATCTGAAATATGTTCCTGACCATCGATCGTAACATATCCTTCTTCTTCTTTCTGTTCTCCCGTAAGATTCATATCCAACCACTTCTGTTCTTCTTCCATTCTGCGGATTCTGTTACCACAGAACTCCTGAACATGAACCGGAATATATCGCTTGGCATCCTCTTCCACCAGATATGCAGCCCCTTTCTCAACCAGAGCTGCCAGTGATGCATACACATTCGATCTTGAGATTCCTGTATCTCTCGCAATCTCATACCCCGTCTGCTTTCCTGCTTCGATCAGCCGAAGATAAACAGTTGCTTCCTGCCGGGACATTCCAAAATGCATCAGATATTCAATTGCTTTACTTTCGTCCATAGCGCCATCCCTCTGATTAGTAGTTCTTTACAGGAACACTATACAGCATTGATTGTTGGATGTCAATATATTGATTGTATTTAATAAGAGCCAGAACAGGCACCTCGCACGGTAACTGTTCTGGCTCTTATTAAAAGTTTTTCTAATTTAATCTACTGTCACAATTCTCATCATATTACTTGTAAAGCTTCTCTCTTTGCTTACATTTGTTGAAGGAATTCCAGCTGTGATAACTACAACATCTCCCGGCTCAACATACTGTTTTACCTGTGCCAGTTCGATCGCATTTTCACAGATATCTTCTGTTGTATCAACTTCAAGAGACTTCAGCGGTCTTACGCCCCAGTAAATAGACATTCTTCTCAGTGTTCTCTCGTTCGGAGTTACACCAAGGATTTCCTGTCTTGGTCTTAAGTTGGATACAACTCTTGAAGTTGCTCCTGATACAGATGGTGTAATGATACATTTTGCATTCAGGTTTGCTGCTGCCAGTACGGATGAATATCCGATTGCACTGGATACTCCGCCTCTTAAATGACCGTGCTCTTTCTCAAGCATGCTATCATAATCAAGGTGTTTCTCTGTCTGCTCAATGATATGAACCATCATCTGAAGCGCCTCGAGTGGGTATTTACCCTGTGCTGTCTCTCCTGAGAGCATTACAGCATCTGTTCCATCATATACAGCGTTCGCAACGTCTGTTACCTCAGCTCTTGTCGGACGTGGATTACGCATCATAGAATCGAGCATCTGTGTTGCTGTGATAACTGTCTTGAACTGATCGTTACATTTCTGGATCATCATCTTCTGAAGATATGGAAGTTCCTCTGCCGGAATCTCAACTCCGAGGTCTCCACGGGCAACCATGATACCATCTGCTGCACGAATGATCTCATCGATATTGCTGATTCCTTCTTCATTCTCAATCTTTGCGATAATCGGAATGTAAGGAGCTCCGAGAGACTTCAGATATGCCTTGATCTCAAGAATACATTCTGCATTTCTTACAAATGAAGCTGCGATAAAATCAAATCCCTGCTCAACACCAAAGATGATATCTTCCTTATCTTTCTCTGTGATGCCTGGAAGTCTGATGCTTACATTAGGAACATTAACACCCTTCTTAGAGCCAAGATCACCACCATTAATTACTGTACATTCAATTTCTGTACCTTCAACCTTATCAACCTTAAGCTCGATAAGACCATCATCGATAAGAATAATATTACCTGTAGTAACATCTTCTGGAAGACCTGCATAAGTTACCATATTAATCTTATCATCTGCTGGCACCTGTCTTGTTGTTAATGTATATTTCTGTCCCTCAACAAGTGTAACCTTCTTGTCATCCTTAACAGCACCTGTTCTGATCTCAGGTCCCTTAGTATCAAGAAGAGTTGCAATAGGGATATTAAGTTCTTCTCTTACACTTTTAATTAAGGCAAATCTTCCTGCCTGCTCCTCATGGTCACCATGAGAAAAATTAAATCTTGCAATATCCATTCCTGCTAACGCAAGATCCTTAATAAGGTTTCTGTCGTTAGTATTAGGACCCATTGTGCAAATAATCTTAGTCTTTTTCATTGTTTCCTCCAAAATAATTAAAATCTTTTCAAACACATACCTACAATATAATAACATATTTGCGTGTCAAATCAACTAAGTTTTTTATTTAACAAGCTTTACCTTATTTATCACCAGTTACATGGATGTGGGTATATAAGTGGTCGGAACAGTATTCGTAGTTGCCGGCGCATTTTGAGCAGAATCTGAATGTGAGGTTTTCGTCGTCAAGTTCTGTCCTTCCGCATACTGCACATCTGTGCTTCGGCACGCCGCGCTTCACGTGTTGTGCCTGACTTTGTTGTGTTCTGTTATCTGATGATGCTGTCCCATATGTGCCACCATTGCCCTGAGTGTTACCACTATTCTGCTGCCAATAGTCTTTTCTGGCGTTCTGCTGTGCTTTCTTTGCTGTTCTCATTGCTTTGTCGAAGTTTCTCTGTGTACTGCTCTTTGCCGGGCCTTTCTTGTACAGGAAGAAGAATATTATAAAATTCAGCATTGACACAAGCGCCGCCGTTGCGTTGGCATAACACATAATTGCTGACGGTGCAAGAAAACCTGCTGCATACAGGCTGTACCATACATTTCTTGGAAGAAAAGGCACAAGATATCCGAATACTATAGTAATTCCGAATATTACAGCATCAAGTATTGCCATCCATTTAATCTTGATTGGGATAATGAAGAATAATAAAACCTCCATATCCGGCTGCTCCATAGCGAATGCCATGAACAAGGCAAGATTAATATAATTCGTACTTAATTTAAAGCTTAATCCCCATATAAGATAGATAATAAGTGATGCAAGTATATTAAGGATAACTCCTGTAAAGAAGTATACATTAAATCTGAACGAGCCCCATATTCTTTCAAGTACCGAACCAATCAGATAGTAGAAATACAGCACAAATACCACAAATATTATGCTGTTAGAAGGCGGTTGTAATATGAATGTGATGAGTCTCCATACCTGTCCTTTGAAAATCATAGCAAAATCAAGTGAAAAATATGCGTCATATAATCCATTAAAAAATGTATTCATCACAAATCCTATTGCATAAAGGACAATGATGTAAAACATAAGATTCTTAATCGCATACTTAGAGAATTTTTTCTCAAATTTAGCAAACCAGTTCATAAAATGTTCCTTTCAGTCTTACACATGTTACAGACTAATAATTCATAATCATATACAAGAAATTATAATAAACAAAACAATATGATGTCAATTAAACTTACTCTTAAGTTCTTAAATTTTAATAAAAATATCCACCATAAATAATTAAAGCTATTTTATTATTTCCTATTAATATTGAAATTTATTCCATTTTACTCTATAATGCATAGGTTGCATAGAAAATGACATATTCTGCGTTTTTTCGCCAAAGTCACTATGCAATGGGTAACTTTTGTATATTTATTTTAAGGAGGACAGCTACAGCTGTATTAGGTTATGAACAAATTCAAATTAGGTATTGATATTGGATCAACAACTGTAAAAATCGCTGTTTTAGATGATAATAATAATATTTTATTTTCTGATTATGAAAGGCATTTTGCGAATATCCAGGAAACACTCCAGTCACTTCTTGAAAAGGCAGTGGCTGAGCTTGGCGAGTTTGAAGTATATCCTGTTATCACAGGTTCAGGCGGACTTACTCTTGCCAAACATTTAGAAGTACCATTTACACAGGAGGTAGTAGCCGTGTCTACTGCCCTTCAGGATTATGCTCCACAGTGTGATGTTGCAATCGAGCTTGGTGGTGAGGATGCTAAGATTATCTACTTTACTAACGGTATTGACCAGAGAATGAACGGAATATGTGCCGGCGGTACAGGTTCTTTCATTGACCAGATGGCAACTCTGTTACAGACAGACGCAATGGGACTTAATGAATATGCCAAGAACTATAAGTCAATATACCCTATTGCCGCAAGATGTGGTGTATTTGCCAAGACTGATATCCAGCCTCTTATCAATGAAGGTGCAACTAAGGAAGACCTTTCTGCATCTATATTCCAGGCTGTTGTAAACCAGACAATCAGTGGTCTTGCATGTGGTAAACCAATCCGTGGTAATGTTGCATTCTTAGGCGGACCACTTCATTTCTTATCAGAGTTAAGACAGGCATTTATCCGTACATTAAGCTTAGGTCCGGATGAAATCATTGCTCCTGACCATTCACACTTATTTGCTGCTGTTGGTTCAGCAATGAATTACAGTGAAGATGTATGTGTTCCTGTAGAAGACATTATCGCAAGACTTAAAGGAAAGATTAAGCTTGAGTTCGAGGTTGAACGTATGGAACCTCTTTTTGAGAACCAGTTTGCATATGATGAATTCACAAAGCGTCACAGCTCTCATCATGTTAAGACTGCTGATATCGCATCTTACAAGGGCAACTGCTATCTCGGAATTGATGCAGGTTCAACAACAACAAAGGTTGCTTTAGTTGATGAAGACGGTAATCTTCTTTACTCATTCTACTCAAGCAATAACGGTTCACCACTTGCTACAACAATTAAAGCTATTAAAGAGATATATACACTGCTTCCACCAGAAGCCAAGATTGTACAGTCATGTTCAACAGGTTACGGTGAAGCACTTATCAAGTCGGCTCTTATGTTAGATGAGGGTGAAGTTGAGACAGTGTCACATTTCTACGCTGCTGCATTCTTTGACCCTGAAGTAGACTGTATCATCGATATCGGTGGACAGGATATGAAATGTATCAAGATTAAGAACCAGACTGTAGATTCTGTACAGCTTAACGAAGCATGTTCATCAGGATGTGGTTCATTCATAGAAACATTTGCAAAATCCCTCAACTTCACAGTTCAGGACTTTGTCAAGGCTGCTTTATTTGCGAACCACCCTATTGACTTGGGAACACGTTGTACAGTATTCATGAATTCCAAGGTTAAGCAGGCTCAGAAGGAAGGTGCCACGGTTGGCGACATCGCTGCCGGCTTGGCTCTTTCCGTTATTAAAAATGCCTTGTTCAAGGTAATCAAAATTCGCGACCCCCGTGAAGTGGGCACTAAGGTTATCGTTCAGGGCGGTACGTTCTTGAACGATGCCGTTTTGCGCGCATTCGAGCAATTGGCTGAAACCAATGCAGTTCGTCCCGATATCGCTGGAAACATGGGTGCATATGGTGCTGCCCTGTTGGCGCGCGATCGTGCTCATGCTAAGGAAGCAGCTTTGGGCGTTCCTGCTCAAACGACCATGCTCGGTTTGGATGCCTTACGTGCGCTTGAGCCTACGCATCGAAACGTGCGCTGTAAAGCATGCTCGAATCACTGCCTGCTCACTATTAACGATTTTGGCATTGATGAGGAGACGGGTAAGCACCGTCGCTTTATCACGGGTAATCGTTGTGAAAAGGGCGCGGGACTGGCTGAAGAAGCTGCCAAGGTTCCAAACTTGTTCGAATATAAGACCCATCGCCTATTCGACCATTATCAGCCCCTATCCAAGGAAGAGGCAACCCGTTCCACGGTTGGTATTCCTCGTGCCTTGAACATGTACGAAAACTATCCGTTCTGGTTTACGTTCTTTACCAAACTTGGTTTCCGTGTTGAGCTCTCTGACCCTTCAACCAAGAAAACATACGAAGCGGGTATTGAGTCTATGCCTTCCGAGAGCGTGTGCTACCCAGCCAAGCTATCTCACGGCCATATCATGAACTTGCTCGAAAAAGACATCGATTTTATTTGGATGCCGTGTGCTAAATATGAGCGTCAGGAAGACGAGACCGCAGGCAATCATTTCAATTGTCCTATCGTAATGAGCTATTCCGAGGCGTTGAAACTCAATGTCGATGCACTGAACGAGACCGATATCCAGTTCCTTAATCCTTTTGTTCCCTATCACATGAAGGACAAACTGAAGGAGCGCTTGTATGTCGAGCTTGTTGAGAAACACCCCGAGCTTATGGGCTCCGGCCCTGCTCCCACGCAGGCTGAAATTGATGCTGCGGTAGATGCCGCATGGGCTGAAGACGAGCAGCTTCACGAAGACATCCACAACAAGGGTATGGAAACCCTGAAATGGATAGAAGAGCATGGGGTGCACGGTATCGTGTTGGCTGGTCGTCCGTATCACGACGATCCCGAAATCAATCACGCAATCCCAGAATTGCTTACCAGCTTCGGCTTGGCAGTGTTTACCGAAGATTCAATTGCTCATTTGGGTCAGGTCGAACGTCCTCTTCGCGCCGTTGATCAGTGGATGTATCATACGCGCTTGTACCGTGCCGCAAAGGTGGTAACCCAGCGTGATGATCTCGATCTAATTCAATTGAACAGTTTCGGATGTGGTCTGGACGCTGTTACCACCGATCAGGTCCAGGAAATCTTGGAAGGTTCGGGCAAGATCTACACCGTCTTGAAGATCGACGAGGTTTCCAACTTGGGTGCTGCTCGTATTCGAGTTCGCTCTTTGCTGGCTGCGTTGAAAGACCAATCCGATGAGCGCGCTGAGCAGAATGCAATTGAGGGTGGCTGTCCTGTTTGCGGCATTGACGCTGATAAGCTCGAGGCCGATGTTGCTGCACGTGAGGCCGTTATTAATGCCAAGACCGGCGCTCGCGAAGCTGAGGCTGGCGCTGCGGTTGCTGCAGAGATTGCCAACGGCAAGGGAAGCACCTGTTCATGCGGGACGATTGATGAGCATGATGGCCCTCATGTTCGTGAAGCTGAATCCACTGCATTCCCGAAGGTTCAGTTCACTCAAGAAATGAAAGATGCTGGGTACACGATTCTTTGTCCCCAGATGGCTCCTATCCATTTCGACCTGCTCGTGCCGATTTTCCGCTCAAATGGATATAACCTTGAATTGTTGCCAGCGGTTGACCATGGAGCGGTGGATGCTGGTCTGAAGTATGTGAACAACGATATTTGCTACCCGTCCATCCTGGTTACTGGCCAGATTATGGAAGCGGTTACATCTGGCCGTTATGACACCGATAAACTTGCTGTGATCATTACCCAAACAGGTGGCGGCTGTCGCGCAACCAACTACATCAGCCTCATTCGCAAGGCGTTGAAGGCTGCGGGTCTGGGCCATATCCCTGTTATCTCGCTCGCATTCAAGAAGTTGGATGAATCTAATCCTGGCTTCAAGGTGACGGCCACTATGCTGTACAACGCTATATTCGCGTTGTTCTATGGCGACTTGCTTATGCAGTGCCTGTACCGTACACGCCCGTATGAAATCGAAAAGGGTGCGGCAGAGCAGTTGTTCGATTACTGGATGGAAAAGTGCAAGCTGCAAATCGCCGAAGGCGAGAAATTCGGTCGTTATAAGAAGACGGTTCGCGCAATCGTAGACGACTTCGACAACTTGCCGCTGCAGGGCGAGGGAACCAAGCCGCGCGTTGGCGTTGTTGGCGAGATTTTGGTTAAGTTCCACCCTACGGCAAACAACCAGGTGGTCGATGTCATCGAGGCGGAAGGCTGCGAAGCGGTTGTGCCTGGATTGGTTGACTTCTTCTTGTTCGGTATTGCTGGCTCTATCTTCCAACAGGAAGGTGTAGGCAAGTCGAAGAAGGGTGCGATGGGTGCAAAGGCAGGTTTGGTTGCCATTGCGAAGCTGCGCAAACCTATGAACGATGCCTTGGCGAAATCTACGCGCTTCGAGCCGCCCACGGATATCTTTGAGCTGGCAAGCTATGCAGAAGAGATCTTGTCTCTGTGCAATTCGATGGGTGAAGGCTGGCTTCTTACTGCTGAAATGTGCGAGCTCATTCGCAACGGTGCTCCGAACATCGTGTGTGCCCAGCCTTTCGCATGCTTGCCCAACCACGTTGTTGGCAAGGCGGTTATTAAGGAGCTGCGTCGTCGCTATAAGGGCACTAACATCGTTGCGGTCGATTACGACCCTGGTGCTTCCGAGGTTAACCAACTCAATCGTATCAAGCTGATGATTTCGGTTGCTAAGGCGAACCTCGCTGAAGAGCTCAAGGCAGAGCAGCAGCACTCGGAAGAGGGAAGTACAACCGAGTTCCATACCGAAAGTGAAGTGGAGACTACGCGCGCATAATGCTCATGTTTCGCTTATGACGCTCTTTGGCCGACCCTTCATTCTGAGGGTTCTTTAAAGCGGCAAAAAGGTTTTGTTTCCTTTTTGCCGCTTTCTTTTCTCGGAATCGCTTTAGTACGGTGTAGAATCCATACGCTATGGATATGATATTTGAATTGATCTCTAACTTTTTTGGAATCGAGCCTCTAGGTTTAGTAATTGTCTGTGGGCTTGTTTTTTTGGCCGGCTATGTCGATGCTATCGCTGGGGGAGGTGGGCTAATTTCCTTGCCCGCTTATCTTATTGCCGGTGTTCCGACTCATGCTGCTATAGCCACAAATAAGCTCAGTTCCTGTATGGGGACTACTGTGGCAACGCTCCACTATGCCAAATCGGGTTTCATTAATGCGCGCCTTGCGTTGCCAAGCATCGTCTTTGCTTTCTTGGGGTCGTTTTGCGGTTCCAACGTATTGCTGCTCGTTGATGACGGATTTTTGCGCCTATTTCTTTTGGTGGTGCTTCCGGTAACGGCGATTTATGTAATGAAGTCCAAAAGTTTTGACGCAGCGGGTCTTCAATCGTTTTCACTTCGTAAGACCACTTTGCTCTGTATGGGAATTGCCTTCGCGGTTGGTGTTTATGACGGCTTCTACGGTCCGGGAACGGGAACGTTTTTGATGCTAATGCTTACTGGATTGGCCCATTTGCGTTTGGACTCTGCGGCAGGCGTTACGAAATCGATCAATCTCACTACCAATTTAGCGGCGTTGATCGTGTTTTTGATCCATGGCCAAGTAGTTATACTTCTCGGCCTTTTGGCTGGCTTGTTCAATATGATCGGCAACTATCTGGGGTCTCATAGTTTTACCAAGAACGGGGGTGCTATCGCGCGCCCCATTACAATAGCGGTATTGTTGATTTTCTTCGCGAAAGTTGTTTGGGATTTTATGGCATAGAGCCAATTGGGCGGCTTGAAGAAAACAGGTGCTTTGATCAAGCTGCCTTCTGCGCGCTATTTCACGAGTGATCGATGGTGTAGTAGCTGTTCTCTTACGGAAATCGGCGTCTCAAGGCTCTTCATTCTGCATCTTTTAACGCTTTAGATTCTGTGACTTGAAGTCTGCTTCCGGACCGGGACTAGTTGGCGTATTGATTGATTTACGATGGCGTATTCTCTATGTGAACGTGTTCATTCTTAATTGGGAAAGCGCTATAGTGGGGTCGTAGTAATTGTGAACACGTTCAAATTTGCTGTTATTAAAGAAACGGCAATAAAGCGGGGTTAGCCCGTGCATGGAGAGGCGGTATTGCCATGAGTAAGATTCCAAGTGTTGAAACTATGGGAACTTGTCCGAAATGCGGAATCCTATTGGATCTTACCGTCGAAGTTGCCCCTGAAGAAGTTATATACCATGGCGTTTGTCCTGAACATGGGGCATTTACCCGTTCGGAGCCTCGAGCTGATTTGTCGGAACTTGGTGTTAAGGTTTCATCTACGGTTGGCATACGCGGTCAGCAAGCTTCTGTTGCGTAAGTTTTTGGTTGCAGCCTTAAATCAAACTCGGAACCAATTAGGGGCTGCACTGAAGACAGGAACGTTTAGGGTTGCAGTTCATAGGCTTCGACCCAGTATAGACCTCGCTGGTTTTAGCGGGGTCTATTTGTGTTTTGGGAGACTTGGGCAACCTAGCTCATCTCGAGACAATAAGGCACTGTCGTTTTGGGCTTCGGTAAGCGTTTTGCGGTTGCTTGCTGTGCTTTAGCTTATGAGACCTTTGCGATAGCGCATTTCGATTGCTCAATGTCGCCGTAATGAATGGCGGCAGTGGGGCAGAGCCTTAGGCAGCCGAAACACATAAAACACGTTTCTTTTATCCAGACGGGGTGCTCATCTTTCATTTCAATTGCTTCGGCGGGGCAAATCCGGCTGCATTTGCCGCAGCCAATGCAGTTTTTGCATACTGAGAAATTGTCAGTATAAAGAACCTCGTCAAGATCGACACGGGTATAGAGGCCTGCGGCGCTCTTGGTCTTTCCATCGTTCATGACGCACTCCTTGCCCTGATCCCTGTTGTCCATTGTATTGCTCGGTTAATCGAGAAAATAATGCAATCTGAAACAGCATGTATGAGTCAAATTCATACATGAATCATCAATTGCATCCATCGTTTTTTTTGAGGCATGGTTTCTACTGTTGGCCTTCAAGATTGCGACTCGGCATTACGGACTGTGCGTAGTGTTGCTGTTTATGTAACTAGCAGGTTATTATGCAGCCGAAACGTGATGATTTAAGGTCGATGGGCTGCTTCGCAATTCAGCCGCTTCGCTATTTGGCTAAGTTCGGTATAATTTCATGGTTATACAAATACAAGGATGAAGAAAGGGTGCATCGTGGCCAACAGCTACAAGCAAACCATGAATCTGCCGCGCACCGACTTCGCGATGCGTGCGAACTTGCCTGAAAACGAACCTAAGCGCCTTGAGTATTGGAATGACATCGACATTTACGCAAAGGTGCTTGAAAAGAACAAGGATAATGCACCCTTCGTCCTGCACGATGGTCCTCCGTATGCAAATGGCCCTATTCATATCGGTCATGCCTTCAATAAGATCCTTAAAGACTTCATCGTTAAGTACAAGTCTATGCGCGGCTTCTACGCACCCTATGTTCCTGGCTGGGATTGTCATGGCCTGCCTATTGAAAACAAGGTTGAAGAGCAGCTCGGCGAAGAGAAGATGGCTAAGATTGATACGGCTACGTTCC
>ENA-OPBS01002699-OPBS01002699.1-human-gut-metagenome-genome-assembly--contig:-NODE-2699-length-11848-cov-3.905028_pt1 | contig 11848 bp, 13 predicted proteins | sample MGYA00241074_ERZ501463 | MGnify/ENA primary metagenome ERZ501463 (study PRJEB25962, sample SAMEA2042578) | human gut metagenome | biome: human gut; feature: human-associated habitat; material: faeces...
ATTGCCGGACAGCAGGGACTGTCCTCTGGTGTTGCGGGGCATGGTTCGCAGTGCATTGCACTCGTTAGCACGCTCGGCCATGAGTTTCTGCGCCAGCTCGAAAATCTCCGGCGAGATGATCTGCAGATCAGGGAATACTTTAGACTGCGTACTGCCGCTCCGAAGCACTCCGGTGTACAGGATATTATGCAGAATGTGACCGACGGTAGCTTCGTGCCAGTTCTTCCCGTCACGAGTCTTGATACCCATCTCAGACAGGAAGTTGGCGATTTTGAATCTGCCGTAGCCGGAGCCAACACACAGGTCGAACATCATACGCACGACCTTTGCCTCATCGGGATTGATCTCCAGCTTGAAAACCTCATGCTTGCGCTTGTTATATGTGCCGCTGGGTACCAGGTCATAGCCGTAAGGAGCGGAACCACCACGGAAGCGGCCTTCCTGCACCATCTGCCCGAGGGCGGCCTTGGTACGCATGGAGGTTTTCTGACTCTCACCGTCTGCCTGCCAGAAGCGGATGTAGTTGGTGAGACGGTCAACATGCGTATCGATTCGCTGTTCGCCCTCATTGACGCTCCAGACCTGAATACCGTGGTTGATGAGCCACTCGACTACGAAAGGCGTTTCTTCGGCTCGTCTGCCAATACGGTCGAACATGAACACCAGCAGGATGTCGAATTTTCCCTGCTCGGCATATTCTTTAATGAGCTGGATCTTGTCACGGTCATTGGCGCTGACCTTGAATCCGGACACGCCGTTTTCCTGTTCCTCGTACACGATGGTCCAGCCCATCCGCTCTGCAAACTCACGGCAGGCTTTTCTCTGCACGGGGATATCGGCCTGATTCTGGTCATCGTGGTCGACCTGTTTGGTGGTGGAGACGCGGTACAGACAGCACACTCTGTTCTGGATGCTGAGGACATTTTGATAAGAACAACAAACTCTTTCAGCCATAATGTATCCTTCCTCTCAATTAACGATTTAGAAATGTGAGAGGTTCAGATACACCTTTCCATGTATTCACTTTTCAAAGTACACGGCATTCCGCCACCTTGATTATCTCACATTTCAGGTTGAATAGCTATCAAAACCTTGAAATATAAGCAACAAAGAAACGGCCTCCGATCCGGTAAAATCGCACTTGGGTAAAAGGCACTTTGCCCAAGCGCCAGTTTGCCGAGGATAGAAAACAGGCCGCAGCTTTAAACTGCGGTCTGCTCGTAATATAAAAGATTTTTATTTTTCCTGCTCTAACCGATGAAGTTCTGCGCGGGCTTTTTCAAGTTCGTCTTCCAATTCAGCAATGCGCTTCTGATCTCGACGAAATATTTCACGATTTATTTCGTCAGATTTCTGATATATCATAACCATGAGCATCAGAGCCGGACGCACATCCTCGTCAGGGATTTTGACGACAGCTGCGCCAACAGCCTCTTGACCGCGATTCTTTACCAACTGCTCCAAATCATCTCTGGTAACCATTTTGTTTTTCCTCCGCAGTTTCTTAATTCCACTTCTCGATGTGCTGCTGACGCTCCAGATATTCCTTTGATTCTTGCTCATCGGCAGGCCGCACTCGCTTTTTGCCACAGTCTGGGCATTGGTCACATCCAGCCTCCGCCTCGAAGGTATAGTGGCAAGCGTCACAGGTATAGATTTCCTTGCTCATCGTGCTTCTCCTGTGGTATGACGGACTGCAATATATTTCTGATTCCGGCTATTGGGCTTATCAGGAACTGTCAACTGAAGTTCTCCTGTCTCCAACATTGGCTTCAGATATGCTTTCAGAAAATGTGCTTTGTTTTTCATCCCGCAGGCTTGCATCAACTGTTCGCGTGTCTGAGGGGCATTTAGGCACAGAGAAACAATCTTACTCCGAATATCTTTATCTGGAGTGTTGACTGGTATGGTAACTGGAGTGGTATCCGTTCCAGTCGTGTCAAAGTTCTCATCGGACCGATAGAAAACAACCACGAATCCGGACTTCAAAACCTCAAATTTATAATTGCACCCAGCGGCGTCACAGGCGTCAGCAATACGCTTCAGCCCGGTACCAAAACTCTCGACATTCTTGGAGTAATAAAGTGTCTGTGCAATCAGCGGATTCCTGCGGATAGGACGCTCTCGACCAGAGATGAAATCCTCCGGCTCATAGCCTGCCGGGAAGGTACCGGGGTTGTAGATCTCAACACGGTCCTTGTATATGGAAACCTCGTTGTTCTGTCCGGTTCCGTATTCCTTGTGGCAAAACGAATTGATCAGTGCTTCACGGACGGCATCCACAGGAATTTCCGGAATTTCCTTACGCTGCAAGGAACCAAACTCCACACGCCAACGAATGTTCTTAAAGATATATTTTTCAGCGCGATCCACAAGTTCGAAAATCGTTCCATGCTCACGCTGAATATCCAAAAATGTGAGCCGCTCCGTTCCAGCGAATACCGCCATTTGCAGGTCATTGTAGGGTGTCTCACCGAACAGAACCATGCCTGCGTTCAGCAAATAGCTTCCCGCAGTCAAACTCAACTTACCCAGCACCGTATCCCTGTCGGAATAATCGAAGCTGATTCTGCCGAACTCCTGACCGCGGTGGATATACTCTTTGAGAGATATCTCATCAACCGAGCTTGTCAGGCATCCGGAAACTTTGCGCTCCCATACACCTTCGCTGCTTTGCCGCTCCATAATATAGTCGGTCAATTCCTGCTGGGACATTACTTTATCTTCATCTGCGACACGGATTCTGGCCACATTATAGGCAAAGTACGGTGTGTTGTGTCCTTCAAAACTGACATGGATACAATCCTTATCATCAATATGGATCACTGCGATTTCCGGGTAGATTCTTGGCTCGATGTGGTTCGCAATCTCTTGGCTGATATCCCGTAGGGTCTTTTCAGAAATTTGCTGTCCAATAGGCGTTCCATCTGGTTTTATCCCGAAATAGAGTTCGCCTTTTTGATGTTTGTTCAGGATGGCAGCAATTGATACGACGCCTTCCTTCAGTTCTCCAGTAGTCTTTTTGAATTCTAAGGTTTCGGTTTCGTGTCCGAGATTCAATTATGCTCACCCCTCTCAGCACTTTTCGATGTGTCAAATGCAAAAGCGATATTCTTGGATTTGCAGAAGTCCCGAATCACAAACAGCGTCATTTTATTCGGCTCGGTTCTTCCGTTCTCCCAGCGATTGACGGTCGCAACACTTATATTCAGCTGTTCTGCAAGTTCCTTCTGCGAAATACGCAGTTCACTACGAAGCTGAACAATAGAGTCTGCAAAAGTCACTGGTCATCACGCCCCTTTTGCATAGTATAACACATGATAAGCGTTTTTACAACGAAGAGAAGCATTTCAGAACCACTTTTTTATGCAGGCTGTTCCTCGCCGCACAGCCCATTCTTTCGGATATATGCGTCCAGCAGGGTGTTGCGTACCAGAGCAGAGAGGGTCGGATTGGCCTCCTGAGCAAAGCTGATCGTTACCTTATGACCCTCAATGGTCATCTGGATCTGCCTGGTGTTTTTCTTCTCTGTGCTCTGATTTCCCATAATTGCTTCCTCACTTTCTTTTATTGTCAGGTAGTAGATCCTTGATCCCAATGCTGATCTCTAAGGCGGTATTCACTTCCCGCATCTTGCTTTTTCCTACAGTTCCCGCATATCCAAGCAAACGCTGCTTATCTAATGTTCGGAGCTGTTCCAGCATGATCAATGTAGTTTCATATCATCTCTCCTGCACTTGCCGTGCTTGCCAGATGAAGCACAGTCGTTTTATTGTAAAAGTCATTTGCGAAAGCCAGCAGGGTTCCGTATTCAAGCCGTTTTCCTTTAATGTGGCGTGCGATGATCTCATAAGGATGGGCATCATCTACCGGGGCTTTGTCCAGAAGTTCAAGAACATCTAACACCTGCAGATAAGATTTGTTCTCCGCAGTCACAGCAGTCTTGGGAGGGCGAATCGTCACGCCAAGTTTTCTATCTGCTCTCGCGCACTCTTTCGCCACATTCGTGGCAAGAATACGCTGCCGAGGCATTTGAGAGGTAAGCCCCAACTGATGCATGACGGTAAAGCCGGTTTCATAGCCGATATTGGGCAGAAGATATTTGTCTGCGATGAGCTGCTCCTTATTGATACCGACTTCTCCAAACGGCGTCACGGATGTCCGGTAATAGATGCCCTTTTGATAGCATCTCAATTCAGGAAGGATAGCGCCATCCATAATTCGCTTGAACGCAACAGCAGTAGCTGCAGAGGCTTCTTTACCATCAAGCTGATAGACCGTTCCAAGCTGCTGCGCAACACGGTTCGTATAGATGGGTGTACCGACAGCTTCTTTTTTGAGAATATCACAAGTAAAGTCTACATAGGTCGCACGCATTCCGACCGCCTCCTTGATATATTATATTCAGAATTACGCTTTTAATTCCGAAGAAATTATATCATTTCCGATGGAGACAGTCAAGAGTATTACAGCAGATGCTTTTGCTGTGTCACTATGCAGGTTGTTCCTCGCTATACAACCCATTCTTTCGGAGATATGCGTCCAGCAAGGTATTGCGTACCAGAGAAGAGAGTGTCGGATTGGCCTCTTGAGCAAAGCTGATCGTTACCTTATGACCCTCAATGGTCATCTGGATCTGATTTGCATTTTTCTCTAATATCTTTTTCATTCCAAAGTCCTCCGTTTCGTTTATTCCTCCATTCGATAGCAAAAATAGAAGACCGCCCCCAATTAAGCGAGCTCTTGCCAGTCCCCACTCATGTAGCAGCCTTCTGTTTTTCTTTTTTGCTCTTTGCCTGTATTCGACACTACTGCCCCAGGCGGGGCGGCAACTTGAACTGTGCGGGCGCACATCACGGGAATCTCACCCCTCCGGGGAACGCCCGGAGCTGCGTACAGGAGTATCATTATGGGCTGACGGGATCATGGCGGGGACAGCTTGCCAAGGCTGCCTTGGCCTGAGTGGGTATCGCTCTGCACCTTACTTGGCCGTCCTTTGATGCGGAGTTTCTCCGCACAGGTGGTCTTCGCGCACTCGGTCTGACGCTGGCTCCGTCAGCTAATGTATTCAAGTTGCCGGATATGACCGCTTGGGCGGTGTTTTTCAAGGAACAAAGCCGCTGATTTATCAGCAGCGGAATGAGGTTCAAAGCCCTCTCACTCTATTAGCCGTTGAAAACACCGTTTGCACCAAACTTTTTTGTCATCTCAGCATCTTTTTCATTTTCTGCAAAATACGGATCTTTCGATTATGGATCGCCATTCGATGGATACCCATCATTTCTTCCAGCTCACGCTCGGAGCGCTCGTCGAAAAACAGCGCATAAATCAGGGATCTTTCTTCTTCGCTCAACTGATCCAGTGCGGCCCGCAAACGGCATAAATCGTCTTTCTTGATCACGGCATCCTCGACGCCTTCAGCATCGTCCGCAAACTGGCACTTTGCAGAATATACGAGTCGCTCCAGCGAATCCTCTTTACTGGGAACATAACTCTCCGCACCATTCTCGGCATTTTTCCTGCGCTGTTCGCTTTTCAGATCCACCTCCATGTATTTCATCTTGCGGTCGCTTTTCTTCAAGACTTCCAACACATCCGGGCGCTCTTTTAAGCAGGGATATACCTTCAAATAATCAACCCGATATGGGTCGTTGTGATACGACATTTTCTGTCCTCCGTTTCATCATTTTAAAAATTTCAAAAACGATGAAGCGGAGGGCCTCGGCATCTCTCGCAGGCAGAAGACCGGCAAAACAAAACGCTCATTCAGTTCCTTTCTGGAACCAAATGAGCGAAAAAAGCCGCTTGATCTGCCTTCACCACCATGGCCGCATTGATCCGTCTCACTCTCTTTGAGAGCAAGGACTGCAAATCAAGCGACACATGGGAAGGTCACGCATCAAGCGGCTCCGGGGTACAAACTTGGATATTCAATTTTTAGTTGTCAAGAGCAAGGCGTTTATTACACGCCGTTACATCTTAAAACCGGTTAAGTCGAAATGCCACCGGCGGGAAAAACACCTGTTCTCCGCAATGGGGGCATTTCACATAAACTGCGCCGTGATTTCCTTTGCACAGGATCTCTAACTTGTTCTGGCAATACGGGCAAATCCTCGCCATTGTAATGTGGCTGGAATACTGTTTTTTCAGTTCCTGCTGTTCTGTCTGAATACAGGAATAGCGTTGTGGATCCAGTTCCCTTGCATTGATTTTTGCCATACTTTCTCCCTGCCATATCAGGCGATCTCATTTTTCTCCGGAAATATATCTACCAGTGCATACGGGTCATACAAATCATTTCTCCCTACCAAACCGAGTTGGGATAATCTTATAGTCAGTGCTGTTTTGGACACACCGAGCCGCTTTGCGGCCTCCGAAAAACGCTCATAGTCTTTGCGTGCGTATATGCGATTCAGCACGCTGATACCATCTTTCAGGCCAACATTTGCCATATGGCGATATACCAGTTCCTTTGGCAAGAGGAGAAATGAAGTCAGCACATTGGTCTGCCACTCCTCCCAATCAAGAACAGGGTATTGCGTATGTTCATCTGTCATGCGAAATACGCAGCGAGGAGTTTGCGCCTCATATTCTTCCGGATACAGTATCCAAAACAGTTGATGCGCTGCTTCGTGCATCATAGTAAAGTTCAAACGGCCAATCTGATTTTCTGCCACAAGGCTCTGATCAATGAAGGCCGTTTTCCCGTCTAATTCATAGTCGAGCTTTGTGCCATCCCTTTGAGGGATCGTTATGATCACCCCCGAAGTTGCCGTAAGGCCGATGGCATCATGTGCTTCACTGATATCTGCAAAGGTAAATTGCAGGCCACACATCTTCTCTGCAAAATCTGCCGGATCAATATGATCGACCTTTTGAGGGACTTTTTTAAGGTAATCACGAAGCAACCTGCGGGAAATATGTTCGATGTCTTTCCGTGAAAGCCAGAGCATCTACCTGCGCCCCTTTCGATTCCAACGCACCCACGAATTAGAACATTTGTTCGTTTCTTGTTAGAAAGTATAGCACGCCTACTAATCTATGTCAAGTGAAATAAATCGATCGTATTTTGTACAGAAAATAATCACCATTTCCTTCGCATTATCATTACCCCAGCTGGTGGTGAGTGGAGGTATTGATTTGGCATTTTTAATAATGATAGTTCAAGAGTTTTCACAAAATCAACAAAAATTTCGACTTGATATTGCCAAAGGAGAATATAGCATATAAAATAATTGGCAGAAATGGAAAAATATAGCCGAATCGCAGGATATCACTATAATCAAGAATTTTGAAGAAAGAATGGTTGTTTGATGTGATCAGAAAAAGTAGTACGCTTCTGCTTTAATCAACATCTTCTGATCGCAAGAGTTAATATGTAAAGGGTGGTTTCTCCCACCTAATACATATGACTGCGGCTCATTTGTGGTGAATGGAACAGCAGTTGTAGGAAAGGAGTCAAAACACCTTATAACCGCTGGAAATCAACACACAAAGGAGCTGATTTTTATGAAATCGTTATTTGATCAAATGGGCGGCACTTATCATCAGGAGGGCGATTACCTTATCCCAAACCTTACCCTGCCAGATGAGCCAGAATATCAGATAGGCAAATACGGACGTATGCGCCGCAGTTATCTGAAAGCTCATCGGCCTGTTCTCTACGCGAACTTTCTCACATCTGGGACGCTACATCGGCACCTTGCCGAGATTGACCAAGCCTGCAACGAGCATATGGAAATCATCGTTTCTGCTATGGCAAAGCAAGAAAGTGCGACTGAAGCCCTGAAAGCTGCTGACCAGTTGGAATGGGTACGCCGCATGAACAGCATCCGCAGCCGTGCTGAGGAAATTGTTCTGACTGAACTTGTATATAACTGATGAATGCCCGTTATTGGCTGCATGGCCGATAACGGGCGTTCTCTTATTCTCTGGGCAATACGAACCTATATTTGCCCTTGCCTTGACCGGTAACAGGTTCTATTAGTCCTGCGCTTTTGAGCTTATCTATCAATGCACCTGCCGGTGAGGAGGTTACACCCGCGAGCTTCATAATATCCGCTCGTGCAAATGCAGCGTCAAAACCAAATTTATGATACAGCCTTAGCATTGTTTCCTTGGTGCTTGCTTTCGCTTTCAGCCCTAAAAGGAGTGTTTCAAACAGCTGGTTTTTCTCAGAAACAACTGCTTTCTGCTCATCAAACAACTGGTTTTCATCCGAAATACTCGTTTTATCAATGGATTGCCCATAATTCAGGTTGTACAGCGTCACTTGGAACGAAGTAACGTCCGAATAGAATTTAGGCTCCAGCTCAGTACGGTAGTTATGAGCCGCATGGTAGGATTCGGTAATCTTCTTAAAACCGCTGCCTTGCCGCTCCATATAGCCCAATCTGCCGAAAATATCCGCAAGGATGGGATTGCGGCGTGTGGAGGAAATGCTGGATAGATCCCGTTCCTGTATCCGTGTGCCGTCGGGCATACCACCGGGAGAATAGATGGTGAGACGGTCATCGTAAATATCAATGTGTACCTCGCTGCCCAAAATCAGATAATCACGATGGATCAGCGCATTGACAAGCGCTTCGAAAACGCTTCGTTCGCAGTAATCCGGCATTTCAATGCGGGAATCTGCGGTTTTCTTCCAGCGGGTTTTCATATTCCGCTTGACAAAGCTGACACCCTCATTGAGCAGGATAATCAGGCTGCCTGAATACTCTGCGCTGTCAAGCGCATCTACCATGCCGCCGCTTTTATCAAGACCGTTCCAATGAGTGCAGAACAGGCGGGAATGCCGGATGGGCGAATCGTCCGCAAGCAGAGCGCCTGCATTGGTCAGCTTGCCGTTTTCGTCCCGCATATCAAAGGAATCGAACAGCTTTTCTTCCATGCTGTTGCCCGTCCACGCCTTATATCGCTCCCGCAGCTTGGAAAAAGCGTAATCCTTAAAATCATACTCAGAAATCAGCTCGTCATAAGTGCGGTGCATCCCTTTGAGAATCAGCTGATTGAGGACATAGGATGGGGCAATCACGCTTTCATTGCCCATTCGGATGTAGGCCTCCATGATACCGTCCGCTTTATAGTAATATGGAGTAGACCGCCCTGCGGACACAGACAGCACAAGAATATCCTTGCCGTCCTCCCGTTCTGGCGTGAGGATAAAACTCGGATAAGGCGTGATACGCTCTTTGATCAAGCGGCTGATTGCCTCCGCATTGTTCTGTGCGTCAGCTAAGCCGACAACATTTCTGTCATTATCAATACCGAAAAACAGCGTGCCGCCAATGCCATTTGCAAAGGCGCTGACGCTTTTCAGCCAGCTTTTCGGCTTCTTCACTTCCAAGGCAACCTTGAAATCGCACTCTGTTGCCTCTGCGATCCAGCGGTCAATCATTTTCTTCACCCTCCTGTCCCTTATTCTTCCCCCGGCTCTTATAGACATTATACTGATTCTTGCACCGGGGGCTGCAAAATGCGGAATTGGCCCGGCTGCCGAGGAATACCTTCTGGCAGTGCTTGCACAGCCGCAGGGGTTTCGCATCATCAACCAGCATGAAGCTGAACATCATCTGGATACCCAGCAGCAGCGAATGGAAGTCCCAATAGATGGTCGGTTTGTCCAGCAGCTCAATATGATAGCTGGGCGCAATGCCGCCGAAGGCAGCCATGCCCTTGCGGTATAGATTCCGGGTGTCCTCATCGATCAGGTCATAATCGTTATAATACAGAATGGAAGTGGTCAGAGTGAAAGCCCAGTCCTTGAACTGCTGCGCCACCCAGTCATAGGCTTCAGCATACTCCCGCTGGAAGCTCATGGTTTTCGCCATAGGCTCATCCGCAAAGGTCATGGTCAGCGCCACCATCATGTTGTCGCCGGACACGCTCCATCTGGACTCAATGCCCTTCTTGACCAGATCCAGCTGGTCAAAGGGATAGAATAGCGCCAGATAGTCCTCGGTTTCCATGGATTCTGCCTTGATGAAGTGGTTTTTCGGCAGATAGACCGCCTCATAATCCATGAAGGACGGCGTGGTGGGCAGCGCTGTCATCAGGCCCAGCAGACCGTAATGGGTTACAAATTCCAGAATGGCCTTCTGCACCTCGTCCTCCGGGCTGCGGTTCATCATCAGCATTCCCACATTCAGCGCATCCAGCACGATTCCCGGCGCTTCCTTCAAGGGATTATAGATGTCGGGTTTGGCATTCTTCCCCGGCGTGATATACCGCTTTCCGTCTGCGGCAGTTTTCAGTTCATAGCGGTCATACCGCACCCAATGGGAACGGGACTGCTCAAAGAGATTCTTCATGGCGTCGATCCCCTCAACTCGTAATCCAACTATATATTAACTATATTACTATTGTATCAACCGTCCTTGTCATCGTCAAGGGCGGCTTTCTTTTTTCTCGGTTTAGTTTTGTTTTCCCGGCGAATCACGGCATCCTTGCCCATGGTTTGCAGCAGTGCTTCATATTCCTCCACGAACTCGCGCTCCCGCAGGGTAATGCTGTAGTCCTTTTCCAGCTTTTCGCTCAGATGCCCATACATCCGCCTTTGCAGCTTTTTCTGAATGGTCATCCGCAGCTTTCGGATGTTCCGGTCTGACTGCCCACGGATGGCCGCAAGCCTTGTGGTGCTGTATTGCTTGACGAACAGGTAATACAGTACCTCCTTCTGTTCATCACTGAGGGTGAAAAAGAGCTTGGAGAGAAAGCGATTTGCGGTCAGCTCGTGCAGTTCATAGGGACAGGAGAAAATGATGTCGAGAAAGTTTCCCTGACAGAGCTGACGGAACCTCGGCAGATTCATCCAGAGGGGAGCGATCTTCGGATCAGGTACAGCCTGAAACTCCAACGGCACATCACCACGCAGGTTTTCGTGGTCACGCTCCCGGCGTTCCCGATTTCTGTCCAGCTTGTTCCACTCGTCTACCAAAGTCAAAAAATCCGATTCCGTCCGGGCTGCTTCCTCCAGCCGCCGCAGAGCCTCTGCGCGAATTTCCCGCTTGAGCCGCTTCTCGCTGGTGGGCGCGGCTTCTTCCTCCTCGTCCTCCAGCTCGGCGGTATAGTCTCTGGGATGCTCGTCCTGCTCCAGCTCGCTTTCCAGCTCCAGCGTGCGTTCCTCTGCAAGCGCTTCCTCCAGCGATTCGTTCTCCGGCGCACCGTCCGACGCATCCTCCCAATCGGCAAAGCTATCCTCATCCATTTCAAGGTCGGCTTCCTCTATTTGCTCCTCGGTATCTTCTTCCTCATCGGAAAAATCATCATCCCACAGCAGTTCATCCTCCCATGATTCCACGACAGCTTCACCTCCTCGAAAAAATATTTTTCTTTTTCTCAAAAAACAGTTCCGATTTACACCCCGTTTTTCTCCTATTAGTGAAAGGGTAATCTAAGCGCAAGTTACTGAGGTTACTGTCTTAAACACAGAGGGTAGAAAGGAGAAAAAGAACATGGAAAACCAGAATAAAGACATGATTGGCTTACAGCCAACGGAACCGGACTTATTATATCAAAAACCAACCAATCACGCAAGGGGGATGCCTATGGAGCAGAACAAAAGAGAGCAGTTTATCATTCGCCGGATTGGCGGAACCACCTACAAGGTCAGAGTCGTGTTCAACGAAAGCGGCGGCGAGACCATGGAGGATAAAATTTTACGAATTGTACGCAATGATATGGTTACAAACGACGGAACCTATGGTATAATGGAGGCACCACAAATGAGCCGACAGTCTGAAAGGAGCGCATCATGAGCGTGAAACAGACTGAAAGCAAAATTACCGCTCTCTATGAGCGGCTGAGCCGTGACGATGACAACGCCGGCGACAGCAACTCCATCGTGAAT
>ENA-OPBS01002717-OPBS01002717.1-human-gut-metagenome-genome-assembly--contig:-NODE-2717-length-11808-cov-2.380414_pt1 | contig 11808 bp, 10 predicted proteins | sample MGYA00241074_ERZ501463 | MGnify/ENA primary metagenome ERZ501463 (study PRJEB25962, sample SAMEA2042578) | human gut metagenome | biome: human gut; feature: human-associated habitat; material: faeces...
TTTTGTCTGAGGTGAGACACTGCTTGTGTTTGCAATCTCAAGTGTCAGCTGTTCTATTTCTTCTTCTTTCAAATGTTTAAAAATCTGTGCTGATTTCTCTGGTCCAAGTGCAATAAGCAATATAGCAGCCTTTTCTACACCATCCATTCCTCTTTCAGCATTAGCTGATGTCTTTGGCATATGTTTCCATCTCCAATCATATGTAATCAATTGACCTTTCAGGTCCTATCCATCATAATAATCACCAGTCATCATTAAGCCAGTTTCTAAGCAGTAATGCAACTGCTTCAGGATTCTCATCAACAAACTTCTCAATAGCTTTTCTCGTCTCCGACTTCTCCTGAAGATCAATATCATCAACAGAAGGCTGGTTTTCTTTAGTTGAAGCAAGCATTTCTTCTACAGAAAGTTCCGGTTCCTTCTCTTCTACTGTAAGTGGTCTTGCGCTTCTCAAAACTATAAACACAAGAATACCAAGTATAGCAACAGCCAGTCCAATCTGAATCCAGAATGAAGCACGGCTTAATACGCTAGTCTTCGGTGCATCATAGAAATAAGGTACATTATATGCTAAAACAGTAATGTTATTAGTTGAGATTCCTGTAGCACTTGAAAACATATTCATCCAGTCATTATCAACATTAACCTGAACAGGATTTGCGTTCTGAGCCTTGAATTCATCCCATGTCATATTATCAAGATATCCAAGATTCTTACAATCTTCTTCATTATAAATAACATTCTTTATAAGCGTTACAGCCATTGTAGAAGTACCATATACTATCTTTCCAGGATCACTATTAGTTGTAGTAACAAGCTGGTTAGGAAGATACTGATACTGTTTTACAGTATATGTTGATGAACTTGATGTACCATCTGTAAGATCGTAGGTTGTTCCTGTTTCTCCATTACTCGTAGTTCCTGGTGTTCCACCTGCACCATTTGTTCCATTCGATTCAAGTTCATAAGAAGTATCATACAGACCTTCTTCTCTGCCTTCCTGTGCTGTATACTCAGTAGCAATCTTATTCACAGTATCCCAGTCAAGATCAAGATTAATAGCAACTGTTGCATCATTAAACAGTGATGTTGAAAGTGCTGTATTCTTAACACTTGCTGCTACCGTTGATTCAATCTGTGACTTATACTTTAACTTGCTTGAATAAGCAATATTAGAAACTGAACCCGAATTATCAGCTCCATTAAACAATGTCTTTCCTGATGTATCAATAATTGTAATACCATTAGTATTGCTGCTTCCTACTGCTGTTGCAAGAAGAACTGCTATACTTTCCGCTGTGTCTTCTCCAACTGTCTTATTAGTATCAATCGTAACGGCTACAGTTGTATCTTTCTTTGTAGAATAGAATGAATTCGTATCATCTGACAAATGTACTGTAACAGATGCAGATTTGATTCCGTCTAAAGAAGTAATATCATTTTCAAACTTAGTTTCAAGATATTTGGCATACTTCTTATTCTTATCAGACTCTGTTGTTGTAAGACTGCTATTAAGAGCATCATCTAATGAATATCCCGAAGGTTTAATATCATTAGAAGCAATAAGCATCTTAGCATTAGTAAGATCCTGTTCCTTTACCTTACCTGCCATATTATCAATTTGATATGTATACCCATTATCTGTAAGCAGTGAAGTAACTGTATTCATCTCATTATAATCTTCACATCTTGTAAGTTCCTGATATGTTGGTCTTGATAACACAACTGCAATAACAACAACCGCCGCAATAAATACAGCTACAGCACTCACAATTATTATCTTCTGATTTCTGGACCAGCTTTTCCATATTTCAAGAAATCTGGCTGGAATCTGTTTTAATTTATCCATATAAAACCCCTAATTACATTGACATATTCATAATAGAGTTATAGGCCTCCAATGCCTTATCCCTTATTGCTACTGTATACTGCAGAGCAATATTAGCCTCCTGCTGATAAACTCCAAGCTCATGAGTATTAGTCATATTGCCAAGAGCATAATCTATCTCTGCCTGCTGTGCTTTCTGCACATATGAGTTGGTACTGTTCAGCAACCCTGCCACTGAGTCATATATAGCATCAAATGTTGTATCTGAATTTTTGCTTTTAGATGTACTAAGTGACGCATTCTCTTTCATTGCCGATGTAACCTTATTGACATAATCACCGCCAAGGCTTCCTATTGCACTAGTAAGATCCATGTTAAATCTCCTCTTTTTGTTCAAATATAGTATTAATCGTATGAATTAAACCAGTTATTCACATATGTTATGTAGCAGAACCTATTGAAAGTCCCTTGCTTGCCATAGATTTGCTGGCATTAAATGCTGATATATTAGCTTCATATGAACGTGATGCATCTATAAGATCTGTCATCTCCTGAACCACATTCACATTAGGATATGTAACATATCCATTCTCATCAGCATCCGGATGTGAAGGATCATATACCCTTTCCATATCTGTTGATGTATCCTCATATACAGATGTCACCTTAACGCCGCTTCCAACAACACCACCATTGGCAAGTCTTAATGCATCTGAAAATGTTGAATATGCTCCTGTACCATATGAACCATACGCAGACTTTCCAAGTGCTGTACCAGTCATTGTCTTTTCGGTAAACACAACCGCTTTTCTTACATAGGGAGTTCCATCACTCGTTCTTGTTGTGTCTGCATTAGCTATATTCTCTGATATAACATCCGTTCTTAACTGCTGAGCTGTCATTCCGGATGCGCTAATATTAAATGCCGTAAACATAGACATAGTCCTGTTCTCCTTCCATATATCAATCACATTATATATTATTTAAGCACTGCCTTAAATCTTGAAAACTCATTATTCATACTGTCAATAAGAGCATTATAGTTAATCTGTTCTGAAGCAAGTTCAACATTCTCTGTTGAAAGATCTACATTATTGCCATCAGTTCTATACGATAATGTGCTGTTATCAGTGTAAGTCCTTATAGCCAGATCATTATAATTAACATTATTAACTCTCTGTGTAAGAGATGCTGAATTCTTTCCTGAACGCTGGAGTGCATTGGCAAGATACGAACTAAATTCAACATCCTGCCTTTTATAATTAGGTGTATCAACATTAGCTATATTGTTAGTAAGAACTTCCTCTCTTGTCCAGCTCGCATCTGCCGCTGACTTTAACAAATTAACATATCCAAAAGCGCCTGTACTCATATTTATTTCCTTTCTTATTCAATAAGCACAAAATATGCCTACTACGAAAACATAAAAACACTACATACATTATAAATTATAATATAAAAACAACAAGATTTTTTTCATATTTTGCCACATTTCATTGGATTATCATGTATCAATATGTATACTTATACAAAAAGATGAACCCAATCAGACATTGGATCCATCCCATCATCTCAAGCTCAATCCTTTAAGCTCTATCAATTATACAATGTATACTCTCAATCTTCAAGTTTTTTTAATTCATCATATACAACTTCATTAAGAACTTTTATCTTTGTTCCTTTCATTCCAGAAGATTTTGTTGATATAACACCAGCACTGTCAAACTTCTTAAGTGCATTAACAATTACAGATCTTGTAATTCCTGTATCATCCGCTATTCGGCTTGCAACCAGAATGCCATCCATTCCATCCATATGTGCAAATACCGCTTTGACGGCCTGTAGTTCTGATGCCGATAATGTCTTTATTGCTGACTTAACAATCTTTTTCTTTCTCTCATCTTCTGCATTCTCATTATTAACAGAACTCATCATCTCTAATCCTACAACTGTTGCACCATACTCACATAGAATAATATCATCTATATCATAATCAGCAACACATTTATAGATAAATAATGTTCCAAGTCTTTCCCCAGCTATGTCAACAGGAGCTATTAAAGCCTTAAACTTACGTTCACTTCCACCTGAAAAGCCCAATGTAAGCAGATTAACATTTTCTTTAGTTGATAACACTCCCAACAATCTTTCATTAAGCATATTATCAATATGAGATCCTACGGATTCTGTGATCAGTTCACTGATTTCTCTCACCTTATTGCTTTTGCTGACTCCAAGAATCTTTCCCTTCTTGCTGACTACCAGCACATTTGAGTCCAAAATCTCTGTCAGTACCGCACAGATATCATTAAACACAACTTTGCTGGAGTTATTATTATGCAGCAACTTATTAATCTTTCTGGTCTTATCCAATAATTGTACGCTCATTGTCTCCTCCACATGATTTGCTCTTATTCACTACTTCTAGCAAACAGTAACTATTATTTCCCAAGTTGTATACACAAATCAAATTTCAAATTCCTTACTAGCTTATATTATCATACAATTCAGAAAATAGCAACGTTGTGTTTTTCTGTTTTTTGAAATATTTAATCTTCTTTCTTAATTGTTTCCACATATCCGCACTTTTCATCCGCACAAACTAATTTATTGCCTTTTTCTACCATGTATCCACCACATTCAGGACATTTCTTACTGGATGGCTTCTGCCAGGACATAAATTCGCATTCCGGATTATCCTCACATCCATAATACTTTCTTCCCTTTTTCGTTTTGCGGATAACAACTTCTTTTCCACACACAGGACACGGAACTCCGATCTTTTCCAGATATGGTTTTGTATTTCTGCATTCCGGGAATCCCGGGCATGCAAGGAATTTACCATGCGGACCGTATTTGATCACCATGTTACGACCGCACTCTTCACAGATCACATCTGTTACTTCATCTTCAATCTTAACTTCCTCAAGCTCTTTCTCTGCAATTTCAACAGCTTCCTCAAGATCCGGATAGAAATTACGGATTACTTCCTTCCACGGAACCTTTCCTTCTTCAACCATATCAAGAAGACCTTCCATATTCGCTGTAAAATGAACATCTACAATACTTGGGAATGACTGTTTCATAATATTATTAACAACTTCACCAATCTCTGTCAGATAAAGATTCTTGCCTTCTTTTGTAATATATCTTCTTCCAAGGATCAGAGAAATGGTTGGGGCATAGGTACTTGGACGTCCGATCCCAAGCTCTTCCATTGTCTTTACAAGACTCGCCTCTGTATAATGTGCCGGCGGCTGCGTAAAATGTTGCTTTGGATCAAATTCTTCTTTTGTAAGAACAGAATCCATGCTAAGATGTCCGACCAGTACATTGCTCTCTTCCTTCTCTTCCTCTGCCTCTACATACACAGAGCGAAATCCATCAAATGCAACCCTTGCTGTTGATACAGTAAAGCAGTACTCACCGGCTCCGATCTTGACTGCTGTTGTCTCATACTTCGCCGGCTGCATGCGGCTTGCTGTGAAGCGTTTCCAGATCAGCTGATACAGACGGAACTGATCTCTGCTTAATGAATCCTTGATTGCTGCCGGTGTGCGTGTAATATCTGTCGGGCGGATCGCCTCATGCGCATCCTGAATCTTCTTATCTGCAGACTTTGTTTTTGTTCCTTCTGCTACATATGCTTCCCCGTAAGTCTCAGCAATATAGCTTCTTGCTGCTGCATCAGCTTCCTCTGAAATACGGGTAGAATCCGTACGAAGATAAGTAATCACACCGACTGTTCCATTCCCTTTAATGTCCACACCTTCATACAGCTGCTGTGCAATACGCATTGTCTTCTGTGTACCAAAGTTCAATGCCTTGGCAGCTTCCTGCTGCAGCGTACTTGTCGTAAATGGGAGTGGTGCTTTACGCGTCCTCTCACTGTTCTTGATATCTGTAATCTGGAACTCTTCGTTCTCTAATTTCTTTAAGATCTCGTCCATCTCTTCTTTTGAATGGATCGTCATCTTTTTCTTCTCTGTTCCGTAGAACTTCGCTGTCAGAGGACGTTTCTCACCTTTTACTTTCAGTTGTGCATCCAATGACCAGTACTCTTCCGGAATAAATGCATCAATCTCTGCTTCCCTATCTGCAACAATACGAAGTGCGACTGACTGTACACGTCCGGCACTCAACCCACGCTTTACCTTTGCCCAAAGCAATGGACTGATCTTATATCCAACCATACGGTCAAGCTCTCTTCTTGCCTGCTGTGCATCCACAAGATCCATGTCAATATCGCGTGGTGCTTTCAAAGATGCTTTCACAGCATTCTTTGTAATCTCATTAAATGTAATACGGCGCATTTTCTTCTCGTCCAGCTTCAAGGCAGCAGCAAGATGCCAGGAAATAGCCTCTCCTTCACGGTCAGGGTCGGTTGCAAGATAAACTTTGTCTGATTTCTTCGCCTCTTTTCTGAGCGTTGCAAGAATCTCTCCTTTTCCACGAATGGTAATATATTTTGGTTCGTAATCATTCTCCACGTCAATTCCAAGCTGACTTTTCGGCAGATCCCTGACGTGTCCCTGTGATGCTGCAACTGTATAATTGCTTCCTAGAAACTTTTTAATCGTCTTCACCTTTGCAGGAGACTCCACGATTACAAGATAATGTGCCATAAAAACTATACTCCTATTTTATTCTGATATAATAATTCTTTGTTATTTCACGAATGTATCCCTGCAGTTCCAGTGTAACAAGAATGCTCATCAATTTTCTGATCTCCACCCGAGATTCCTGCGCAATCTGATCCACATTCTTGGGATACAAACCGACACAACTATACACCAAATCATCTGTACTTTCAAGCACTTTTTTATTTTTCTCGTTTTTTATCTCCGTGTTTCTGCACAAAACATTTGTTTCAATCCCCCATTCTTCCAGCAGATTTTTAGGATTCAGAAGGATTCCGGCACCCTGTTGGATCAGGTGATTACACCCGGCACTCAAAGGACTGTCCAGCGGTCCCGGAAGGGCATAAACATCCTTTCCCTGCTCCAGTGCCAGATCTGCCGTGATAATCGTGCCGCTTCTCTTTCCCGCTTCGACCACCACAACCATTTTGCTCAGTCCCGCAATGATGCGGTTTCTGTTCGGGAAATTCTTAGCAACCGCAGGCATTCCGGGCGGATATTCGGAAATGACGCAGCCGTTTTCGATGATGCGCTCCATCAGCTCCTTATTTTCCGCAGGATAGCAAATATCCACACCGCAGCCGAGCACAGCAATCGTTTTTCCGCCACCATCCAGAATCCCTCTGTGTCCCTCGCTGTCAATACCACGCGCCATGCCGCTGACCACAATCACATTGGTCTTACCCAAGTCCTTCGCAATGTCATAGGCAACCGTTGCGCCGTAACGGGAGCATTTTCTTGCACCGATGATAGCAACCGTATCAATTTCATCATCGGGAATCTCTCCGCGGACATAAATCCCAAGCGGCGGATTCTGAATTTCCCTCAGCAGTCGGGGATACCTTGGATGCCAGTAGGAATAAAAGTCAATTTCCTTTTCCTCTAATTCAATAATCCAATCGTTCAGTTGGTCTTCCTCTCTGGAAAGGAGCAGACCTTCCGTCAGCTTCTCTCCCAGAATTGCAGACCGCCGAATTGCAGAGGGTTCCGCACGCCAAACGGCTTCTGCGCTGCCGAAATGCGTCAGAAGACGATGCGCACGTTTCAAGCCGATGCCATCAATCCGCGTCAGCCACATCAGATAATATTCTTCCATACGAACACTCCTTCCCCTCTGTGAGTTACGACCTATACTATAAATGCTTTCTTTTCAAAATTCAATACCAAATTTTTTAAAACTTTAAAAATTCAGCAATTATGATGTATATAACAGATGGATTTTTGTGTTCTGATTGAAATTTTTGTGAAAAATTGTTATGATGTAAAAAAATTGTTCAAAAACAAAAAGAAAAGAGGCTTCGAAATGCTTTCCATTATAAAATCAGCTGCACTCCTCGGCATCGACAGCTATCCTGTCGAGGTTGAGGTAGACCTGAGCAACGGTCTGCCCGCCTTTGATATTGTCGGTCTGCCCGATTCCGCAGTGAAGGAATCGCGTGAGCGTGTACGTACCGCTATCCGCAACGCAGGCTTTTCCTTTCCCGTTAAGCGAATTACTGTCAATCTTGCTCCTGCCGATACAAAAAAGGAAGGGGCAGCCTTTGATTTACCCATCGCACTGGGAATTCTTTCTGCCTGCAATCTTTTTTCCGCAGAAAAAACAGAGGATGCCCTCATTACAGGGGAGCTTTCTCTGGATGGGTCTGTGCGCCCTGTCAACGGCGTTCTGCCCATGCTGTATGATGCCCTGCGCCGCGGCATTTCCGTTTCCTATGTTCCCTTTGAAAATGCAGAAGAAGCGGCTCTGGTAGAAGGAATGACAGTCTATCCCGTTCATTCCGTGAAGGAGATTGTCGCACACCTTTCGGGCGGCACGCAGATTGCACCCTATCATAAGGAAGGTAATGCCTTTTCCCTTACCCAAACGGATATACCTGATTTGGATTTTTCTCATGTAAAGGGGCAGGAAAACGCCAAACGTGCCATGGAAATCGCTGCGGCAGGCGGACATAACATCCTTCTCATCGGGCCGCCGGGCTCAGGGAAAACCATGCTCGCCAAGCGTCTGCCTACTATTCTGCCCGATTTAAGCTTCGAGGAAAGCATTGAAATCACAAAGATTTACAGCGTAGCAGGACTTCTGAAGGAGAAAAATTCTTTGGTCAGAACAAGGCCCTTCCGCTCTCCCCATCATACCATTTCCGCCTCTGCATTGACTGGCGGCGGCAGAATTCCGCGTCCGGGCGAAATTTCTCTGGCGCATCACGGGGTACTGTTTTTAGATGAGCTGCCTGAATTTCAGCGCAATGCGCTTGAGGTTATGCGCCAGCCTCTGGAGGACGGCAAGGTCACGATTGCGCGCGTCAACGGCACACTGACCTTTCCATCCGATTTTATGCTTGCGGCAGCGATGAACCCCTGCCCCTGCGGCTATCTGGGCAACAGTGAGAAATGCCATTGCTCTGCGAATGAAATCATGAAATACCACAGAAAAATCAGCGGTCCTCTTTTGGATCGTATTGATTTAATGGTAGAAATGCCACCCGTTGCGTATGAGGAGCTGGACAGCACTATCCCCGCGGAATCCTCCGCCACCATTAAGGAGCGTGTTGTCTGCGCGCATAAAATTCAGCTGGAGCGCTTCCGGAACGAAGGCATTTTCTTTAATGCGCAGATGAACGCGGCACAGATTGAAAAATACTGCGCTTTGCGCGAAGAGGATAAGGAACTGCTGCGTACCGCCTTCGCAAGAATGGAATTAAGCGCACGCGCCTACCATAAAATCCTTAAGCTGGCGCGCACTGCCGCTGACCTTTCGGGTGATGCGCAGATTACACGAAAGCATCTGCTTGAGGTGCTGCAGTATCGCTCTCTGGACAGAAAATATTTATTATAAAATTCTGATTTCGACTTAAATGAGTGAGGTAATTTACAAATGATGATTTATTCTAAACGACAAATGTCTGATACTTTTCTGATTGCTGTCCTGCTTGCTGTGGTTGGCGGTTCTCTGGATGCCTATAGCTATGTAGCAAGAGGACATGTTTTCGCCAACGCGCAGACGGGTAATATCGTCCTGTTCGGTCTGCATTTGGCAGATGGCGAATGGATGCAGGCAGGAACGTATATTATCCCTGTGCTTGCCTTTGTGCTGGGTATCTTCATTGATGAATGGATAAAAAAATTCATCTCCCCCCTGCCGAAGGTACACTGGCGGCAGATTGTATTGCTCTTTGAAATTGCGATGCTTTCAATCGTAGCGTGGCTCCCCTTCGGAGAAAGGCACGATATAGTTGCAAACGTGTTGGTTTCCTTTGTCTGCTCCATGCAGGTGCAAAGCTTTCGTAAGGTACATGGCTTGCCCTATGCCTCCACAATGTGTACGGGCAATCTCCGTAGCGGTACAGAGCTATTGTTTCGTTTCGTGCAGAGCGGCGATAAGGAGCTGCGCTATAAAAGCCTGCATTATTACGGCGTGATTTTCTTCTTCATCCTCGGCGCAGGCTGTGGTGCGCTTGTCACACAGCATTTCGGCAGCACCACTATCGTCTATTGCAATATTCTCCTGCTTCTGACCTGTGCACTGCTTTCCATTGAGCATGTGGAGGAATAAGAAATCCGATAAACCGGATAAACTAAAAAGACCTTACCCATTCGTGAAAATGAGCAAGGTCTTTTTTTATTATGTGTTTTGATTATTTATTATGCTTTTCAATCGCTTCTGTCATGCGTTCCAGTCCTGTTTTAATGATGCTGCGCGGCATTGCAAGGTTCAGACGAACATACCCTTCCGCATTGCCGACGAACAAATCATTGCCGCCTTCCAGCAAAACGCCTGCGTTATTTGCAAAGAATCCGGGCAGATCCACAACATCCGGCAGGCAGCCCTTCAGATTCACCCAGGCAAGATAGGTTGCTTCGGGAACAGAGAACACAGCCGCAGGCAGATGCTCCGCCAGATATTCCTTTACAAATATAAAGTTTTCATCCAAATACGTCTTAAATTCCGCAAGCCATTCATCGCATTTCTCATACGCCGCCTGATGTGCAACAACGGAAAGCGGATTAACAAAGCCTACGATTTTATCCCGTTTGCAGAAAATCTTCCGCAGCTGTGTATCTCGAATGATGATATCAGAGAACATCAGCCCTGCCATATTGAAGGTCTTGCTGGCAGACATGCAAGTAATCAGCTTGCCGTAATCGGGCATAACCTTCCCCATAGGAATATGCTTTCTGCCGTTTCTGATGATATCGCAGTGGATTTCATCAGAAATAAGCCAGAGATTATGCTTCTCCACGATTTCCGCTACCCGCTTCAATTCTTCCTCTGTCCACATTCTGCCGGAGGGGTTATGGGGGTTGCACCAGAGCACCAGCTTCACCAGAGGGTCTGCCGCTTTTTTGGCAAAATCATCAAAATCAATTGTAAAGTAGCCGTTTTTATCAATCTTCAAATCGGAGCAGACATATTCCACACAGTTATATTCTGCGGCATGCTGAAAATAGCCATACGCAGGTGCAACCATTAGAACCTTTTCATTCTTTGTCAGCAAAGATTCCAGAAGCTGATACAGCGCAGGAATAATCCCTGGAGAAAAGGTCAGTTCTTCCTTCGGGAAGTCCCAATCGTACATTTTTCTGCACCATGCAGAAAATGCCTGATAGTAATCATCACTGTAAACACAGCTATAGCCGAAAATACGCTTCTCTACCCTTTTCTTAATGGCTTCACAGATTTCGGGAGGTGTCGCAAATTCCATATCCGCAACCCACATTCTGACAAATTCATCATCCGCATAGGGAAATTTCATTTCAGGGCCTGCATGGAAAATATAGCCACGAAAGCCGTCCGTATTGAGCGCATTCGTATTTCTTCTGTCGATAATTTCATCAAAATTGTACTTCATGTAACCACTCCTTTGTATCTGTTTTCCTCTGTCGCCGTCAGCATTTCTGCCTGTTCAAAGTATAAAGGAAAATTTTCCGCAAAGCAATTAATTCTTAGCATTTTTATAGATTTTCTATGAACCGCTTATTTCCCAAGTATGTCTTTAATTTCTTCCAGCGTTTCCGCAAAAAAGATGCCCTTTTGCCGTTCCGCAGAGGAAAGCCCCTTTTCAATCATAAGAGAGAGCAGATGCTTCAGATCATCGTAGTATCCATTCAGATTATACAGAATACAGGGTGCATTCAACTGATTCAGGGCAACCTTGCTTATAATTTCAGAAATTTCCTCCAGCGTGCCTGTGCCGCCCGGAAATGCAATAAACGCATCCCCAAGGGCAATCATTTTCGCCTTCCGTTCGGACATATCCTTCGTAACAATCAATTCTGTCAGCCCATTGTACTGGAAGCCTGCATCCATGAAAAACTGCGGTTCTACGCCTGTTACTTTGC
>ENA-OPBS01002719-OPBS01002719.1-human-gut-metagenome-genome-assembly--contig:-NODE-2719-length-11806-cov-2.622245_pt1 | contig 11806 bp, 9 predicted proteins | sample MGYA00241074_ERZ501463 | MGnify/ENA primary metagenome ERZ501463 (study PRJEB25962, sample SAMEA2042578) | human gut metagenome | biome: human gut; feature: human-associated habitat; material: faeces...
AGTTGACTTCATCGATCGTGCCGTCAATCTGCAAGCCGTTGTGGTCGACGACGGCAACAAGATTGTCGAGCGCATGGTTGCCGGCGAACATGGCCGCCTCCCACACCTGGCCTTCCTCGCACTCACCGTCGCCCAGCAACGTGTAGACACGGTAGCCGTCGCCCCAGTGCTTAGCGGCAAGCGCCATTCCAACTGCAGCAGAGATGCCCTGACCGAGCGATCCGGTGGACATATCGATGCCAGGGGCGTCGTTCATGTTGGGAGGGCCCTGCAGTCGGCTGCCAATATGACGGAGCGTCTCGAGCTCTTCGACGGGAAAATAGCCGCGATTTGCCAACACCGAATACAGGCCCGGCGCCGCGTGACCCTTGGAGAGCGCAAAGCGATCGCGATCGGCCTTGTGAGGGTCGGCAGGATCGATATTCATTTCCTCAAAGTACAGATACGTCATGATGTCGGCAGCACCGAGCGATCCACCCGGGTGTCCCGACTTGGCCGCGTGAACCGCAGTCACGACACCCTTCCTGACCTCATTGGCGACCTTCGCCAGCTCCTGGTTGGTCATACGAATTCCTCTCTTGAGAACAACCCCGGCACCGGATGACGCGATGCCGGGGCAATCCACTCGTTAAGCCTGAGCGACGACCTTCTGCCAGTCAGCCTCAAAAGAGGCGAGGCCCTGGTCGGTCAGCGGATGATGCAGGCACTTCTTGAGAGCGGCCATGGGCACGGTCGCAATATCGGCACCGAGTAGCGCGGCCTGGGTCACGTGGTTGGGCGTACGAACCGAGGCGGTGATGATCTCGACGGTGTCGTCGACGTTCTTGCCCGTCCAGTCGTAGTTCTTAATGCAGGTCACGACGTTGTCGAGCTGCGAGATACCGTCCTCGGCGATGTCATCGAAACGACCGACAAACGGGCTGATGTAGCGAGCACCGGCATTGGCGGCCATAAGGGCCTGCGTCGGCGAGAAGACGAGCGTCATGTTGACGCGCACGCCAGCATCGGCCAGTGCACGGCAGGCGGCAAGGCCGGCCTCGCACACGGGAAGCTTAACCACGATGTTGGGAGCGAGGGCGGCAAGACGCTTGCCCTCCTCGATCATACCCTCGGCAGTGGTAGCGGTAGACTCGGCGGAAACGGGCAGGCCCTCGCAGAGCTCGGCAATCTTGAGCATATGCGGCTCAAAGTCGGCAAGCTTGCCGCCGGTCTTGGCGTACAGGGACGGGTTGGTGGTAACACCGGCCAGGCAGCCCCAGCTCTTGGCCTCGGCGATCTCGTCCAGATTGGCAGTATCGATAAAGAACTTCATGGTGCAAACTCCTTCGAAGGAATCCAAAACTCAAAAAATAGGACAAAGGGGATGTCCCTTTGTCCTATGTGCCGGGCCTGCGGCTGGGACATGCCCCCGGTCCGGCGTTTGTCAAAACGCCGGAACTACTTAGTCCTCGAGAGCCTTCTCGATGCGGCTCGTGACGCCCTTGAGGTTAAGACCGACGACGTACTGCTTGATCGGGCGCTTGATGTGCTCGATCACAAAGCGCTTGCCGTCGATGTCCTGGGCAGCGAGGTTGCGATAGAGCTTCTCGACCTGCTCCTTGACCTCGGGATCGTTGAACGCATAGTGGCCGGAGACATCCAGGATCTTCAGGCTGAGCTCATCGTCGGCAAGGATGTCATCGACCTGCAGGTTGACGTCGTCGCCAGTCATCCACTTGCGCCAGCGCTCGGTCTTGATAGCCTTGACCAGCAGCGTGTGATACAGGTCGGAGGGGTCATCGCACAGACCGTTGTCGACCAGGATCTGCTCGGTGGCGCAGAGCTTGAGGTAGGCGCGGGTCTCCTCGGTGCCATACTGCGGAGCGACGTTGGAGGCGGTCACGTGTGCCGGGATGTGCTCGAGCAGCGTCGCGTCGTCCAGATAGTCGGCGTTGTGCTCCTTCAGGCCCACGCCATAGCGCTTGGCCATATCGGCAAGCTCGCGGGCGTTCTTGAAGTTGTAGTGACCGACCTGCTCCGTCCAGCGGGTAAGGGTGCCGGTCTGGCCGACGATAAAGGTGGGCATGGGGCAGCCGCGCTTCTCGAGCTCGGGCTGCAGCTGAGAAATGAACTCCTCGTACTTATCGGTAGAGGTCAAGCCGCCATTGGTCTCCTCGGTACCGACCTCATAGGCGACCTCGGGCAGGTTATGCTCGCGACGGTACTGCTCAAGGTAGTCGATAAGATCGATCGTGCGGCGAAGCACCACGTCGAGCGGAATAACCTTGCCGATCTGATAGGGGTCCTTGGTGGGGTCGACCATCAGCAGGTCAAAGCCCGCCTCCATGTCGGCGACGAAGGACTTGCGGGCGAGCTCCATGGCCTCGTCCTCGGGCAGGTGGGCGTTACGCTCCTCGTCGCGCTGCCACGGACCGCCGTGATCGCGGCACAGGTAGTACGGACCGGTGTAACCCACCTCTTCGGCAACCTTCTTGATGTCGGCGGCAAAGCGCGTCTGGTCCCAACCGTTGACGTAGCCGGCGCCCATCTCGTCCATATCGACCTGGTTGCGGCTGGCGATAAACATGGGCGGGAAATCCTCGTCCTTGGCAAGCTCGAACACGGCCTGAATCAGGTTGGGGCTCATGGGGCCAATGCCGACCATGGTTGCGTGATCGCCGCTATCCTGCAGTTTGAGCATGCCCTGAACGGCCTGGCGGATGGTGAGGTTGGACATTTTGTTCTCCTTCTCCAGAGGATTTTTGACAAAAGTTCCCTGGGACCCAGATGTGGGCCCTATCAGTACGGATGGATTTTGTTGTGTAGGGGCGGTTGTGCGGAGTCAAATCCATCCCTCCGCACAACCGGAGTCCTTAAAGGTTTACTTGGCCTGCTTATCGAGCGTGGGCTTCATGGCAATCAGGATTGCAGCGGCGACCACGGCGCCAATCACGATGTCCAGGCAGAACAGCGCGACGTTGTTGGTGGCAAGGGCGACGATAAAGCCACCGTGCGGGACGTAGCAGTCGATGCCCTGGAAGGCGGCAAGTGCCGCACCCACGGCAGAGCCGATGCAAATGCCGGGCAGGGTGTGACCGAGGTCCTTGACCGCGAAGGGGATAGCGCCCTCGGTAATACCGATGCAGCCCATGAACAGCGCGGAGATGCCCATCTGGCGGTCAGCGTCATCGAACTTGTTCTTGGCGATGGGCGCAGCGAGGCCACAGGCGATCGGGGGAACGGCGACGGCGACGCGGAACATACCGTTAGGACCGTAGATACCGGAGGCCATGATGGCCATGGTGAAGGTCGAGGCGGTCTTGTTGATGGGGCCACCCATATCGAAGGCGGTCATAACGCCAATGACCAGACCCAGGACAACTGCGGAACCGCCCTGCAGGCTGCCGAGCACGCCGGTGAGCCAGTCCATCACAAAGCCAAGCGGCGTGGCCAGGATGTAGATATAGGCCATGCCCAGGACAAGCGAGGTCAGAATCGGGATGATCAGGATGGGCATGATGGTCTGGATGGTGTTGTTGACCTTCCAGGTCTTCATCCAGCGGACAAAGTAGCCGCAGATGACCGCCATGATCATGGCGCCCAAGAAGCCGGTCGAAACGCTGTTGCCGTTAGGGGTAACGACTGCGTTATTGACCAGGTAGCCCAGGACAAAACCGGGGGCGAGCGCGGGCTTGCCGGCCATCGAGTAGGAGATGTATGCCGCAAGCACCGGGATCATCATGGAGATGCCGGCCATGCCGATGGTGTTAAGGCTCACCATCAGCGGGTTCGTAACCTCCATGCCGTTGGCGCCGGCGGTACCGGATGCCAGCGAGAAGGCAAGAAACACGCCGCCGATAACGACGATGGGGATAAAATAGGAAACGCCGGTATTGAATGCATTGAGCAGCGTCTTGCCAGGATCGGCAAAGATAGACTGCTTGGACGCCGGTGTCGGGGCCTGCGGGGCAGCGGAGACGGCCTTCTTCTCTGCCTTGGCCTCGGCCTTGGGCGCGTCAACGGCGCCACCCGTCGCCTTGATGATCTCAATGGCCTGGTCGATGATCTTTACCGGATCGGCGATTACATCAGAGGTGCCGACCTTCAGGAACTTGCCCTCGGCCATCTTCTGCTCAAAACGGTCCTCGTTCTCGACACCCACGTCGACGGACTCCAGGACCAGGTCGGCGGAGTCCACGTCTTCCTGCGTGAGCTCATTCTCGATACCCAGGCCACCCTGAGCCTCGACCTTGCACTCGATGCCACGGGCGGCGCATTCATCCTGAATCGCCTTCTGGGCCATATACGTGTGGGCGATACCCACAGTACAGGCGGCAACGCCTACGATCTTCATTGCTTCCCTCTTTTCATAGAGTTGCGTGCGCAAGACACCGTTTGCGGAGGCCTCCGGAGCATCCCCTGCCGTTTGGACTTGCTGTCTTTTCGACAAGAACAATATAGGTGCTCGTTTTTCTTAATGCCAGCTTATTTCGGTAAACGCGCAGGTCAGAGCGTTGGTTATGCGATTTAGTTATGCGTTTAACCAAAAATGAATCCTGCGATTTTGCCCTCGATTTCAAAAGTCAAGAAGTATTTGATTTTCTCGGTAGACGGCAGATGCGCATGCCGGTCACAAATTTCGACCCCACCCGTATGCCGCATTTGTTACATACTCATATGAAAGGAAAAAGCCGCTCACCGAAGCGTATCCTTCACCAAGACTCAAAGTCATCATGTTGGAAAATGCTCATCTATCGGAAGGAGTCGCTGTGGCAAAACAGCGCGTTACGATCGCAGACGTCGCTCGAGAGGCGGGAACCTCGACGGCAAGCGTCTCGTATTACCTCAACGACAAACGAGAAAAGCTTAGCGAGAAGACGCAGAACAAAATCGCGCGCGTCATTAAGGAACTCGGATACGTTCCCAACGCCCAAGCGCAGACGCTCACCGGCAAGCAAACCCACGTCATTGCCATCATCATTTTGGATAACACCAACAAATGGGCGGGGCTCGTTCTCAATGGCATGGAGCAGGTCATGCTCCCCGCGGGCTACCAGACGGTCGTTTGCACGAGCAACTTTAACCCCGAGACCGAGCTCATGTACGTCGACAAGATGCTCTCGCTGGGCGTCGATGGCTTTATCATCCAGCCCACGGCAAACTTCAAAGCCGTGCATGACCGCATTAGACGCGCCGGCAAGCCGGTCGTCTTTTTCGATGCGGCCATCTATAGCCCAGGTACCAGCTGGATCAAAACCAACCTTTACGACGGCGTGTACAACGCCACACAGGCACTCCTCGACGCCGGCTACGAAGACTTCTTTTCCATTGCCGCCAACATGACCGAAATGCGCACCCGCATGGAGCGTTTTCAGGGGTATGCCGAGGCGCTGGCAGCGAACGGGCAGCTCTACAAAGCGATTCCCATCGATCACAACAAGCCGTCAATCAACGAGCTTACCGAGTACTTTAAATTCAAGTTCAATCCCGCCAAGCGAACCCTTATCTTCGTGCAAAATCAGTGGGCACTTCCCCGTGTCTACAAGGCCCTCCAGCCAATGGCCCATCTGCTTCCGCAGCAAATCGGCCTTTTGGGACTCAACTGCGAAGACTGGACTAATCTCACCACGCCGACCGTCTCCACCATCATCGAGCCCGTCGACCAAGAAGGTCGCGAAGCAGCCGAGATGCTGCTCGCCCTACTTGACGGCAGCAGCGAACCCGGCGAGCAGCGCATTCTCGAGTGCAAGCTTAACTGGCTCGACTCCACCTCGATCTAGAACGCGGGACAAATGAATCAGTAGCGTCTATCCCAAATCTTGAGTATTTGTTCGACAGAACGGCCCCTGCCGGCTCCTGCTAGACTGGTAGATTCCCAACCGTCCATCCAGGAGCCTCAATGTCGCACAAGCCCGCCTACAAGCAAGTACTTTCCATCGGCACCGCCCTGGCGTTGGGGTTTGCGCTGTTTACGGGATCGCTCGACGGAGCTCCCAAGCTGCTGTCGCCGCAAAGCGATGAGCAGGCGGCAGCTCTGGCCGAGAAGCAAAACGAGAGCCCCAGCCGCACCGACGACGAGGCAGACCTGGTTGCCCGGCTCGAATCGGGAACAGTGAGCTCTTCAGACCCTCAAAACGGCCAGGACTCTGGCGATGGCTCCGATTCCGCCGCAACCGACACCGATGACGACGTTTCCGCGGACAGTGCCGCCACCCCCATCGACGAGGTCGAAAACCCCGACCTCAACCGCGCCCGCGGTGTTTATCTCAGCAGCATTCCCGACTACGCCGGCAACCCCTACGTTGCCCTTCGCGCCGACAGCACGCACCCGCTCGGCACACCATCATTCACGCTCGATGAATACGAGCGCGCTGCAGAAGAGGGTTGCTTTAAGAAGTTCTCCAAACTCGACAGCCTGGGCCGCACCCGCAAAGCGCTCGCCTGTGTGGGCCCCGAATCACTCGGTCAAGGCGAGCGCGGCGATATCTCGCGTATCCATCCCGCTGGATGGCGCCAGCAGCGCTACGACTTTATTCCGGGCCAGAGCCTCTACAACCGCTGTCACCTTATCGCCTGGTCGCTCTGCGGCGAAAACGCCAACCGCAAAAATCTCCTCACCGGCACGCGCTATCTCAACGAAACGGGCATGCTGCCGTTTGAGGAGCAGATTCTCAACTATATTCGCGATACGGGCAACCATGTGCTCTACCGCGTCACGCCCATGTATAACGAAGAGGAACTTGTCTGCCGCGGTGTGCGCCTTGAGGCGCAATCGGTCGAGGACCACGGCAAGACCCTGTGCTTCCACGTGTACTGCTATAACCTACAGCCGCACGTGCAAATCGACTACGTCACCGGCCGCAACCAGACATCCGGAGACTAGTGCCGACCGCGCCACCCGTAACCCAAAGATGATCTGTTTTCCTCCGTCCCCCAGGGATCAAAAAGGGCCGCCCTGGGTTACCCAGAGCGGCCCTTGCATCGGCATGTATGTTGCAGGCAACGCCACACGCTACTTGGCGCGACCCTCCTCATAGCGCTCGACCAGCTTGGCCTGAACGTCATAGGGAACCTGCTCATAGCCAGCGGGCTTCATGGTAAAGTCACCCGTGCCGCGCGTGATAGAGCGCAGGCGCGTCGAGTAATCCGTCAGCTCGGCGAGAGGTGCCTGGGCGATGACCACGGTGTCGCCGCGTTCATCGGTCTCCATGCCCGTCACGCGACCGCGCGATGCCGAGATGTCACCCATCACGGCGCCGGCGTAGCTCTCGGGAATAGTCACCGTGATTTCCTCGATGGGCTCCAGCACCACCGGGTCGGCATCGGCGCATGCCTTGCGCAGGCCGATGCGAGCCGCCGCGCGGAACGCCATCTCGTTGGAGTCGACGCTGTGATACGAGCCGTCGTACACAGCCACGCGAATGCCCGTGAGCGGGTAGCCGGCAATGATGCCGTCCTTCATGGTCTCCTGGACACCCTTGTCCACGGCGGGGATCAGCGAGCGCGGAATGCGGCCGCCCACGACCTCATCCACAAACTCGTAGCCGTCGCTCGTGCCGTCGGGCCCAATAAGCGGCTCCACGCGCAGCCAGCAGTCGCCGTACTGACCGGCGCCACCGGTCTGCTTCTTGTGGCGACCCTGGGCGCTCGCCGTGCGGCGGATGGTCTCGCGATACGGAATGCGGATCGGCACGCTCTTGGCCACGACCTTGGTGCGATCCTCCAAACGGTTGAGCAGCACCGAAACCTGCGCCTCACCAACGGCGGAGATGATAGTCTGGCCCGTCTCCTCGTCACGATCGATGCTCATGGTCGGATCAGCCTTGCACGCCTTCTCGATAAACGTATAGAGCTTCTCTTCGTCGCCACGGTTCTCGGCCTCGATGGCAATGCGGTACTGCGAGTTGGGGAACTTAAACGCCGCAGCCTCGACCTTACCGGTAATGGAGAGCGTATCGCCCGTCTCGGCCGCCAGCTTGGGCGCCACGATGATGTCGCCGGCATAGGCGTGACCGACCTCGGTCATGTCGCGGCCGCACATCACATACAGGTGAGCCAGACGATCGCTCTTGCGGGTACGCGCGTTGATCAGTTCAAGGCCCGGCTCAAGCGTGCCCGTCAGTACCTTGATAAAGCTGATGCGGCCCTGCTGCGGATCGGCCAGCGTCTTAAACACAAACGCCACCGGACGGTCATCGTCGCTCGAGATCTTAAGCGAATCACCGTCGATGAGCGGCATCTCGCCGTAGTCCGTCGGCGCCGGGAAGTACGTGGCGATGTCGTCCATCAGCGAGTTGACGCCCTGCTCCTTAATGCAATCGCCCGCAAAGACCGGCACAAAGATGCGCTCGGCGATCGCCTTCGACAGCAGGCCTTCAAGCTCCTCCTGCGTCAGTGTCTCCTCGCCTTCCAAGTACTTCATCATCAGTTCGTCGTCAGCCTCGGCCACCAGCTCGCACAGATGGTCATGGGCCTCCTCGGCCTGGGCACGAAACTCCTCGGGAATCTCCGACTCAACGGCTTCGGTGCCGTTGCAATGACGCGCCTTCATGCGCACCAGGTCGATGATGCCGTCAAAGTCCTCGCCCTCGCCCCAGGGAAGGGTCACGGCGCCCAGTCGCGTGCCAAAGCGCTCCTGCAGCAGGTCCATCGTGGTCGCAAAGCTGGCCTCGGAGCGCGACAGGCGGTTTACGAACACTGCACGCGCCAGGCGCAGGTCCTCGGCGGCATACCAGAGCTTAACCGTCGTAGGCTGCGGGCCGGCCTCGGCGTCGACCACAAACAGAGCCGTCTCGCAGACGCTCATCGCGGCAAAGGCGTCGCCGATAAAATCGGGGTAGCACGGGGCATCGAGCACATTGATGCGCGCGCCCTTCCAGTCGATAGGCGCAATGGTCGTCGAGATGGAAAACGCACGCTTAACCTCTTCGGGGTCATAGTCGAGCGTGGGCTTGGTGCCGTCGTGGCCGCCCAGGCGGGCGGTCTTGCCGGAAAGGTGGAGCATGGCCTCGGCGAGTGAAGTCTTGCCCACCCCGCCTTGGCCTACGAGCACCACGTTCCTTACGTTACCGGTCTTGGGAGCACCCATGATGACCTCCTTGCAGGGCCGCGCGCAATGCGCGACGCCAACGGGGAGAGTTCGCGGTCGGTGCCATCCCGGGAGCAGCATGGTCGGCAGCCGAGCCGACTCACCCTCCAAATGTCCTATGCCACCACCCTACCCTCACGGGCGGCCGTCCATGCATACCTTTCGGCGCACGTATGAATACAGGCGGCGAGAGGAAGAGACAAGCTTGTGAGGCGATTATTGAACCCCGTCGATGCAAACAAAAAGCCGCCACAGACCGTAAGACCTGCGGCGGCTTCGCCTCAATTAATAGTTGAGTAAATACCTGAGCCTATCCCTCGATACGGCTCAAGAACTCACGGGTGCGCCGCTCGCGCGGATGGTCGATAACCTGATCGGCTGGTCCCTCCTCGACAATGCGGCCACGCCCTTGTCCATAAAGACCACGCGGTCGGCAACATCGCGCGCAAACTGCATTGCGTGGGTCACGATCACCATCGTCATATTCTGCGCCGCAAGGTCTTTAATGACACGCAGCACCTCGGCCGTTAGCTCGGGATCGAGCGCCGAGGTCGGCTCGTCAAAGAACAGGATCTCCGGGTCGAGCGCCAAGGCGCGGGCGATACTCACACGCTGTTGCTGGCCGCCCGAAAGCTCACATGGCACCTTGTTCTCGTTGCCCGTAAGCCCCATCTGCGCGATCAACTCGCGCGCACGAGCTTCCGCCTGTTCGCGCGGGCGCTTAAGCACGCGGATCGGCGCGTCGATGATGTTTTTCATCACGGTATAGTGCGGGAACAGGTTGTAATTTTGGAACACCAGGCCGAATCGCGAGCGTGCCCGCTTGGGCACATCGCCCTTCGCATAGACTGCGCCCGAACCCGCATCCGTCGCAACGGCAAGGTCGCCAAACGAGAGCGAGCCTCCGTCGAGCGTCTCGAGCAGCGTGGCACACCGCAGCAGCGTGGACTTGCCGCCACCCGAAGGCCCGATAATCGCCACGACCTCGCCACGCTTGACCTCGAGCGAGATATCCTTGAGCACCTCATTGCCGCCAAACGCCTTGCGAGCGCTTTCGATTTTCATCACCGAGTTAGTCATGATAATAGTCCAGCTTCTTTTCGGCGGCGCCCAACAGCATCTCGACCACGAAGTTGAAAACCCAGTAGATCAGCGCCGCAATCGCAAACGGCACCATGCTCACCTGCGAGGCAACCAGGGCCTTGGCCGTCGAGAACATCTCGCCCACGCCAATGGCAAACGCCAGCGACGTGTCCTTGACCAGCGTGATGATCTCGTTGCCCATCGCCGGCAGAATACGCTTGGCGACCTGAGGCATCACGATATACAGAAACGTCTGCACGCGCGAATAGCCCAGCACCTCGGCAGCCTCGTATTGACCGCGCGGAATGGACTGCAAGCCCGAGCGATAGATCTCGGCAAAGTAACCGGCGTAGTTGATGATGAACGCCACGACGCACGCCGTCCACTTGGAATCGGGCGTGAGCGAAATGCCAAACACGTAGTACGGGACAAAGTAGATGGCAAACATCTGCAGCATGAGCGGCGTACCGCGCATGACCGAGATATAGATGCGCGCAATCCAGCGAAGCGGCGCGATTTTGCTCATGCGCATAAACGCCACGGGAATTCCCAGCGGAATCGACCCCAGCAGCGTCAGCACAAACAGCTGCAAACTGACCAAGAATCCCTGGCCAAGCATCTGCATCATGATCTGAATAGACATTACTTGAGCACCCAATTATCGAAAGACAAACCATAGCTTGAATATTTATCGCAGAGGTCCTTGACCGTGCCGTCCTCGTAGAGCGCCTTGAGCGACTCGGTCACGGCGTCGGCCGACTTGGTGTCGCCCTTCTTAAAGCCGACGGCGTAGTGCTCGCTGGACAGCGGCTCATCAAGCTGCGTATAAGCATCGGGCTTGGCGGCAAGCTGATACTGGGCAATCGAAAGGTCGCAAGCCACGGCATCGACCGCGCCGCTCTCGAGCTGCATAAAGGCCGTGTTGTACTCGCCGATCGTGTCGAGCGTGGCAAACGTCGCCGCCAGATCCTTCTGGTCACCCTCGAGTACATCCTGCGCAGCGGAATCGGTCTGGGTAATCACGGTCTTGCCGGCAAGATCGTCCCAGCTCTTGATGCCCGCATCCTTCTTTACCACCAGCACCTGCTCGTTGAGCATGTACGGCTCGGAGAACGTGTAGTCGTCCTCACGGCCCTCCATGGTAAAGCCGTTCCAGATGCAGTTGATGGCGCCGGAGTTGAGCAGCGTGTCCTTGGCATCCCAATCGATGGCCTCGTAATCGACTTCCCAGCCCTGCTTATCGGCAACAGCCTTGGCCAGATCGAGATCAAAGCCGGTGTACTCGCCATCGTCGCCCACAAAGCCGTACGGAGGATAGGACTTATCAAAGCCCACCACGAGCTTCTTGGACTCCGCAGCGCCCTTCACATCCTTGGCCGCGGCAGAGCCTGCAGCGGAGCCCTTGCCGGCACCACCGCCGCAACCGACAAGACCAAGGCCAAGCACCGTGGCGAGCGAGCCGGCTAGACCAACAAACTGACGACGAGACATATCGGTGTTCATGGTATTCCCCCTTGATGGCACTTTAGTTAGGTAAAGTGAGTCATGTAACGTTCAGAATCATACACTTTACCTTGATAGAGTACAAGGGAGGGTTTGCCCGGCGTGGGCGGGAAGCGGCGCGTAATTAAGTTTCCTGCTCTACAGTCCTGCGCA
>ENA-OPBS01002720-OPBS01002720.1-human-gut-metagenome-genome-assembly--contig:-NODE-2720-length-11804-cov-2.705166_pt1 | contig 11804 bp, 11 predicted proteins | sample MGYA00241074_ERZ501463 | MGnify/ENA primary metagenome ERZ501463 (study PRJEB25962, sample SAMEA2042578) | human gut metagenome | biome: human gut; feature: human-associated habitat; material: faeces...
CGAGGGTACGGAGCAGCTCCACACCGGCGCCCTGACGCCCTACGAATTGATCAAGCCTTTCTTCAATCAAGGCAATATCCCGGATCAGGAAAGAAAGGCCATTGATGCAACTTGGAAGGCCCAGGAAGACTTTACTGGCGGCGAGAATGCCCTGGTTGTCATCGATGGCTCCGGTTCCATGTATTATGGGGCTGATCCCATCCCCGCCACTGTGGCGCTGTCTTTGGGTATCTACTATGCCGAGCGCAACACCGGCGTATTCCACAATTACTTCATTACATTCTCCAAGAACCCCAAGTTGGTGGAGATCAAGGGAAAAGACATCTACGAAAAGGTACAGTATTGAGAGTTGCAAAGGATCAAACCATGATTGCGTTTGAGGTGGAGGAAGCCATCTATGATCCCAAACAGCAGAAGATATTTCTCTATGCTGCAAGCGGGAGCTGTTATGCGGTGAGTCGCATTGTCAGGCCCAATGCGGACTCAATGATCAAGGAATTGGCTGAAAGAGGCGTTTGTGATATGACACAGTTTGAGGCCACTGAAGACGAATAAACTACAAGGAGAGTTATCCATGATTGTAATTGCCTGTTTGGATGATAACGGCGGCATGGGGTTCAACCGGCACCGCCAAAGCCAAGATCGAGTTCTGCGCGAGCGCATTGTCGAGATGACAGGTGATGCATCGCTATGAAAGAAGAAGCGGTTTTCTGTAATTCGGTGAGGTGAACACATTGGAGTACCTAAGGGACTATCCAACTGATCATATCAAATCCAGCTGCATGGATGTAATCAATAACCAATATAGAATTGTGAGTCAGCAAGCCAATGAGAAAAGATGGCCTATCAGTATCTCCGTCCCAGATTTGACGGAATTGTTTCCCCATCTGTTTCTTGATGAAGACTATGACCTGTTCGGATACTATGCTATGGAATATCATGGCCTCTTTGGAAAGATAGCAGCTGTGAAAAAATGCGACGATCACACAGCGTCGGTAGAAGACTTCTTGATCCCAATCATTCATCTTCCCCAAGAAGCCGTTGATCCTATGGAGGTCGTTTACTGTGACGGGACCGGAGAAGGTTATTTTGAGGCAATCCTTCTTAAAAATCTGATTCGTGGATTAGAATGCTTCAGAGGGAACAGCCCATACGGCCGTGAGATAATCTCCTTTCAGGGGATGGACCTCTCTCAATGGGAAACAATTGCTGAAGTGTCCGATTGGAGTATCAGGTTTGAGTTAGGAAAAAAGAACTGTAGTATGTATTTGTTCGAGATTGACACAGTCTCATTTGAAAATCTCAGTCGGCCAAGACGAGTGTATTTGCGGCGGTGTAGTTTTAGTGATGATCTGGATTTGATACGAGCATTTGAACGGAGAAAAAAGAAGGAGTATCCGAATCAGCTTGAAAGCAGAGGCCGGTATTCCGCCCAGAAACACTGCTGCGTTTTTACCGATACTGCAATAATGATTGCTCAAGAAACGGGCCGTAAGGACGATTGGTAGGAATAATTCCATGAGAACTGCTCTCCCAGATCAATATGTTCGACAGCAGGATGGAAATCTATCAAATGACGTTCCCTTCCGAACATGATGACGATAGATGATCGATTCAGTCGATTTACATAGATGCCATTGGTTGCGACTTGACGCGAACTGTCAACCAAAGATACCATACCATTAGGATGAGCGCGCATCCAGAAAAGGAGAGCCACGATGAAGACTGCTCTTTACTATATCAGGACCCGCTGCAACTATTCTCAGGGTATGGTAGCCAGAGAATTGGAAGTCTCCCGTCAGATGCTGAGTGCCTGGGAAAATGGGACGAAGACTATACCAAAGGTGCGAAAAGCAGAATTAGCGATGTTGTTCGGAGTCCCTGTTGGGATTCTGGAGGAACAGGATGGATCGACTATCCGAAGCTACTGTGACAGGCCCTTGTTCTGCTGCTTGTGCCAGGGACGCCAGGTATTCTCTTTCCAACCGAAAAACGATCATTCGAGGGTATGTCTGGAGACCCCTCAGGAGAACCGGCCCGAGGAACGGTGCAGAGAACTGATGGATCGGAAAAATGTGGTGTTAGAGCTTATTGATCAGACCTTGAGATTTGATCCAGAGCATCAGGCGGAGCAGCTTCCTGAAATGGAATCGTCTGTATCATTACTCGAAGTATTCGGAAAACTCCTTACCTGCTGCAGCGATATGGAACCGGAACACCGAGGACGCCTTTTGCGATTTGTTCTGGAGCAGGAGGAGATCCTCGTTGCTGTTTTAGGTAAGGACACCAAAGAACACCGGGATGAATGGCAGAAACAGCAGATTCATCTGCTGCGTTGCCGGTGGGCGAAAACAAATCGGGTAGCAAAACGGAGGAGGATCGGCATCAAAAAAACTGACCCTACCTCTATTTGGGAGCAGATAGACCAGTGGTATCAGTGGGCTAAGATGGCCGGCTGGGACCGAGCAGAGTTACAGTGGCGTCTCAATCAAATTCTGGAACAGGAGCATGAACATGAATTGGATTGAACTTCATACGAATACCAGGTATTCCGATGTGCTGTCATTCATTGAACCGAAACAAATGGTTTCCACATGTGCAAAGCATGGCTGTCGAGCAGTTGCAATCACTGACCGCAATACAGTACAGGCATATCTGGCTGCTGAACGGGAAGCAGCTAAAAGAGGTATTGCTCTGATCTATGGGTTAACGGTCAACTGTTTGGACCGGGACGACATGTATGCGGTCACTTTGCTGGCAAGGAACATGAAAGGGAGAGATCAGATCTTTGACCTTTTGAAATTACTTAAGGAAAACGAGACTTCCTTTGGACGGTGTGTGACCTGGCAGCAGATGGAGGAACATCGAGATGGTCTGCTCATAGGGGCAAGTGCCATGGATGGACAGCTTGTCCGTGCGATTCAACTTAGACGAAGCCTCAAATATATCAAAAAAGCCGCATCGTGCTATGACTACATAGAGCTGCCGCTGGAACCCTATGATGTGTCCACTCAGATGTGCCGTGTCGCTATGGAGTGCCATATCCCCGTGTGCGCGGTCCAGAATGCGACGTTGGAGGAGTACTGTGACAGCGCACAGCAACATGCTTATTGTGCCATTGCTCATTTTTGGGGCAAGCAGGAGGAAGCCGCTTGCTATATGTTACCAGAAGATCTTGCGGAGAGCTTTCAGGAACTATATATCCTACCGGAGGAGCAGTCTGCGATTCAAAAGGCGCTGGAAGATGGCCCGCAGCAGATCGCTTCTATGATCGAGCCAATGCCGTCAATTAGAGAACTGCTGAGGGCAGGAAGAATTCGGCGACACAAAAACTGCATGGATAAGTTGCGCGAAGATGCCATGCAAAAGCTGGAGCAGCAATACGGTCAGGCGGTAAAGTATGCTGTCCGGGAACGATTGGACTGGGAACTGAAGCAAGTGGACCGCGCCGGTGCAGCCGGTACGATCTGCTTGCTGCAGGAGATCCGGGCGGCACTGACTGATAAAGGCCGTTCTATGATGATAGCGGGTACCTGGAACAGTTCCTTCCTACTCTATCTCCTTGGGATCATAAATATTGATCCACTACCGAAATCTCTCTCGGATAGTGGCTGCGATCTGTGCCCTGCCTCCTTGTTTTGCACGGGGGATGACCTCCTGTCGGTAGAGATCTGCGTCTCAGAAGATTCGGTTCCTATCGTGAAAGAAAGGCTTGCAAGTGTCTATGGAGAGGAAATGGTTGCGGTCTGTCCCACGAACCGCCTAGTGGAAGATGATGAACTTCTGAATGAGATCATAGAGTGCTATTTTGGGGAACGGTGTGACCCAGAAGAGCAAAAAGCGCTTCGTGAAGATGGCTCGTTTTTCTGGCATATCACCCATGGAGCAAGCGAGGAACAGGTGTGCGGTGCGATGCCGCTTTTGTGTTGGGTGCCGGATCAAGATCACCTTCCACCTATCCAGAAGCAGGAAAATGACCAGTTTGAAATGGAATTGGATTATTGGGGGATCGATGTGCCCCATATTCGCCTGTTGTCCTCCGAGCTGCTGAATGTGTTGGAGAAATTTGAGCAGAAGACTGGCGTGCGCTCAGAGTCCATTCCGCTGGATAGCCCGGAAGTGTTCCAGGCAATCGTCAGTGAGCAGGCTGCAGAAGAATTGACGAGCATTGGTGCAGCCTGCCTATTTGCAGGCTGCAGGAAAACAAAAGACTTCTCCGTTATCTGTGATGCTCTAAAAGTTCATGATGTTGGAAGTCTAAGCAAGGCATTGAGCTTAGATCATGGAACTGGTGTTTGGCTGGACAATCAGAGCAAATTGTATCAAGATGGAAAAATAACAGCAGAGCAGATTATTTGCTGCCGCGAAGATGTATATCGATACCTTACTGCAAGAGGTGTAGCAGAGGGAGAGGCAGCTTCCTATATGAAAGAAGTTTATATGGGCACAGTGAGGCGGAAGGGTCTATCGGAAGTTGATGTGAGCCGGTTGAAACACTGTGAAGCAGAAGATTGGTTTATATCCGTATGCCAGAAAGTCGATTATCTCTTCCCGGAGAGTCACTCCGTTGCATATGCGATGCTGATGATTCGACTGGTGTGGTATGTGCTTCACGATCCGGATATGATGCATATAGTAAATGCATGATCGCATGATAGAGTGGAGCAGGAACCATGAGCATATAACGCACACCGGCCGTGATTTCCTTCTTTCCTATCATGGTCATTTTCGCGCTTTTGAGAATATGAAGTAGGGACTGCCTCAATCTCCTGTCCTTTGACCGAATATGCAATCTGTGATATTCTGTTGAAAAGAATTGGGAGTGTAGGAGCAACGGGCTCTATATAGTCCTTTTTTACTCAATGTTCGTGTCCCAAAAACTATGATCGAATCGTGACACGCCCCAAACGTGAACGCCAATGTTTTGGCACACTTTTGGGGCGTGTTTTTCATGTTCGGTTCGATCTGTCAAAAGGTATGCTTTTTAGCACGGCCAGTATATGCTGATAATTCCATCTCTCCGATAAGGTACAATAAGTTTCGCAAATTGAAAAGTAGATAAAAAGAGACATGGTTTGCAGATCTCTGGTAGAATGAAGTCGCGACACACCATTCTGAAAGGAGCGAGCAAACCATGCCTGAAAAGATTGTACAGCTAAACGAAGAAGTAATCAAGGGTCAGCTCAAGGAACTTGTACGCGGCAGCGTAGAGGAAACACTCAACGAGCTTCTGGAGGCTGAGGCGGAGAAGCTGACCCAAGCTGCCCGGTACGAGCGTAACGAGCAGCGCCAGGGCTACCGCAGCGGCCACTACAGCCGCAACCTCACTACGACTTCCGGAGAAGTTACTCTCAAGGTGCCAAAACTCAAAGGAATCTCCTTCGAGACTGCTATTATTGAGCGGTATCGCCGCCGGGAGAGCAGCGTAGAAGAGGCTCTTATTGAAATGTACCTGGCCGGCGTATCTGTCCGGCGTGTGGAGGATATTACTGAGGCCCTCTGGGGCAGCAAGGTTTTTCCCTCTACCATCAGTGAGTTGAATAAGAAAGCGTATGTCCACATTGAGAATTGGCGGAACCGTCCTCTGCAAGGTGGGAGGTATCCGTATGTCTATGTGGATGGGATCTACCTGCGCCGCAACTGGGGCGGAGAGTTTGAGAATGTGGCCATTCTGGTGGCGATTGCGGTCAATGAGGACGGATACCGTGAGGTTTTAGGTGCCGCTGAGGGCATGAAAGAGGACAAGGCCAGTTGGGTCAGCTTCTTCCAGTGGCTGCGTGGCCGTGGGCTGGACGGCGTGAAACTCATCGTTGGCGACAAGTGTCTTGGTATGCTGGAAGCCGTGGGAGAGGTGTATCCTGAGGCCAAATACCAACGGTGTACCGTCCACTTCTACCGCAATGTGTTCTCTGTCACGCCTCGCTCCAAGGTGAAGCTGGTGGCTAAGATGCTCAAGGCGATCCACGCCCAGGAGAGCAAGAAAGCCGCCCGTGAAAAGGCCAAAGCTGTGGTAGAAGAACTGCGTGATATGAAACTGAAGGAAGCCGCCAAGAAGGTAGAGGATGGCATTGAGGAAACACTTACCTATTGCGATTTCCCCAGTGAACACTGGACCCGTATCCGCACCAACAATGTCATTGAGAGACTAAAACGGGAGATCCGCCGCCGCACCCGTGTGGTAGGCAGTTTCCCGGACGGCAACTCTGCCCTTATGCTGGTCTGTGCCCGGCTGCGCCATGTGGCTGGTACTCAGTGGGGCAACAAGAAGTACATGAACATGAAGCACCTGGAGGCGGCCCTGGAGGACACCTCCATTGCTGGATGACTTCATTCATCCCAGAAACTGCAAACCAATTTGCGAAAAACTCTTGACACTACCTTTACTTCGCCCGAACATTTCAATCCCCGAAGGGTAGAGCGACCAACGGAAGCGAAACCCAAGAGAAAATGCGACTTGTTTTGATATATCACACTTTCCCTTGGAGGGGATGGTTAAAATTAACTTTTAAATACCAGATCTGCAGACTTATTCTTTAATAATGTCTTTGAGCATAGGATCAAGATCCGATAATAGTAAATCTCGAACCATATGTTGCACAGAGAATCTATTTACATCCCAAGCAACATATCTCAACATTGTTGCGGCTATTTCTTTAACAACAAAAGAAAACTCATCTTTTATCACTCTAACCGCAAATGAAGCAAATGGGTCATTCGCCTCGAATGATCTACCACAAACATCGCGGAACGATTGCTCTATACTTTGAATGATGTGTTGAGCTTGGTTATCGTTCGTGCGCATAAAAGTAATCAACGCATCTGAGAAACCGGGACGCTTATCTAAAATCGTCCTTGAAATCATTTCCGGGCTCATATCATAAATATAACTTTCAACATCTGAATCATATACTCGGTTTTGAATTTTTCTTTCTGCTTGTTCCTTGGTTTCTCCCTCAGCATGATATTGAACTGCTTTTTCAAAGAATGACGAAAGTTGGGTTGCATCGCCATATCTATAAGCAGCATCAGAATTAGTTGCTTTTTCCGCTACACTTCTATAAATATGATGTGAATTTCGGGCATCGCCTGTCATAATAAAATTAATTACACGCCCCAATGAGTATACATCACTACGTTTATCTGCATCTTTAAGCATCATAAATTGCTCTGGCGCACAATAGTAATATTGTCCCATTGCATTCGTATGAAGTGTTTGGTGAGAAGTGAAGACTTGCAAATCTTTCCCAAGTCCAAAATCTGCGACTTTTAGCATTCCGGAAATAACAAAAATATTATTTGCACTTATATCTCTGTGAATAATGTCCTTTTTATGGACCTCAGACATAATGTATAGTATTTGACGAATGCAGTTCAACTTTGTTTGCTCATTAAGTTGATTTTTGAGCACAAAGTGCTCAAGAGTGGTTTCAGCCGGTTCCATGGTATACGAACAGTTACCCTCATCAAAGCTATAAACTTGTATGATCCCAAAAGTCCCTTGCAAAGATTTTGTTATAGTGTATTCTCTCTTAAAGCGACTTCTTACACCCACATCAGTGAGAAAGTCATCTTTAAGTTTTTTTACTATTAAACCAGTAGACTTTTGTTTATAAACATTTGCAAAACCACCACTTCCGATAAACTCAAGATCCTCATTCTCTCGAACTAAATGATATTGTCCTCCAATATGCGTTATCTTACAAAAGTCTCTGCTGACAATTTGATTAAATTCATCCAATATTTTGTTCGACAACTCTGCTGCTTTGACTTCTGATATTCCTTGCTCACGCATAAGATAGCTTTTTCCAAGGATAATATTTAAAAATGTGTCCACACTATTTGTGTTAATGCAATCAATGATTTTATTATATACATATACCCAACGAGAAGGAAACCCAGATTTATATATGTCATTTGACCCCAAATATTGATTAAAAAATGCAACAAGTTTAGGTCCGGTCTTATATAAATAATAGCCCTCTGTATCTCCGCAGAAGAGATGTGATATCTGCGTGATTGACTCTTCACTTATCATAGAGAATTTTCAACCCCATCAGAATCCGTTTGAAAGATTTCGTACATTGTCAACCAGTCTATCATAAGTAACAATATGAAGTCTGGGGTTTTCGGCTTGCATCTGCCTACGCAGTTGATTTGCTGCTTCGTTCATGCGGTTCCTCCGGCTGACAACTAAGCAATAGTATATTCCCCATGAAGGAATGCTATTTCCGATTTCTGTCAATCCACAACTGTCAAAGAAATATATCCTATGATCATCCATCCATCGTTTCCAATCGCGAATCTGCGTTAATCCTTTTCGTACAGAGGCAGTTTCACTATTTGCTGTCAAAATTTTAAAGTCCACGTTCACGTCTTCAAATTCGACCAAAATAATTTGATGGCCGATGGAGTTATTTCCTAATAACATGTAGTCTGCTTTATACTCCGCACCAAGAGATTGCTCTGGTACAAGGTACGCTGAGTGATGACCAAAGTCATAGTCCCTAAATAATGCAGCAGGGATAAACCATTTTTTGTTTTGCTTTATATATTGTTGCACATCATTCTCTTTCTGTGCAAAATCTAAAATATTTCGTAATTTGTCTGACTCCTCTTCAAAATCTATATTTTCTGTTTTAACAGATCCAAGATCAATAAAGTGATTTGGTACATTGAAATCCATATTGAGCCCCCAAAATTATTTTTCTGACGTAAAAGCAACTAATTTTATTTATTATACCAAATACTTACTCCAAAAGATAGCCTTGAATTTTGAAGCCTTATAAGATTTTATACATTGAGATTATTTTCCATTAAAGCAGTTGTTGGATTTGCACTGTATCCTTAATGTGTCCTTTCATTTCCTGTACCTGATCAAATGTCTCCCGGTCAATGATCGCTTCATGAGCATTGTCTACCAGGTACATATCCAACTGCCCATCGTTTTTGACTTGCTTTCCGGTCAGGAAATCCGGTGTATAGCTTTTCTGCATCAGCACCTGCCCGATGTACTTCTCGTTACTCAACATTCGATCGATGGTGGAGGTGCTCCACTCCCTTTTCCCTGTCACTGTTTTGATCCCGTGTTCTTCCAGGTAGCGTTTGATCTTCCGTACACCGTTCCCCTGCACATAGAGATCAAATATCTTCCGTACGATCTCCGCCTCCTCCGGGACCACCCGCAATACACCGTCTGGTCCTTTCGTGTAACCAAGGAATTGCGAATGGTTCAACATAGCCTTTCCGCTTTTCATCCGTCGGCGCAAACCGAACTTGATATTGTCGCTTTTGTTCTGGCTCTCTGCTTGATTAAACGTGGTATACAGATCAACGACACTGTCCGGAGATGTCAGTGTATTGATCCCGCCCAGTTCAATATACACTCCAATACCCATTTGCTTCAACCTCCTAATCGTAGTCATGGTTTCTTTTGCATCTCTTCCAAAGCGGCTCAGCGACTTAACAAGGATCAAATCAATTTTACCTTTCCGGCAGTCTTTCAGCATCTTTTGGTATCCGGGCCGATTCTTCGCGTGGAGCCCAGAGGCATTGTCCGCATACACAGCGACAAACCTCCAAAAGGGATTTCTCTTGATGTATTGTGTAAAGTACTCGATTTGCTTTTCCAAACTTTTCTGTTGTTCTTCGTAAGGAGTGCTGACCCGACAATAAGCAGCGACTCTTAATTGCCGACTCCAGATAGAACCGTTCTCTTTCTCCTGTGGAATCTCAATCACATATCCAGACATAGCAAAACCTCCATGATACCACTGACCAGTAGTATATCACGGAGGTTTTACAATAGAAAAAGCTACATTTCAGTCTTAATCGCTAGACTAAAATGTAGCTTTTAACTTGGTGGAGGTGAGGGGAGTTGAACCCCTGTCCGAAAGCACTTTAACGGGACTTTCTCCGGGCGCAGACGGTTATTTCGGGCGGCGTGACCGCCCTGTTCCCCTCGCTCCAGGCAAGCCGACACGCCTGGAGGTCAGGTAAGCTTCATGATTCATGGCCGGCTCAAAGCTTTGCCGGCGCACGTGCACCACTAAACGACGCCCCGTTCCGGCTCGTGGTCCTTCCGGACGGGACGGTCACGGCTTAAGCCGCGACAAGCTCAACGTTATCGTTGTTCTTTAATTTATAAGTTGCCCGTTTTTCGGATGACAGGCCCATCCGCCCGCTATTCCCGCACCCATGTCCCCGTCGAAACCAGTACGCCCCCAGATTGAGGCTTTGCAACAAGCCCATTGGTTCAGCACAGGCAGAGGTGTCTCTTCCCCGACACCTCACCGGGAGACCAAGAGCCACATATTGGCCCTTGGCGTCCCGGGAACGGTTTGGCTGCGAAACCGTTGGTCACTTACATTTTTTCCGGCTCAGGGTACTCCACACCGAAGGTTTCCACCGTAACCTTTTTCATCCGCTGGTCAGCCTTGGGTTTGTCGTTCAGGCCAGTTTTGGTGGCCGCGATGCGGTCCACCACGTCCATGCCCTCGTACACCTGCCCGAACACGGTATCGGTGTAGTCCAGATAGGGCGCACCGCCCGCCGTCTGGTAAGCGGATACCACCTCGGCGCGGTAACCGGCAGCATTCATCTGATCCACCAGTTCCTGCGTTACCGACTGCTCTCCCGGCAGCGATTCCACCACGTAGAACACGCTGGCGCACTCGCCGGAGGCGTCCACGCCCATGCACAGCGCCCCGGCGTAGTGGTGCAGGCTGTCCGATGCTTCCACCGGGTAGCGGCTGCCCTTCCAGATGGTAGAGCCCTTGCCGTCTGCGCCCTGCCCGGCTTCCACCACGAACTGATTCTCCACCCGGCTTACGGTAAGGCCGTTATAGTAGCCCTGCTGCACAAGGCCGATAAAGTTATCGCAGGCCTGCGGAGCCTTTTCCGGGAAGAGCACCGCCCGGAAAACACCCGCCGAGGTATCGAACACCGCAACCGTGTCCCCTGCTGCCGGGTGGGTGAACTGCAGCTCGGCCGATTCCACCGCCGGGCGGCTGATGCTCTGGACTTTGCTGCCGTTTTCCTGCGGCCGCAGCGTGCAGCCGGTAAGCAGCAGCACCGCCGCAAGACAGACTGCCCCGAATTTTTTCAACATATTCCCGCTCCCTGTTCCATATACTGTACTGCACGCTGCACGGTGCAGCGCAAAAGATTCAACCAGTAGTATACCATATTCTGCGCAGCAGTGCGAGAGGAAAATGCGTGAAAATTTATCCAATGATTTCTGTGCGAAAAAGCATCTTGACGAACTGCACAAAACACGCTACACTATAAGCAGACCAAGCGGGGTGCAGCCCGTAGCATCAACTGCTTTTTGTGATAAAGCAATACAGGAGCGTATTATGTCTGACGAGATCAAGAACCCTAATACTGAGGAAGAATATCAGCCTGACCTGATGACCCTTGAGGACGAGGACGGCAACGAGGTCACCTTTGAGGTGATCGACGCGCTGGACCACAAGGGTGTGCATTATCTGGCTGTTGTGGAATACGCCGAAAACGAAGAAGACCTGAACGAGGACGCCCAGCTGGTGATCCTGAGTGTCGGGGAGGACGATGAAGGCGAATATCTGGACGTTGTAGAGGATGACGAGGTGCTGATGGAAGTCAGCAAGCTGTTCGAGCAGCGTCTGAGCGAGGACTACGATATCGAGTAAGTCCTTTGACGGATTGACCCGTGCAAGACTTCCTGCCCGGCTCGATTTGTTGCGGTTTGTATGATCCTACTAATCATTCAACGGGAGCCCGGAGTTCTCCGGTGGATTGCAGACCTCCCCGCCATGGGTCGACCA
>ENA-OPBS01002724-OPBS01002724.1-human-gut-metagenome-genome-assembly--contig:-NODE-2724-length-11798-cov-2.367708_pt1 | contig 11798 bp, 5 predicted proteins | sample MGYA00241074_ERZ501463 | MGnify/ENA primary metagenome ERZ501463 (study PRJEB25962, sample SAMEA2042578) | human gut metagenome | biome: human gut; feature: human-associated habitat; material: faeces...
TGATATAGTACTTGTATATAACGCATTTGCAGAGTACATAGACAAGAATTATATAACTAAAGAAGAAATACTGGATAAATTATGCAGCAAGGTTACAGAGTCAGAGAGAATAAAGAATTGCGAGATAGTATTTGACGGGTTCACAGGCTTTACTCCGATTCAGTACAATTTAATGACAATTCTTTTATCAATGTGTCCGAAGATATATGTTTCTCTGACAATTGATGCATCTGAGCGTGAAAATTCAGTAAGAGGCAGGGAAGAACTTTTTTTCATGAGTAAGGACTGCGTATCAAAGCTTTATAAGATATGCGATGAAGAACATGTGAAAGTCCTTGAACCTGTGTATATTGCAGGAAAAGCAGTACCGGGAAAGAATGTAATTGTAAATGTTAATTCAAGATTTAAGAATTCAGAAGAACTGGATTTCCTGGAACAGAATCTTTTCAGAAACAATTCGGGAAGATTTAATAAGAAGACTGACAATATCGTTATATATGAGGGAGCTGTTGCCAAGGAAGAATTAACATTTGCAGCAGGAGAAATAATAAGACTTACAAGACTGTGTGGATACAGATATAACGAGATTGCGATAGTTACTGCGGACATGGATGGCTACGGCAAACTGGCGGCTAATATATTAAAGCAGAACGATATACCATATTTCTTAGATTACAAGCGCCATGTGACGGACAATCCATTTATTGCGGCAATTAACGGTGCACTTGGAATAATAGAGAATAATTACAGCTATGACAGCATATTAGGATTCCTAAGAACCGGAATGAGCGGAATGGAGCGCGAAGATATTGATCTGTTAGACAATTACTGTGTTGCAGTTGGAATCAGAGGCAGGGGAAAATGGCATGAACCATGGATAAGAAAGTTCAGGGGAACAGTCAATAATACTGACCTTGAGAAGCTTAATTCACTAAGAACAATGATAACGGATATGTTGGATCCATTGGAAGAAGTGCTTAAGTCAAAGGAATCTGATGTTGCAGATATGGTAAAGGCTCTTTACGAATTCCTTGTGCGTGAAGATATGGAGCAGAAGGTAAGTGTGCTTAATGACAGCGAGTACACTGGTGATGAATATGCGCAGTTATATAAGAAAGTTATAGAAGTATTAGATAAAATGTATGCCCTTCTTGGAAGCGAGAAGGTTGGTATTAAAGAATTTAACAAGATACTTGCGTCAGGATTTCAGGAGATCAAGATAGGACTTATTCCGCAGACCAACGACTGCGTTGTTATCGGAGATATAGAAAGAACCCGTCTTGACAATATCAAGGTCATGTTCTTTGTCGGAATCAATGACGGCAATGTACCTAAGAAGGCTGATTCAAGAAGCGTTCTGTCAGAAAGCGACAGGGAGTATCTTGAGGATAAGGGAATAGTTATGTCAGCTTCCGTGAGGGAGAAAGCATTTATACAGAGATTCTATCTGTATCTTATTATGACAAAGAGTGCGGAGAAGCTTTACATGTCATATGCGGTAAAAAACAGCGAGGGTGCGGCGCTGATGCCTTCATATATTATAAGAAGCATGAGAAAAATGTTTTCACATTGCCTTAAGTTATCTTACAAAGACACGGCACAGCAGAATTCATATGTGACAATACCGCGGGCGGCTAACAGCTTTGATAATACTGAAATTGCTGCAAATGTAGATGAGGATATTATTGATTCACTTACTGGCGGCAGGCTTGTCGGAAGCGTCACATCTTTTGAGAACTTTGCAGAGTGTCCATTGAGATATTACTTAAGGTATGGAGTTGATTTGAAGGAAAGGGAAGAATTCACATTTTCACCGGTAAACTTCGGCGTCGTACTGCATGCGGTTATCCGTGAGGTGTGCGACGAAATCAAGAAAAACGGTGAGTCGTACTATCTGATATCAGAGGAGAAACGCCGCGAGATGGTAAAAAGAAGTGTCGCTGCAATTACTGACATATACCAGAACAGTATCCTTAAGGATTCAAGCCGTAATTCATTCATGATTAAGCGGATGGAAGACCTTGCAGACCGCACTGTATGGGCGATGGGTGAACAGTTAAAATGTGGTGATTTCGTGCCATTTGTATTCGAGCATAAGTTCAATATGGAAGTCGGGGACGGAGACAGAAAGCAGCTTATGAGCGGAACAATTGACCGCGTTGACATATGCGAAAACGGCACAGATGTATATGTAAGAATTATCGATTACAAGACAGGAAAGAAGGATTTCAACATAGTAAAGACCTACTACGGAATTGATATCCAGCTTATGGTTTACATGGAAGCGGCAATGAAGCTTGTAGCGAAGATGCGTCCGGGGAAAAATGTGATTCCTGCCGGAGTGTTCTACTACAACATAAGTGACCCGATTGTATCTGCGACAACAGAGAGTGCAGAAGAGATAGAGGATAAGATTAAGGGTGAACTGCGTCTTAAAGGAATGGTTAATTCTGATAAGGATATTGCCGAGAAGATGGACAATAACGAGGGTACATCACTTAATATTCCAGTTAGCAGAAAGGCTGACGGCGGATTTGACTCACGAAGAAGCAAGGTGATGAATACAGAGCAGTTTAATATGCTTGGAAGATTCGTTGATGTAAGGGCGGTTGATACCGCGGACAGAATTGCAGGTGGTGATATCAGGAGAAGTCCTTATAAAGACGGACAGTTTTCAAGCTGTGACAGATGTCCTTATGGGGCGGTGTGCGGATTTTCTGTGGATTTGCCAGGCTGCAATTACAGAAAATTAAAGAAATTCGATGATGAAGTATTATGGAATAATATAAAGGAAGGGGTTGATGAGAATGGAAAGAAAATGGACACCGGCGCAGAAGAGCGCGATTGATACAAGAGGCTGTAATGTGCTGGTTTCGGCGGCTGCCGGTTCAGGAAAGACTGCTGTTTTAGTTGAGCGAATCATTTCCATGATTACAGACCCTGACAAGAATATAGATATAGACAGGCTGGTTGTTGTTACATTTACAAAGGCGGCAGCAGCCCAGATGAAAGACAAGATAAGAAAAGCACTTGATTCAATGCTTGACGAGAATCCGGGGGATGTGAACCTTTTAAGACAGATAACACTGCTTAACAACGCACAGATAACAACGATAGACAGTTTCTGTCTATGGATAATCAGAAATCATTTTCCAGAGGTTAATCTGGACCCGGGGTTCAGGATAATGGACGAGGGTGAGAAGAAGCTTATTGAAAATGATGTGTTGGAAGATGTGCTTGAGGAATTCTATGCCGAAGCAGATGAAGAATTCTTTAATCTTGTTGATGCATTTGGCATGGGACGGGACGATTCAGGGCTTGTGAGCATTATAGATAAAATATACCGTTTTTCAAGAAGCAATCCGTGGATTGATGAGTGGTTTGACGAGTGCATGTTAGTTTATGATGATGAGACTTACGATAATCCTGCAATTAAGGAGCTGTATGATTCAATTAAAAATGCACTTTTCGATTACCGTGATAAATACAACAGATTAGTAGATATCTGTTCTGAGCCGGCAGGACCTGCAGCATATACAGGTGCTTTGCAGTCTGACCTGCTTGGAATTAATGAGATGATTAATTCACAGGATTTTGGAGAGCTTGGCAGAAGGATAAGAATATTTTCATTTGAAGCCCTGTCAAGAAAGAAGGATGCAGGAGCAGACCCGGATATTAAGGAATATGTTAAGGGGCAGCGAAAGTTGTTTAAAGATTACATAGGACGGCTTAATGATAAGATATTCTTGAAAGATGATGAGGGAATATTTGCAGACATGCAGGGGGCAGGCATCCAGATACGGACTTTACTTAAAGTGGCAAAGGTGTATGCCAAGCGTGTTTCAGAGGTGAAGCGAGAGAAGGGCATAATTGATTTTAATGACATGGAACATCTTGCACTTTCAATACTTGTAAAGAAAGAAGACGGAAAACTTGTATACACAGAGACTGCCGACAAGCTTGCGAACAGATTTGAAGAGATACTGATAGACGAGTATCAGGATTCCAATCAGTTGCAGGAGGTTATTCTTAATGCGGTGTCAAAGACGAGACTGACAGGTGAGAATAACAATATATACATGGTTGGTGATGTAAAGCAGAGCATATACAAGTTCCGTCTTGCCTGCCCGGAGCTTTTCATAGAGAAGTACGATACATACGGCGAGACTGGCGATAATGTTAGAATTGAATTACAGAAGAATTTCCGAAGCCGGGAAAATGTACTTGAGTGTGCCAATGATGTGTTCAGTCATATCATGAATAAGAATTTTTCAGGAATCGGGTATGACGAATCTGTAAGGCTTAATGCTGGGTTTCCATATCCTGAATACAGTGACAGTAATTATGGTGATGAAGCCAACAAGAGTACAGATGTAATTCTTATATCTTCAGAGAATGAAGAAGAAGCTACGACAAGAGAGCTTGAGGCAGACAGGCTTGCAAAACTGATTGAGGAAATAGTTGCTTCTGGTGTAAATGTGTATGATTCAGATGAGAATATATACAGACCGGCAGAATACAGGGATATTGTAATTCTTACAAGGTCAGTTACAGGTTGGGCAGATACATTTGCAGATGCCCTGATGGACAGGGGGATACCGGCGTATACAGATTCGTCAACAGGATATTTCAGCGTGCGTGAGATACAGGTAATCTTAAGCATGCTTACAATAGTAGATAATCCGGTTCAGGAGATAAGCCTTGCGGCGGCAATGATGTCTTATTTTGGAGGATTTACGGCAGGAGCAGAACAAGCTAAGTATTATCCGGAGATGAGCGAGATAAAGCTTGGCAGGGAGCATGCAGATAAGAATACACATAACAACCTGTATGAACATTTGAAAGCAGTTGCAGTGCTTGGCGGAGCAGATAAGATACAGGAGACGGATGTTAAGCAGCTGTCCGGCAAATGTGCATTATTCCTTGCAAAGCTCACAGAATACCGAGACAAGAGCAGTGTTGAGTCACTATATGATCTGTGCTGGGAGATGATATATGATTCAGGCTACTACGATTATGTGGGAACAATGCCTGCCGGAGCACAGAGACAGGCTAACTTAAATGTCTTGCTGGAAAGAGCAGCGGGATATGGAAAGTCAAGTTATTCAGGTCTGTTTAATTTCTTAAGATATATTGAAAGACTTAAGAAGTTTGACGAAGATTTTGCAGAGGGGGCTGCCAGCCTTGACAATGAGAATCTTGTAAGAATTATGAGTATCCATAAGAGTAAAGGTCTGGAATTTCCGATTGTAATACTTGCTGGGGCGCATAAGAGCATTAACTTTATGGACGCAACTGCGCCTGTGCTTGTAGACCAGAACTTAGGAATTGCAGTTGATTATGTTGACCTTGAAAGAAGAACGAAGACACCTACTATTATTAAAGGTGCTATGGCAAGAAGAATTGTAAGAGAGTCGATAGCTGAGGAAGAGAGACTTCTCTATGTTGCAATGACAAGAGCAAGAGAAAAACTCATAATTACCGGAGTTGTAAAAGATGCAGACAAGACACTTGATAAATACAGGGGAAGTGCAAAGCAACTTGCAGCAGATGGAATGTTGTCTTTCGCGGACAGTGAGAATATAAAGAACTATCTTGATATGATAATGCCAGTGTGTCTTATGGATTCAGATAAATTGAAAGGCAGCTTTAAAGTGATGGTTGATGCCGGAGAGGATTCTTGGGCTGATGTGGATGAATCCGGGGAGATGGCTGGTGAAGCGAATGCTGTTAGAATCGGGGGACTGGCTGATGAAATTATGGAAGCTGTGTCTTATCCTTTATTAGAGGAGCTTCCGGAGTATGTTCCTGATGATAACGCAGCCGGAAGGATGAAGCTGACGGTTTCGCAGCTTAAGGCTATGCAGGCGGATGATGATTCAGAGGAAAATGCTTACATGGATGAATCTGTGAAGACAGCACTTAAAAAGGAAGAATGTGATGAGACAAACAGCATAATTCCAAAGTTCATAAGCGGTGAGGAAGTTAAGCTTGCTGCTAATGAGCGTGGTAGCGCATATCACAGGGTTATGGAATGTCTTGACTATTCAGTGAGTGTGAACCTTGATGGAGTTAAAGCAGATATTAACAGAATGTTAGAAACAGGCAAGATGAATGAATTACAGGTGAAAAGTGTCAATCCGTGGGATATATATACATTTGTACAATCAGATACAGGCAGGAGAGTTGCAAATGCGGTGAACTGTGGCAGTGTCAGAAGAGAACAGCCTTTTGTATTTGAGTACGAAGGACAGCTTATACAGGGTATAATTGACTTGTGTTTTGAAGAGGACGGAGAACTTGTGATTGTTGATTATAAGACTGACAGGGTTATGAAGGGCAAAGCGGGGGAAAAAGAGCTTGTCAAAAGATACGCAATCCAGCTTGATTACTATGCAAAAGCGCTGGAACAGCTTACCGGAAAAACTGTAAAAGAAAAAATTGTATATTCATTTACTTTAGGAAAAGAAATAATGTGTTAAAATTACGAAAAATTTTCTCTAACATGTAAAATGCGGTTGAAAATATTGTACAATAATGGTAATATAAACATGATTTGTGAATAAAACATATCAAATTTGCACAAAAATGTGCATAAAATGGAAAAGGAGAGGAAAAATGAAAAAGCAAGTAAAAAAGTTTATGAGTGCATTACTTGCATGTGTAATGGTGGCAGTGTCAGTTATAGTATTTGACATGAATCCAGTACATGCAGCTTCTGGCGCAATAACAGAAGCATCAGGCTGGCTTGAGACAGCATATGTTAAATGGACACCTGTAACAGGAGCTACAGGTTACAATGTATATGTTAAGTCTGCAAGTGCCTCAGATTCAGCTTATGTCCAGTTGGACGATGAGCTTATCAGAAAGTATCCATCTTACATGAGAGCGGATGCTGTAGGATTAAAAGCAGGCGATTATGTTATGAAGATTGTTCCGCTGAACAATGGCAAGGAGAATACATCAGCTGCTATCGTTTCAGATAAGCTTACTGTAAATGCACATGACAGAAGCGGATTTACATTTTCAAGTAATTCACCGGTAAAGAATGGCGTTGGTGCATATAACAACGATGGTACATTAAAGTCTAATGCATCTGTTCTTTATGTTACAGAAGCTAATAAGAATACAGTTAAGATGAAGATTGGTAACACAGAATATACAGGTGTAGCAGCTATTACACAGGCAATTAAGGCTAAGAATAACTGCCAGCCAGTTGCTATCCGTATTATAGGTCAGGTTACATTAAGCGGACTTGCCTGCAAAGATGTATCATCAGCATATGCAATTGGTGTTAAGGGAGCAGCTAACGTAACATTTGAGGGTATTGGTGATGATGCTACTTTATATGAAGCAGGTGTGGCTGTATTCCAGTCAACAGGCATAGAAGTAAGAAACCTTGGTCTTATGAACTGGGGCGGTGGAGGCGACGGAGATGGTATATCTCTTAAGCAGTCACGTGGTGTATGGGTACATAACAACGATGTGTTCTATGGTAATGCTGGTTCAGATGGTGACCAGGCTAAGGGCGATGGCTCTATGGATTTAAAGGATAATTCTCAGTATGTGACAGTATCTTACAATCATTTCTGGGATTCAGGAAAGATGTCACTTTGTGGCATGAAGTCAGAGTCAGGTGAGAACTGGATTACATATCACCATAACTGGTTTGACCATTCTGATTCAAGACATCCTCGTATCAGAACAATGTCAGTTCATGTATATAATAACTACTATGATGGTAATTCTAAATATGGTGTAGGCGCTGCAAAGGATAGTGAGGCATTCGTAGAGGCTAACTATTTCAGAAACTGTAATTATCCAATGCTCAGTTCAATGCAGGGAAGTGATGTTCTGGCAGGTGGAATATTCTCAGGAGAGAATGGTGGTGTCATCAAGGCATACAACAACTATATGGAAGGTCAGAAGTCTGTTATATATGCTAATTCGGATGCTGGTACAACAACTGCAAGTGCAACTGATTTCGATGCATATCTTGCAACATCAAGAAGTGAAACAGTACCTTCAACTTATAAGGCAAAGCAGGGTGGAAAGACATATTCTAATTTTGATACTAAGGTTGATTTAGGTGTTGATACTGCTGATATTGATGCACCTGCAGATGTTCCTTCAATTGTAACTAAGTATGCAGGACGTATTATGGGCGGAGATTTCAAGTGGACATTTGATAACAGTGTTGATGATACAAGCTATTCACTCAATAGGCCATTAAAGGATAAGCTTAATGCATACAAGACATCTCTTGTATCAGTAGGTGGTGGAAGCGTATCAGGCGAATCACATACACATACATATGGTGAGTGGACAGTTGTTAAGGCTGCAACAGAGACAGAAGAAGGTCTTAAGAGCCGCACATGTACAGGATGTGGTTATAATGAAACAGCAGTTATTCCAGCTATTGGAAAAGATACACCTGTTACACCTGACACACCGGTATCAGGAGATGCAAAGGTACATAACTTTACAGAATCAGGAACAACAAGTGACTTCTATAGTATTACAGGAAGTATAGCAAAAAATAAAGGTACAGCAACATACAACGGTCTTACACTTACAAAATGCCTTAAGATGGAGTCATCAACAAGCATTAAGTTCACAGCACCATCTGCTGGAAAACTTACACTTGTATTTGGCGGAACAGCGGCAGCTTCTGGCAAGAGCGTAAAAGTTAATAATACAAGCAAAAAAGTTGGTTCTGATGGTACAGTAACAGTAGATGTTGCTAAGGGTGCTGTAACTGTAACAAAGGGAGATGCAATCAATCTTTTCTATATGGTATATACACCATCTGGAACATCAGAGATAACACATACACATAAGTATGAGTCAAAGATAACAAAGCAGGCAACATGTACAGAGGCAGGAGTGCTTACATATACATGTACATCTACAACAGGAACATGTGACAAGAAGACATACACAGAAACAATCCCAGCAAAGGGACACAGCTTCAGTACAGAGTGGACAGTAGATGTTGAAGCAACAGAGACAACACCAGGAAGCAAGAGCCACCATTGTACAGTATGCGGAGAGAAGACGGATGTTACAGAAATACCTGCAACAGGACCAAAGTATGATGCAGAATATTATGCACCAGTGTTTGATGCAGAGTATTATCTTGCAACTAATCCGGATTTAAAGGAAGCATTTGGAGATGATGCACAGAAAGCACTTGCTCACTTTGTAGAATATGGAATAAAGGAAGCTCGTCAGGGCTCAGCAGAATTTAATGTATATTCATACAGAGCAAGATATGCAGACCTTGATGCAGCATTTGGAGATGATTTAGCAAGCTATTATACACATTATATAGAGTATGGAAAGGCAGAAGGAAGAAATGGTGCTGCTGAAAAGTAATTAGCAAGATAAGGTAATAATTAAAGAAAGACACAGCCGGGTTAAATTGTTTAAGCCGGCTGTGTTTTTTAAAAGTTATGTATGGTCATTATTAAACTTTGAAAAATCAATATTCATATTTTCCCAAGGAATTCCTTTGAAACATCCCTTGATATATTTAAACATTAAATTATAATCAGATTGTATACGGATGTTGCTATCTTTGATTGAAGCGTGTGAAATAAGTTAGTATATTATACTATAATATTTCTTCCCAAGCTGCTGCTTCAGATTCTGCGGATAAACTTTATCTGGATTAATCCCAGCATCAACAGCCAGTTTCTTAATCAATCTCCATATATTAGATCTTTCAAGAGGGGTGCCTTTTCTAGTACAGAAAATCACCCCAGTTATTATTACTTCATGGTCTATATATTCATATAAGCCATCCAATAAATCATCTGGAATTCTGATGTTATATTCCTCACTGTTACGTATAACAGTAATTTTTCCCGTTTCTAAAGAGTGTATAGTAAGGTATTGTAATTCGTTTAATCTTATATCTGTATTTCCAAGGACTTGAATTAACATAGCTATTCTATAATCGTTATTGTTTATAGCGGTTTTAAGGAGTTGGTTATATTCATCAACTGTAAGCAAGTCAGAAGCTGTTGATTCAGTCTTAGATTTCTTAAGATTAACGCAGTGAATATCATTTCTTCCTATAAAATTACAAAATGTGTTTATACATGATATAATTATATTTATGCTGCTTATACTGTAATCAGCATTTTTAAGAATCTCAATATATTTATCTGCAGTATCCTGAGATATTGGGTAACAGTTATCAGAAAGAAAGATTTGAAATCTTCGTATATCCCGCATATATTTATCAAGAGTTGTTCTGCTCTTATTCTCATTTATAAGGAATTCTTCAAAACTATTAATATCGGTATTAGTGATTTTATTATTCATGGGAAATCTCCAGTTATTGTAATTTGATTTTTGCATATTCCTGTGAAGTGATTTTATCTATTATTTCTAGTCCGACACGAACACGCTTAGGTTGATGCCACAGATATACTTCTATATCAGCAATTCTCTTATGCCTGTCAATTTTCTTAACCATATCAGACCTTCCGCTAAGAGGCCCTTTATATATCATTAATTGATCATCTACAATATATCCATATGACATAGCAATATAGTTATACTCGTCCATAAGCTGACGGAGATATTGTTCTTCTTCTTTGTTAAGGGCATTGAAATCCCCACCTATGCGGACAGGAGAAACTACATTAGGTATACGCCAGAGAAGTTTTTCAAGAGTCTTGGAATCTGAATCGCTCTCTATAAATATGTATCCTGCAAATAAAATGTCATCGTCAAGATGCCAAGAACCTTCATATATGAAAAAGAAAAAATATATATCATTACACATCTGCAGAAGGGGCTAAAGACATATTAGTAAATCAGACATTAAGATTTTCTGATAGATATTTTCTTAATGATTATAGTGAGGGGAAATATGTATTTGAATTGTGCGTTCAACACATAGAAGAAATGCTTGATCCGGGAGAATTTAGAGATTCAATAAAAGCATATTTGGAGCAACGCATAAAGAATCCACAAATAGATTGTTTTTATGTATATCAATGTTCTTTTTCAACCAATAAAGACAGCCTTTGTATGTGGAATTATTATACTAAAAGTGACAGTATAAAGGGGTTTAATCTTAAATTTGATAAAATGGAAGATTACGATTTGTTGAAAATAAAATCTAAAGATGGATTCGGCAAATTAAAAGTATATTCTGGCAAAGTGATATATGATACAGATAAACAAATAAGCACGCTTAAAGATGTATTAAATCAATTTGAAAAATTTACTAGAAGAAGCAGTTTGCCAGCTGATATGATAGCAAAATATGCAGTAGATAAAATTGCACATATAGGTGAATTCTTTAAAAAATCATGTTTCGGGGTAGAGGAGGAGTACAGAGTAAGTATTAGCCCAGTTCTGAATGATGATGGAACTTTTATGACAATAGATTATGAAAGAAAATTTAGAGAGAAAAATGGATTATTCATTCCATACATAGATATTGAATTTAATTCTGAATCGTTAGTTGGTATTACTATGTCACCAACATTGAATCCTGATGATACGATTCAAAGCATTCTATCATTAACAAAAAATAAATATCATAATATTACAAAAGATTCAATTGTTCCATCGGAGATTCCTATAAGGTATTAAGCGAGGGACAAGATGAAATTTACAATGGCTTATTGAAATAAATTTAGATACAAGCTTTAAATGAAATTTATAAGCACTGTGGTGGTAAAAAACCTAGAATACAAGTGGTTGGACTTAAAGCTATGCAAATGCTAATATAAGAATGTAGGAACTTTGAACTGCCAGCTCTTTTTCTCGAAGAC
>ENA-OPBS01002743-OPBS01002743.1-human-gut-metagenome-genome-assembly--contig:-NODE-2743-length-11734-cov-2.330080_pt1 | contig 11734 bp, 7 predicted proteins | sample MGYA00241074_ERZ501463 | MGnify/ENA primary metagenome ERZ501463 (study PRJEB25962, sample SAMEA2042578) | human gut metagenome | biome: human gut; feature: human-associated habitat; material: faeces...
TACACGTCCAACACTCATGGCTGCACCATTCTGTGTCTTAACAGCTGCAAGGTATCCGAAGTATACCCACTGAACTGCCTCTTTCGCATTTTTAGCCGGCTGTGAAATATCATAGCCATAGATAGCAGCCATTTCTTTCATGCCTTTTAACGCACGGATCTGCTCTGCGATCTCTTCTCTTAACTGGAAGTCACCACGACGCATTCCCTGACGATTTGTTGCAGCGAAGTCTGCTTTTTTGCGCTGCATCAAAATCTTTTTTCTTGAACTCGATCAGTTTGTCGATACCATACAGAGCTACCCTGCGGTAATCGCCAACGATACGTCCACGTCCATAAGTATCCGGAAGACCTGTTAAAATTTTGTTGTGTCTTGCAACTTTCATCTCCGGTGTATAAATATCAAATACTGCCTGATTGTGAGTTTTGTGGTATTTTGTAAAAATCTCATGAATTTTTTCACTTGGCTCATATCCGTACATTCTGCAGGATTCTTCAGCCATCTTAATTCCACCGTACGGCATGAATGCACGTTTCAGCGGTTTATCTGTCTGCAGACCAACAACCTGCTCCAGATCTTTTAATTCTTCATCAATGTATCCCGGACCATAAGCTGTCAGGGAAGTAACAATTTCTGTCTCCATGTCCAGAACGCCGTTTTTTGCACGCTCTGCTTTCTGCAACTCCTGCAGTTTGCCCCACAGACGGTTTGTTGCATCTGTCGGTTCAGCCAGAAACTCCTCATCTCCATCATACTGTGTGTAGTTGTTCTGGATAAAGTCGCGGACATTTACTTCTTCTTTCCACAAACGTCCTTCAAAACCATTCCACTGTTCAAATTCCTTCATGATCGTCCTCACTTTCTGGTTAGTAACTATTAATCAATTCCACGGCAGTAGAATAGCAGAATTGTATGCAGAACACAACACCTTTTTGTTAATTTTTTATCACTATCATCTTTTGTTTCAAGAAAAAAACAGCCCGAATCTACTTAAAAAAGTAAATTCAGGCTGAATTCCCTATATTTTCCTATCCCTATTGTGGTTCTACCAGTTTACCTTCTGGTTTTTCTTGTTATTTTTTTATCAATACTTCAAAGTCGTCCTAAAAATTCTCGTCGATGTAATCTGCGATTGCCTCACCAGCCATACGTCCGGAGTTAATAGCAAATCCCATGGTGTTTCCGCACAGTGTAAAGTTATAACTATCACCATAGATGGTATTTGCATCAGATCCTGCACTGTAAAGTCCCGGAATCGGTTTCAGATTTGCATCCATAACTTCGCCGTATTTATTGATTCTGACACCGCCGACTGTTCCATAAGCAGCAATGTAATATTTACCTACCAGGTAGCCTCCCTTACCTGTGATCGGATGGAGATACTCATGTTTTTTGTGGAACTGAGCATCGTATCCCTCATCACACATATCGTTGTAATCGTCCAGAGTCTCCTCCAGTTTGTCAGCGTCAATACCAAGTTTCTCAGCCAGCTCTTCGATGGAATCTGCGCGGATGAATCCGTCATATCCTTCTTCCTCCGCACGGTCAAACTCAGCATCAACTGCCAGGAATGCATCTTCCGGATGAACGATATCAAAGATATCCGGGCCATTTTTCTTGTAGTTTTTCAGGATCTTAGCATCCATGATGCAGTATCCGTAATTTCCAGGCTGAAGTGCAAGCGCATTACCTGTGTAAGTTGTGTTACCCATCATGCCCTCGTTCATGAAACGGTCACCGTTCTGGTTGATCAGAAGGTTTGGCTGACGAAGAACTGCGTCTAACAGGAACCAGTTCATATTGTCTTTTAACTGATAGATCATCTCGATATTTGCACCAAATTTCTGTGCACCGGCATCCCACATCATGTTCAGACCGTCACCGGTTGTACCCGGAACATTGAACGGGAAGTAGTTTTCCCAGAGGTCATAGCCAAAGTTTTCTTTGATCATCTCTTTGTTTGTACCAAATCCACCGGTTGCAACAACGACTGCTTTACCGCGAGCTTCAATCTCTTCACCGTTTTTATCAACTGCTTTTACACCAACGCATTTGCCGTCTTCCATGATCAGGCCGGTTGCCGGTGTCTCAAGGTAGATTTCAGCACCAAGTTCTTTTGCTTTCTCTGTCATTGCACGAACCATCGGTCCTGCTGCACGAGGTCCGATCACACCATTCTCCGGTTTTACAATATGCCATGTTGCCTCAGACTCTCTGAAGTAACGGAATGCGCCTGCGAACTCAACACCCATATCCTCCAGCCACTCGATGGTGTCTGCGGATTTATTGAAGTATGTCTGAACCAGATCGCTGTCTACGCGGTAATGTGTATACTCCATATGTTTGTTCAGCGCTTCGTCTACTGTGATATCGCAGAATGCTTTTTTCTGGTATTTTGTACCGATACCAAGCGGTCCCATACCCATATTTGCTGCTCCACCGGTTGTGTTGGATTTTTCAAATACGATTGCTTTCAGATCGTTCTCGCCTGCTGTGATTGCTGCCGCAAGGCCTGCAGGGCCGGCTGCTACTACAATTACATCTGCTTCCATTGTTTTCATAATGAAATACCTCCATAAAATTGTGTTATTGTGAATTCCTTAAAAGGAAAAGTTTCTCTCTGTGCTTAGTGACGTTTTTTAAATTTACCGCATTTTGTCAGACGGGTCGGCAGCTTCGGCAGACGGCCATTTGTCTGGATAATTGCATCATTCTCACATGCGGAAATACATTTTCCGCACTTGGTACATTCAAATTCATCGATCATGTGGATATAGCCGCTCTTGCCCTCAATGGCATCAGCCGGACAGACATCCGCACATTCCTCACATCCTTCACAAAGATCCGGATCAATGTAAATGCTCATAAATGCGGAACATACATTGTTTGCACATTTTTTCTTCTTGATATGATCTTCATACTCACCTGCAAAATATTTCAGGGAACCCATTGCAAAATCAGATGCAGTCTGTCCCATGGTACACGGAGTAGAGAATGTCATGGCTTCTCCGATTTCTTCCATCATATCTGTAAATTCTTTTTTGCCCTGTCCTTCTGTAATTTCTTTTACCATAGTATGAAGCTGGATCAGACCCTCACGGCAAAACGTACATTTTCCACAGCTCTGTTTGCGCTCTGCCAAAAGCACCTCTTCAGTTTCATGGATCATACAGCATTTGGAACTGTAAACTGTGATCACACCGTTTCCAATCTGGGTATCTGCTTCAATCACCAGATCCATAGCGGATGCGTCGTACAGTTTTGTACCGATGGCGATGGCTTTCACATCTGCATCTCCTACCAGTTCAGCCACTTTTGTACCAAAGGATACTTTCTGAAGTTCACCCATTTTGCCGTCTTTGCACACTGCCATATAAGTACACGGCTCGTAGCTGTCTGTGAAAATATCAGCCAGTGCAGCCATAGTTAAAATGTGATGGAATGCACCGCCGCGGCTTGCTCTGCGATTGACGATCCCTGTCTGGATCCGGATGCCGTATCCGGCAGCCTCTGTCTCAAGTCCTTTTGCATACTCAACTTCTTTCTCCGGAAGGTACAGATACATTTCTTCTGCATTTACTGCCAGCGCTGCGATTGCCATACCTTCCATTACTTTTTCCGGATCAGCTTTCAATACTTCCAGCTGAACCCCTGCGATATCCGCATTATTTAAACCTGCAACCACACGGATCGGATTCGTCTGAAATTCTCGTTCTGCATTTACCTGATTCCATTTTTCTGTCACAACACTGCGCTCTACACCGAATTCCAGTAATCCGGAAGCCGCAGTTTTTGCCAGAATATCTTCAACACTCATGTTTTTTGCATTTTCTAAAGCACTCATCTGTCTTACGCCTCCTTCTGATTCGAATATTCGGTCCACAGTCTGGACGGATGGATCTGAAGTCTTAAGTCACACTGCAGACAGCGGCTTGCCTCGCCGCAGATATCCGCATCACAGATACCATGGTCTACCTCGCTGAAGTTGTCCTGTCTCTCTGCTGCCGGTGTTACCTGCGTCTTGGTACGTCCAAGGTAACCAAAACCTTCTATTTTGCCAATCTTCGGATCTGCATGCTGCTCCGGAGCAAGTGTCTCGCTGATGTCTCCGTCGCCACCAAGATATTTATCAATTTCAACCGCCGCATCCCGGCCGGATGCAATGGCAAGGATTACGGATTTTGTTCCATATACAACGTCGCCGGCTGCAAATACACCTTCGGTCTCAGTTGCAAGGGAGTTTTCTTTTACAACAATGCTATTTGCTCTGCCCAGGGCCAGACCTGCTTCTTCTGTCAGATCCGGGCGCTGACCGGTTGCAAAAATAACCGTGTCTGCATCAATGTGATGCTCGCTGCCTTCCTCTTTTTCGATGATGGCTCTGCGGTTCTCATCGAAGGTAAACGATTTTACATTCATAAAGTCTACGCCGGTAACAGCATCGGTTCCTGTGATACGCTCAAAAGTCTGCGCCGGATGCACGAATATGCCTTCTTCTTTTGCCTGCTCGATTTCTTCATCGTCTGCAGTCATAACTTCTCTTGCTTCCAGACAGGCCAGATGAATTTCTTCTGCGCCCAGACGTTTTGCAGTTCTCGCACAGTCGAAAGCTACGTTTCCACCTCCGAGAACAATGATACGCTTGCCCATTCCGGTCTCCTGACCAAGGCTTGCATTACGCAGGAAATCAATATTTAACAGAACACCCGGAAGCTCGCTGCCTTCCATCGGAAGACGGACACCTTTGTGTGCACCGATGGTCATTAAGACCGCATCGTACTCACTCAGTAATTCAACCGGTTTGTCTACTTTTGTATTTGTCTCGATGACTACGCCCTGCTCCTCGATTACGTTTGCTTCCTGTGCAACGATCTCACGCGGAAGCCGGTAGGACGGGATTCCATAAGACATCATACCACCAACGGTCGGAAGTGCTTCTTTTACGGTAACGGCGTGTCCCTGTTTTCTCAGGTAATATGCTGCGGTCAGACCTGCCGGTCCTCCACCTACGACGCATACTTTCTTGCCGGTATCGGGAAGCTGTTTTCCTTTTCCCTTCCAGTAACGGCCGGTGTCATGCTCTGCGGCATAACGTTTGATGTCACGGATGGACATTGCCTCACTGACTTCTTTTCGTTTGCACTCCAGCTCACATACATGACTGCAGACATGTCCCAGTGCGTTCGGGAACGGTACTTTCTCACGGATGACCGCTACGGCTGCATCATAATCGCCTTCTTTTACAAAACGGATGTAACGTGGGATATCCGTATGAGCCGGACAGGCGGTACGACACGGCACCAATGCCTCTTCTTTTTTCAGGTTCGTTGTCAGAAGCTGTAATTTATCACGGATGGAACCGGTCGGACAGACTTCTGCACAGGCCGTACAGAAACGACAGTCTTCATCTTTCAGCAATTTGCCATGTAAGGTTCCTACATATGTCTCAAGATCTTTTTTGTTGTACTGCAATACGCCTACGCCTCTCAGTTTGTTGCAGGAACGTACACAGCGTCCGCACAGTACGCAGCGGTTCATGTCATGAATGAGCAGCGGATTGCCCTCTTCCATCTTGATACCTTTGATACGGGTACGCATACGTGCGTTGTTTGCACCGATATACTGGATCAGTGTCTGAAGCTCGCAGTTACCGTATTTCGGACACGTGGAACAATCTTCCGGATGTCCGGCAAGCAGTAATTCCAGAGCCAGGGTACGCAGTTTGTTGATCCGCTCACTTGTGGTATGTACTACCATTCCGTCCTGTGCACGCAGGGTACAGGATGTGGTCACGCCTTCCTGACCTTCGACTTCTACAATACACATGCGGCAGGAACCATTCTCCGGCAGATCCGGATGGTGGCAGAGGTGCGGAATATAAATTCCGGCTTCCAGCGCACATTCCAATACATTTTTATTCTCCGGCACTTCCAGGCGGGTGCCGTCAATCGTAATGACTGCCATGTTTTTTCTCCCTTCTGTTCTTCATTCAACCTTTGTCGCTTTGATGTTCATCTCACATCCGATATATTTTTGACGTGCACGGTACTATTATGGTACACTGTCACTATAATCACTGATAAAATTATAACATGAGGATTTCAAAAAAGCTTCAAACAGCTGTTGAAAATCCTCACACCTTTTTGATTTATTTTCAACAAATGTCGAATGGGCAGACTGCCCTTTCTTTTTAGGGAGATTCTTATGATCACATTAAAAACACTGCTTGACCAGCTGCAGGATATTTGTCGCTGTATGGTTAGAAATGACTATGATACAACACGTTTTATCAGCCGCATCGATATCCTTCGGCAGAATACGGTTCTGTGTCCGGACACCCTGTATCTGTGCCCGGATGACATTCCGGAAAATCTGCTAAAACCAGATGCTTTTTCGGCACCGGCTCCAGAGCAGTCACCGGTACTTCTGATAGACGCTGTCCTCTGGGAGACCTACGCAAAGACATCTGCTGCAGAGTATTTACCAACAACCGGAGATTTTTTGCATACAACGAATAAAGCCACCGCTTTGCAGGACAGATTTTCTGTCATCCCGGTAGAAAACATGCCTGCACCGGAAGATACTTTTCTGTTGTTGAACCAGCGGCTGACCTTTGAACTGCGATTGCAGCAGGAAATCAATGATCTGTATCATCTGCTTTACAGCGGTCATGGTCTGGACGATCTGATCCTCCGGGCAGAATCTTTTCTCCACCGTCCCATGTCTGTGCTGGACGCCAGTTACAGCATGATCGCGGTCTCCCCGCTGATGCACCAGCTTCCGTTTGGTATGGAAAAAAGTGAGGAAGGAAGCATATTTTTAAGTTCCCAGGAAGTGGAAAGTCTGCGCCGCCTGCAGATTGAACATCAGATTTACAAAAATAATCAGGCATTTTTTATCCAGACGGAAGACCACCCGGATACGAACTGGATTTTCTGTGGCATCCGCATCCAGCATGTCATGACCGGCTATGTAGCACTCTGTCTGCCGGATAAAGCGGAGGCCAGTGAACATGAGCTGCGACTGATCACCGCTTTTTCCGATATCTGTGCGATTGAAATGCAGAAGCATGAATTCTTCGTGCAGAAAACAGGCTTACAGTATGAAACGTTTCTCACGGAACTACTGGAAGGACGGTTCAACGATGTAAACATCATAGAAGCCCGGCTGAAACTGCTGAATCGCCGTTTCGGAAAATTCTTCTGTCTGGCGATCCTCTACTGTCCGGAACCGCACAACAGCGACCTGTTCAACAAACGTCAGATGGCGTCACTGCGGCAGGTTTATCCGAATGCCATGTCCGTGGTATACAAAAATAACATCATCCTGCTGATCAATCAGGATACGCCGGTACAGCTGAGTCCTGAACTGACGGATCCACTGGAGCAGTTTGCGGAGCGCAATCACCTGAAAGTCAGCTTAAGTCAGCCCTTTGCAGATATCCTGAAAATCCGGATTTTTTACCATCAGGCACTCCACACCCTGGAGCTGTCGGACCTGCAGGCACCGGATCAGACACTGTTTTACAGCACCGATGCCCTGCCGGAATATCTGTTTTCCAAATGTAATTACCAGGAGCTGGAAGTTGGGATCCATTATCATATTTTCCAGCTGCAGGATTATGATAAAACATACCATACGGATTTTGTAGAAACGCTGCGGGCCTATCTGGATCATGACCGGAATGCTGCAAAAACGGCAGAATATCTGCATATTCACCGGAGCACTTTCTTCTATCGGGTAAAAAAAATAGAAGAGCTGCTGGAAATTTCCATTTCTGACAGTCATCTTCTATTTCTGTATGAATTATCCTTCAAAATCTGGGATTATTTGTGCCGCTGACGGGTGTTACCACTCCAGCAGTTTGGAAAGCCGCAGTAACGTCAGACGGTTTCTGACGTATGGGCTGCTCTGCAGCGTCAGTTCTACTTTTTCTTTGTCGATTCCAAGGTTAGATATCTCATGTACGCAGCCTGCATCATGCAATTTTGCATACATATCGTCAGCATCCGGGAGGTCATCGATGAGATCTTCGATCTCCGGAAGCTGTTCTTCCAGTTCTTCCAGATCGATATCCTCCAGTGGATTCGGCGTATTCTCTGTCAGAATTCCTTCCAACAGACCTTTTTTACCAAATGTATGTTCCAACAGACTCATTTCAAGTCCTTTGGCTGTTTCCGATTTTACAGTTACATTTTTATGTCGGATGGCATATCCGAGCTTTTTATAATAATCCGTCACGATCAGAAGACCGAGGCCTACCTGCTCACCATGCAGCGCATTGGTTTTCTCATTCAGCACATTCAGATCCCACAGATGAGATACCATATGTTCTGCTCCTGATACCGGGCGCGGACTTTCCACCATCTGCATGCACAAACCTGACAGAAGCAGGGCATACATCAGCTTTTCGATGGCATCTTTGTCTCCAAAACGGATATCTTCCAGTACCCGGCTGACATCGCGCAGTGCCTTTTCCAACAGATCGCATACTTCCTCACAGATGTACTCACCGGTAACGAGATGTGCGATCTTCCAGTCAAGAATGGATATATACTTTCCCAGAAAATCGGATACACCGGAAGCGGTAAGCCGCGACGGTGCTGCACTGAAAATATCGGTATCTGCCAGGATCCAGCGCGGAGACACACCGGCAACGGTCCTCTTCAGCCCATCCCAGGTCAGTGCCGCCACATTGGCTGCATAACCGTCCACACTTGCTGCGGTTGGTATAGAAACAAACGGGATATCGTACTCGGTCGCCGCATAGCGGGTCAGATCATGGATCGTTCCACCGCCGATCGCCACCAGCACATCCACAGAGACACTGCTCAGTCCTCTGTCACAATAATCCAGCTGTTTCATCACTTTGTTTACACCACGGTTGTCTGCCTGAAGTCCTTCCGGATTCAGTTCAATGACCGGATAATCTTTAAATTCTTCCTCTAAAAACGGTTCCGCCGCCGTCCGCGTATTGCTGTCACATATAAATACCGGATTCTGAAACTCTTCCAGAATCTCTTCCAGTTGGCTTACTGCTCCGGACTCGATGACGATCTTCTCCACATCGATGTTATGTTCCATTCCGCAGGCGCACGGCTCTCTTAACTGCCCAAGGTCTACGTCCATCTATCTATCTCCTTCACTTTTCTGCACTGATAGTTTTCCCACAAAACAGTAGTTTGGGTGAACTATGTTTTTTCACAATTATCTCTTATTTTCTCACATCTTGCGTTAGAACACAATATCTATTTTTGATTTTTCAAAAATCCCATCAAATTGCAATCCATGTAATCAAGTTTTGGGTGTTTTGACACCAAAATCATATGAAACAAAAAATACCGACAAATCAATGTCGGCATTTCATGTTTATAATTGTATACTTGCAAAAAGGATATCCTCTTCCGTCAAAAGCCTCATTTCAGTTTCCCGACAGGTAAACAAAAAGATCTGATTTTCCTGTTCCGCCAGCCACCGCAGCGTCTGACGCAGCCGTTCTTCATCATAGTTTGCAAAGGTCTCGTCCAAAAGAAATGGCAGCGGTTCTTCCTTCATCAGCATATGCCCCGCCGCCATCCGATAAGAAAAATACGCCTGCTGCATCGTTCCCTGACTGTATGCCTCCGGGGTACGCTTCTGCAGCTGCTCTGCCAATACGATACCTTGTCCATCCGTCACCTGCAGCTGCTCATGTACATTTCCCGTAATCTGCGCCAGAATCTCTGACATTTCTTTATCTAATGTATGTTCCAACGTCTTTGACATCCGGGCGGCAAGGCTGGACATGGTTTCCGCTGCCAGTTCCAATGCGTCCCTGTCTTCACGGGCATGCTGCTCATCCAACGTCTCCTGCTGCAATTCAGCCACCTGTTCTGTCAGATTTTCCAGTTCCACTTCTTTCTCCTGTATCTGGCTTTGCAGCTGATCCCCGGAACCTTCCTGCCGGGCCGCCTGAAGCTGGAGTGATTTTTTCTGATCCTTCAGTTTCTGCAGCTGTTCTTCCAGAGTAGATTTCTGCTGACAAACACGCTGTAACTGCTGATCCGGGGCAGCTTTCCTTCCCTCCCGCTCCACGGACTGTAAATTCGCCCGGTCATTTGCCCGGCTATCTTGCTCCCTGTGATTCTGCACAGAGTCATTTACGCTTTGTCTGTGTTTCTGTCCAGAGTCAGCCGTTTTCTTCTCTCTGCTTTTACGATAGGCTGACACAAGCCCGGCCAGGATCAGAATGATACAGATAATATTCAAAGCCGGTGCTATCTTCTGAAATCCATCCATGGCAGACCTTAAAACAGGGGCCAGAATCAGACCCGCCACACCGATCAGCAAAAGCGGTGAAAATCCTGCGTTTTTACCGGATTTCTGCTGAAGTGCGTCCGTTTTCTCCTGCTCCCGTCGAAACTGCTCCCGCTTCCATTGTTCCCGTTCAGCCTGCTCCCGTTTCCATTGTTCCCGTTCAGCCTGCTCCCATTCCAACTGTTCCTGTGCTACCGCGCTCTTCAGCTCCTGTTCCCGCCGGCAGACCGTCTGATAAGCTGTCTGTACCGGTTCCATCTGCTGCTGTAGCGCTCTTACCTGCTCCTGCACCGTACCCTGCTGCGTACTCTGCTTTTCCTGCTGCGCTTTCAGCCCGGCGATATCACGTTCCAGCACCTGTTGGTTTACTTCCAGCTGATGGATATGCGACAGCCGTTGCTGTTCCAGTTCTTTCCGGGTCTTCTCCGCATTTTTTCGTTTCTGCTCCAGTTCCTGCAATGCCTTCGACAACTGAAAATCCCCACTTCCGGTCTGTGCCAGATTGCTGCGTTCATCCTCTAAAAGTACACCAAGTTCCCTCCCCGGAAGCAGCTGTTCCTGCCCGATACAGCAGGTATTTTCATAGGCTGCTGCACTGACATTACCAAGCAGCATGTCCAGATCTCCGTATTCCACAGAAAGTTCCTCACCGTCCCGGATGTTCACCAGCCGCGCACGTTTTTCCTTATAATAAAAATTCCGTTCCAGCAGAAACTGCTGCCCGGTCTCAAACATCATGGAACCGTAAAAATAGGCCGGAGTATCCCATGGTTCATACCGGTTATAAGTATCCAGCGTCTTTCTCACCCTTGTTTTTTCCAGGCCAAACAGCATCGCCTTCAGAAACTGCATCAGGGTGCTTTTGCCGGATTCATTGGCTCCGTAAATAACATTGATCTGTGGTGCAAACTGATACTTCTGATTTTCCAGTTTTCCAAACTTTCCTATGTTCGCCTCTCTGATAATCATCCTATGTCTCCTGTCCTTCCCCCATGGCATTCAGCATGGCCTGCACACCATAATACAATGCTTTCCTTCCGGATGCCGCATCCGGATACGCCTCCAGTGTCTCGATATACTGCGCCAGAAGTGTTCCATCGTATCGCTGTTTCAGCTGGTCAAACGGATAATCCGGCTCGGTCTCATCCACGACACGCACCACCCGGTTCAACTGCGCCAGTTCCTGCACCGGCAGGACAATATCCGCATCCCGGTATCCACGCAAAACCAGATGGGAAATCTGATAGGGCGCACGTTTTGCCAGCTCCTGCTGCGCCAGTCCCACCATCGCATAAGCGGACATCTCCGGTGTCACCGGAAGTTCCTGCCGGATATATTCACACTTTTTGATCGGATAAAAAGAAACCCGGCAGCCGGCCTCCGTCAATTCCCCTATCCAGAAACCGTGGGGGCCGAAATCATTACAGTCTGTCGGCTC
>ENA-OPBS01002747-OPBS01002747.1-human-gut-metagenome-genome-assembly--contig:-NODE-2747-length-11723-cov-3.753257_pt1 | contig 11723 bp, 10 predicted proteins | sample MGYA00241074_ERZ501463 | MGnify/ENA primary metagenome ERZ501463 (study PRJEB25962, sample SAMEA2042578) | human gut metagenome | biome: human gut; feature: human-associated habitat; material: faeces...
CGCCGAAGCGGTAAGGACGGCGACTTTATCATTACCCGCCCGATGGCTTACAATATTTTCGGTGTCGGTCTCGCATTCGTAATCGTTTTGATGGGATTGTTGCTCCACTTCCATGCACAGGATGGACTGACGCCGCACGACCTATCCTGGTTCTTCAGTTTCTTCGTGATGCTTCAATTCTGGAATATGTTCAATGCAAAAGCGTTTATGGAAGACCGCTCGGCATTCGCCAACCTCAAAGAGAGCAAGAGTTTCCTGACGGTGGCCCTGCTTATCATCGCCGGGCAATATCTGATCGTCACGTTCGGCGGCGAAATGTTCAGTGTCGTCCCGTTATCTTGGAAAGACTGGGGAACCATTATCGGCTCGACTTCTCTGGTTCTCTGGATCGGAGAGATAGGCCGGTTAATCGAAAGATGGAGAAAATAAATAAAAAAAGAGGGTTGCGCAAAAAACTGACGCAACCCTCTTCACTTACATCTAAATCATTAACAGAGATTCTTACTTCTTGTAAGTCTTATACCCATAAACAGCCAAGTCACCCAACTCTTCTTCAATACGGAGCAACTGGTTGTATTTCGCCATACGGTCCGAACGGCTCAAAGAACCGGTTTTGATCTGTCCGCTATTGGTAGCAACAGCGATATCGGCGATCGTAGCATCTTCAGTCTCACCCGAACGATGCGAAGTGACGGAGGTATAGCCGTTACGGTGTGCCATTTCGATTGCATCCAGTGTTTCGGATAACGTACCGATCTGGTTCACCTTGATCAGAATAGAATTGGCACAGCCTTCCTCAATGCCTTTCTTCAGGAATTCTACGTTTGTCACGAACAGGTCGTCACCGACCAACTGGCATTTGCTTCCCAACGCTTCAGTCAACAGTTTCCAACCGGCCCAGTCGTTTTCGTCCATGCCGTCCTCGATAGAGTCGATCGGGTATTTAGCAACCAATTCGGACAAATAAGCGACCTGCTGCTCGGCAGTACGCTTAGCACCTTTGGCTCCCTCAAATTTCGTATAATCGTATACGCCATCATGATAGAATTCGGAAGAAGCACAGTCCATAGCGATCGTCACATCCTTACCCGGCTCGTATCCGGCAGCTTTAATAGCGGCCATGATGGAGTTCAAAGCGTCTTCCGTTCCATCCAAAGCAGGAGCGAAACCACCTTCGTCACCGACAGCCGTACTCAGGCCGCGATCGTGCAACACCTTCTTCAAAGCATGGAAGACTTCGGCCCCCATACGCAAACCTTCACGGAAACAGCAAGCTCCAACCGGACGGATCATAAATTCCTGGAAAGCGATCGGGGCATCAGAATGCGAACCGCCATTGATAATATTCATCATCGGGACAGGCAATACATATGCATTCGTCCCGCCGATATAACGGTAAAGAGGCAGGTCCAAATAGTTAGCTGCCGCCTTGGCAACAGCCAGAGAAACGCCTAACATGGCGTTGGCGCCTAAATTAGACTTTGTCTTCGTACCGTCGAGTTCAATCAGTTTATGGTCGACCTCACGCTGGTTCAGGGCGCTCATGCCCAGGATAGCGGGAGCAATTACATTATTTACATTATCGACAGCTTTCAGAACGCCTTTGCCACCATAGCGTTTTTTGTCGCCATCACGAAGCTCGATTGCTTCGTTTTCACCGGTAGAGGCACCAGAGGGAACAGCTGCACGGCCAAAAGCGCCGGAAGCCAAATGTACATCTACTTCAACAGTCGGGTTACCACGTGAATCAAGAACTTCTCGTCCTACTACTTTTACAATTTCCATACTTTTACTATTTGAGTTTTATCTTTCGTATAAATATAACAAAAGAGGACGAGGCTTTGTTGGGGAAAGGGGATCAATATTGTCTATCGCCCCATTTACAACGACATCGACAATTCGATCCGACATTCTAAAGCGTTCATAATGCGATAGAATGTTTATACATAACGAATCCCAAAAGGAAATGCCACCTCCCCTACTTTTTCCGAACAAAACTTTCCGGCTTTCAGATAAACGATTATCTTTGTTACACTATCCGGCATTGGATAGCGACCTAAAACCTGTCAAACTATGAAATCAGACATGTTTATTGATCCGAAATCGGATTACGCGTTTAAAAGGTTTTTCGGCACTGTGTCGAACAAGGAGCTTACAATCGGCTTCCTGAACAGCCTGCTTAACAAGGATATCAAAGATATCATATTCCACAACGTGGAAATGCAAGGCAACAATACTGATAGCAGGAAAGCTGTATTCGATTTGTTTTGTGAAGGATCGGATGGAGAGCTTTTCATTGTCGAAATCCAGAAAAAGAGACAAAAGTACTTCTCCGACCGTGTACTTTACTACGCTTCGTTTGTTATACAAATGCAGGCTGATATAGAAAGCGAGAAGTTCCGGTTGGCAAAGGAGGAGGAGAGAAGACGGTGGAACTATCATATCAACAAAGTGTATGTAGTCTGCTTTTTGGACTTCCGGCTCGATACGCGCTACACAGACAAATATCGTTGGGATGTCGTGCGCATGGACCGTGAACTGAAAATTCCGTTCAGCGAAACACTGAATGAGATCTACTTGGAGCTTCCAAAGTTCAACTTGAACTTTGAGGAATGCGATACGTTTTACAAAAAATTTTTATACACGATGAACAACATAGACATTATGGGACAGTTATCAAAAGAAACAATACAAAACGACAAACTCCTGCGAAAACTCAAAAGCGCTATCGAACTACAACGCATGAGCGCTAAAGAACGCTTAGCATACGAACTAAGCATTGCAGCCGAACGCGACCTGGCTGCCTGCATGGCTACAAGTTTTGAGGAGGGGGAGGAAAAAGGAATAGCTAAAGGCATCACCGAAGGAATGCGCAAAATCATCTTGAACATGAAGCAAGCAGGCATGGATCTTGCCACCATCGCCAAAACTGCGGGACTGCCGGAAAAAGAGGTAGAGGCGCTATTGAAATGAATTACAGCCTTGAAGGATCAAGAAGAACTGCAACGTAATCATATAACGAAGCCCTTGCAACCAAACGATTGCAGGGGCTTGTTTTTTGTCTGCCTCCGGTCTTCACAGAAGGAAGGGCAGAAGAACTTCTTATAATTTCATTAACTTTAGTATTAATATTCACCGCTTGTTCCCCCTCGCGGGGTAATTGGTCGCTCCCAAGTAACGGCTGCAAGGCCGGCTGTCCGGGAAATACCGCACGGTGATATTTAGAATTATTTGATTATAAAATGTCATATGTCTGTAAAGGCGGTACGTGAACCGCCCTTACGATAGACAGTATTGTTTTTTAGTATCAACCGTTATTTAACGATAGCCTTTACAGCTTCTTCACCTTCAACAGCTACAACTACGATACCCTGCGGAGCAGCGATTGTAGCGTTGTCAGAAGAAACAACCGTGTTAGCCACTACCTGGCCCAAGATGTTGCTGATGACAACTTTCTTGCCGGCAGCACCGGCAATTGTTACGTTGCCTTCGCCAGATACAACTTTAACTGTTGCAACTTCCACGTCCTCGTTAGCTGTTGCATCGCCTTCGCCCAATGTAACAACCAGAGCTTTTTCCACCTGATTTGTAAAGCCTAACTTACCGTTCAGGTTGTACAAATAATAATTCGGAGCAGAAATCGGTCTGATTACATAGCTGCTTTCAGAAGCTTTCATAATGTAGAACTTGAAGTTATCAACACCACCCAAGCATACATCTTCTTCTTCCTCTTCTGCAACCAAAACAGTCTCGCCGTTTACAGTCGTAGAGATTGTGTCAAGACCAGCCAATGTTGCCGGACGGAAAATAGCTTTCAAATCGCCATCACTTCCATCTACTTCTGTATAAGAACCTTCCAAAGCATAGTTTACATTATATACATAATCAGCCTTGTTAGCATCCCAATGAAGCATAGAATCCGTTGCGAAATACAAGAAGTCTCTTGCTTCTTCTTCACCATTACCTTTAGAGATATAGAAAGAATGGAAATCCTTGTCGATATCAGCTGTATCCAACCAGAATGTCATACCTTCGCCGATAATACCTTCCAAGATACCGTTCTTGTTCTGTTTCACAGCAACAGCACCTTCTTCGCTATTGAATGTAGCGTGACGTGCTACAGCTTCCAATGATTCAGAAAGAGCGTTAAAGTCAACCGTTACAGCTGAATAAGGAGCATTCAGTTCATCCAAAGTTGCAGAAGCAGCGTCAAAAACAGCAGTTGTTGTATTTACAGACCATTTGTTAGCATCATACTTAATCAGACCACTGTAATTTACTTCATCATTTCCAGCTGTAATATCAGTTTTGCCCAACTCAATCATAGCATACGTTCCATCTACATTTTTCTTGAAGAATACACGTTTGGCATCGTCTTTAGCAGTTGCAGCTTTATAATCACTAGTAACACCACCAAAATACTGCTTAGAATTATCGTTCTTCAAATTGTACAGCAAATAAGAAGTCGCAACGTTTACAACAGAGTCTTTCTGTTTTACATCTGTTCCGTCCAGATAAGCATATTTCATCTTATTTTTTACGCTTTCAGCCTTTTCAAACATCCACTGAACGCTATAAGCCGGATTGTTGATAGGAACAAAGTAAGGACTAGTACCTTTGTAAGCCATGTACAGCTTTTCAACCGTTACCGAACCAGTACCGTTGAATACCAATTCAGTCTGCTGGCTCAACTGTGCATCTGTCAATGCCAAGAAACCTTCGCTTTCAGTTGTCGGAGTCAGTTTGACAATCTGATATTTCCAGTTACTAATATCGGTCAAGTCCACAGAACCTGCAACAATACCTGTAACAGCAGTACCTGTGCTCAATGCAGCAGTACTGATTGCATATTCGCCAGCCTTGTCAGTCTTATACATGCTGACAGTGAAAGTCACGTTTGTTTCACGGTTTTTGAATTCGAAGTTACGTCCACTAACAGCAGAAACAACCCACTGAGCCAACGGAGCATTTACATCTACATCTTCCGGAGCTGCTACGGCTGCGCCGAATGCAGCAGCACCATAAGTCGGGATCAAATATTTGCCATACAAAGAAGCAGCAGCAGCAGTAGTGTTAGCCGGCTTAGTTCCCAAGAAAGAGATGTTGTAGATAGCAGCATCGTCTGCTTTCAATACGTCAGCAGCAGCAGCCCAAGTGTTGCTTGTTGTCATAGCCAAAGACAGTTTGTCGGCGTTACCGAAACCAACAGTCGTGATATAAGTCTTGATACCACCTGTAGTCAAAGAGTAAGCACCTACAAACAAGTTTGAAGCAGCCGTGTTGTCATTACCTTCAACTTTAGCAGAAGCCAATGTAATCGTATATTCACCTTCTGCATTCTGAGGATCGTCTTCTGAAACAGCAAAAACACCGTTCACGCTTGCAACTTTACCATCTTTCTTAACGTTGTTATCGGCCAACTTGTTACCTTTTACAGTTGTAAAGTCGTAGCCTTCACCAGTTGCAGCATCCAAGCCTGTGATACCAAAGTTCTTTTCCGGATTCAATACGATAAATGTGGCAGCTTCAACCTGTGCTTTTGTAAAGCCTGTTACCAACAGTTTCTTACCGGCAGCGTCAGCTTTAACAAAATACATACCAGATGTTGCAGGAGTAGAAATTACACTTACAGTCAATGCAGCATCTACAGTAGATGCATCTACAGCAATCATCTGATCTGCAAACGGATTGACATCCGGATCAGAAACTGCATTTGGGAATGCAAACTTGAAGCCTTGACCGGAAAGGTTGGCGTTCAAATCATCGACAGTGAGGTCTGTTTTAGCAACCCATGCTGTAGCTGCTGTTCCCGCAGCACTTACATCATATGTCGTAACGGCAGTTGAATTAACTTCAAATTGACCAGCCAAATTCAAAACTTTCAGTTTTGTAAAATCCAATCCTTTACCTTCTACAGTAAAGATGTTTGTAACAGTTGCAACATCTGTCACATTACCACTTAACGCATTACCATTTGCTTTCGTCACATAAAACGGTTTTCCATCAGCTTTCAATGTAAACGTAGAAAAGTCACCAATTGCATTGTAAGCATAATCAGCAATTTCAAACAAAGTAGCATTTTCGATAGCAAGATCACCTGTAGCATTATAAGTGGAAACAGCCGTTCCATTTACTTTGTAAGTTTGATCTACTTTGATGAAACCATTTGTGTTACCTAAGTAGAACTTTGCACCATTCTGCAGATCACCTTTTGCGGCTTCCGCTGTAGGAGCAGCGTTTGCAGAACCAAGCAACGCACCTACCATCAGTAAGCCCGCTGTCAAAAGAGTAGAAATCTTCTTGTTCATAATCTAAACTTTAATATTAATAATACAATAATTGAAATGTTCGTCCTATATATATGTACACGCGTTAATAATGTACACGTGTTAACTTTCGTATTTTGATAGCAAAAACGATCGTTTTTTTCGTCATTTTTTTCGCCTCTTTTTGGAGTTCGTGTTGAAAAGGTGGTTTTTTGTCCTTAAATTGCTATCTGATTGATAAGAAAGGATATAGAGATAAGATTTTTTTTCAGGAAAAGGGTTGTGGTTTTAAAAAGTATATGTATTTTTGTGGTGTAAAAATGACGAAAAGAAACGATCGTTTTTTTTCGTCATTTTTACATCCACCAAATAGCTCATCTACAGAGATTTATCCACAAAAATAGCATTCTAAAAATTCATTAATACCACTTTCGTTCAAAAATCGGTGCTTTTTAGGGAAAACCCCGATGCCTACTGTGTTTCGAAAGGGTGCTTGTCCGTCATTGACCCGATGCTTACCGGTCTGTTTTTTGAAGTTTTTCGGATTTTCAGTGAAAAACCTGCCAAAGTCCGCCAAGTCTGCCGGGGCCTTTTTAAATTTCGACGACCTGCTTTCCCCGTTCCGTCTTCCGGTAATAACCATTTCCTTCTGAGATGATTAGGTCATTTTTTTGCAGTTTCCGAAGGAATTTATCGACAGTCGATTCTGAAATTTCACGGACATTCGCTTCCTTGACCACGTCAATGCGTTTGAAAGAATCAAGAAGGGAGACAAACAAGTTGCGCAAATGGTGTGGAAACCGGAAGTGCACTTCCGACGAAGCACTCTGTAACGATGTAGCCACGACATAGGCATGTTGCAGACAAACCTTGCCGAGATGGAAGGCGGTGGCGAAATCATCGTCGCTGATCGTCCAGACACGCTCCGAGCAACCACTCTCGCCCTTGCGCAACGCGGTCAGTTGCATTCCTATGCGAAAAATAGCCAGACGATAGCGCAGGACCGTCGATTCCATGTCTTCGTTACCGAAAGAACGGACATTGTAGTACTCGCGCTCGAAAAAACGATCGAGGCGTTTACGTTGGGCATCACTAAATTTGACCCAGGTCGGAGAGTTGTCGAGAAAAACTCCGATATCGAGCACACGCTGCCCCCAACTTTCAAAATATTCGGATGCTGCCGGGCTATCGTCGGCCGAAGTCAACGGACGATAGGTCCCGCTTCCCGGTATGCGGTACATCAGAATACGGCTGAAGAGACCGTTTTCGGTCGAAGGGATCAGGCGGGGAAGCATGGCAGGAGTACCGCTCAGCAGTAGTGCCAAGTTGGGCCGTTTGACCATGAACGATCCGCTGCTTTTAGTCGAGCTACCTACAGGTTCATGATGATACGACTTGTTCAGCACATCGTTATATTTGCCAAAATCCTGCGAGAACATGCTCAAGACCGTCTCCATCTCTGTATCGACCATGCAGGATGTGTAAGGATAGTTGGCTTCGAGCAGTTCCACGAGCCGGGCCTGCGTGACGTTACCCGTCAGCGCAAGGTTTCTCTGTTTCACCACCTTCGGCTTTGACGGAGCCGGACCGAGCGGCTGTTTGGAGGTCTGTTTCTGACGTTTATGCATCTTGTAGTTATCGTATGCTTCCTGCAACTCTTCATATTCTTCAACCTGGTGACGAGAATTGTCATAAATATACTGTTGCCAGGGTTCGAGCATCCGTTGCAGGGCAGCGATACGCCCTTTCCCACTTCCAGAACCGCCGGTTATGATCGAATAAAAGGCAGGTGTGTAATCGTGTTCGCCCAACGAACCTTTGACACCAGGAGACACGCTGCTCAGAAGCGTCAGCGAAGAAATCAGCAAAATGTCGCGATCCGTACGACTGTACGCACATTTCAATATGTCCGTGAGAAGAGGTGGCAAGTGATCGTAGATATTCTCGTCAAAGCAAGGAAGAAGGGTGTTATCCAGCTCTATATCATCACATTCGCCGTATTCTGCATCCTTTTGTGCCATTTTGGGAAAGGGGGTGGCAGACTTGGCAGATTTGGCAGACTTCGGGACGGAACTGGTCCCGTCCGGATGGAACGCACAGCTCCCATGCGAGGCACTGTAGCGTCGGTAGATGTCGTTTACTGTTGTCTCGACCTCGGCAGCCGGAAAGTCGGCCGAACCGTAGCGGCGGACACACTCACTGACAGCGTCGTAGAGAGAAAAGCCGGCATTGTTCAAGACAGAGGACAGCTTCACAAGATAGGAATGACGGTTACCGGCAACAAAAGTATTGCTTTGTTCATACTTGTCAATGTAGTTCGAAAGCCGCGTGCCGGAGCACACGCTTCCAGAGGAATGTCCGGAAGCGGCCTGAGGCTCCGGGTCAGCAACGGGGATTTCGATCGCTTCAGATTCTTCCTTATAAAAAGCGTTCGGATCATGGCCGGCGAAACAGCCACGGTTCGGATCTTTTCCACTGACGTCCACCTTCACGCCCGGAAGATCCACTTCGACACGGTGTTTGACGACTCCAAAGGCCAAGTTATGATTTTTCAAATCACTGTCAACCATTATGAAGAGCTTGACGCCGGTCCCGGAAGGGCTGACATGACCGGCTTTCACATACGAGAGCTCAGCCGCCCGGCGGAGCAATTCAAGGACGGGTATAGGCGAATCGTCTATATCGATCACCATGCAAGCACTATAGCGCACCATGTGTTCCAACTTACGACCTCCTTCCATCACGCCGCCGGCGACATAGAGGGGCAGTTTTTTCTTGTAAGCATCAGCTTCATCCTTCTTGCCGGCTTTGATAAGCCCACGCAGATAGGCGATCGGTCTCGCATACTCACCACTCTTCACCTTACCGATGTACTGATTCAAGGTCATCAAACTGGCGCTCCCTGTCTGGAACGCAGAGTCGAAGCAAGTACCTTCGACTTCTTTTTGTATTACCATACTATTGTGTATTAAATGAAAGGCTACAGTTCCCGCAGGAACGCTTCGTGCGGCTCTTTCGGTTGTTTATTCTTTCTAAGGTTCCCCCAAGTGCTCAACCAGGCAGGCGACCTGCTTCGGCGTATAAAGTTTCTGGAATTTCACCCATCCCGCAGCCAAAAGTTTTTCTTTCAGACCACGCGAAGTCCGTATCCATACCCACATCCTTTTATAGGCAGTCTCAGGGGGAGATTCCGGAAAATAAAGGAGCGCGAATTCGGTAACACCCATGGCTCCTTTTGCCGATATAAGCTCTATTTTTTTATCATTCATAATAATTTTGATTTAAACATTCTAATACATTATAAATGTACGATATTTTTTGGTATCATGCAAGGAATCCGACAATTATTTTACAAAAAAACAAGAAATACCGCCAAAACCTCAGCTAACCGTATATACCTTTCCCGCCAGACCTCAGGACACCGTATCTTTGTAATGTAGTAAATCACTAACCCTCAATCTATTAATCGTATGTCAGTAAAGTACAAACTTGTTTTAAAGAAAGACTTGACCAAAGGTGCGGCAGCCGATGCCAAGCGGTATTATGCCTCGGCCAATGTCACTGGTATGATGGATTTCGACACGATCTGCGATGTGGTGGCAGACCGTTCAACAGCCAGCGACGGTGACGTGGCTCTCGTCTTGTTGGGACTGATCCGTTGCATGCAGGAAGCGTTGTTGCGTGGCGAAGTGGTCCAATTGGGTGCATTGGGCAACTTCCGGCTCTCACTCGGAAGCTCCGGAGTGGTAAATGCGGATGATTTTCACGCATCATTGATCAGGAAGCCGCGAATAATCTATTCTCCGGGAGTTAAGCTGCGCGAAATGATCGCCAAAGTGAGTATTGAACGTATTGGACAAGAGACAGATAAGTCCAATGCAGGTGGTGAAGATGACAGACCCGGAGAATTATGAAACCAGCGCAAATCAACTTCGTAAAAGAATGCCTACCGGCAGCTGTGTCGGCAGGAGCCGCCTTCAACCTGAATCCGCTGGTCATTCTGGCACAGGCGGCGTTTGAAAGCGGCTGGGGAACGAGCAATCTGGCAAAGGAGTGCCGAAACTATTTCGGACTGACCGCCTATGGATGCAGCAACGCTTATTGGCATGGCGGGAAAACTACCGTAAAGGCATCCTCCTATCCATTGAATTTCCGACGCTACGACACACGAGAGAATTCCTTCCTCGATTTCGCCCGCTTGATACGGAACAATTATCGCTCCGCTTGGCAGGTAAGCAACAACCCGCAGGCCTATGCAAAGGAGATCGCCTACAGTCCTTACATCAGCGAACTGAACGGCGATAATCGGGAAACGTACCGGCACAGTATCATCCAGATCACACAAACGATACAGGCGGTGATGGCGTTAATCGGAGAATAACGGTTCAACCGTATGCCATACCAAACAACCACCCCGTAGGGAGGGGTCAAAACGATCCTGTTCCCGCGCTTGACGCGGGATCGCATTAAAACCGACGCTACAAAAATCTGATTGATAAGGTCTGTCTTTTTGCGACCCCGCATCAAGTGCAATGTATTATAAACTCTAAACGACTATCCATCATGAAGAAGATCAGAAAGGTTCTTGAATTTATCTTGGCTTTGTTGAATTTTTTGTTCCACTTTAAACCTGTACCGGATGAAACACCTCCCATCAGCCCTGAAAGTTTTCCTCTCCCTGATTATCAAGATCTTGAGAAGAGGAATGAACCTCTATTTGAGACTGTCTGTTAGGGTCAGGCTCTGGTAAAACGCAAAAAGCCCGTCTGCGAAAGGCAGACAGGCTTTTTTTATTTGTTTGTTGAATAAGCCGGAATTTATTCAGCAGCTTTTTCTTCTGCAACCGGTGCTTCTGCAACAGGAGCTTCTGTTTCAGCAGCAGCTGTAGACTTTTTACGAGAACGTCTTGTCTTAGTCGCTTTCTTAGCTGTAGCTGTCTTCAACATGTTTTCGTTGTAATCAACCAGTTCAATGAAGCACATGGCTGCGTTATCACCCAGACGGTTACCAGTCTTCAGGATACGAGTGTAACCACCCGGACGGTCACCGATCTTCTGAGATACTTCCTTGAACAATTCTGTTACAGCATATTTGTCTTGCAAATTGCTGAATACCACACGTCTTGAGTGAGTTGTATCCTCTTTAGACTTAGTGATAAGCGGTTCTACGAACTTACGGAGCGCTTTAGCTTTAGCAACAGTCGTAAAGATTCTCTTATGTTTGATAAGAGAACATGCCATGTTTGAAAACATTGCGTTACGGTGAGTGTTCGTACGACCTAAATGATTTATTTTCTTATTGTGTCTCATCGCTATACTTACTCTTTATCTAATTTATATTTAGTGATATCCATACCGAATGAAAGGTTCAGACTCTCAAGCAGTTCATCAAGTTCTGTAAGTGACTTCTTACCGAAGTTACGGAATTTCAACAAATCATTCTTATTGAACTTAACCA
>ENA-OPBS01002753-OPBS01002753.1-human-gut-metagenome-genome-assembly--contig:-NODE-2753-length-11707-cov-4.315911_pt1 | contig 11707 bp, 9 predicted proteins | sample MGYA00241074_ERZ501463 | MGnify/ENA primary metagenome ERZ501463 (study PRJEB25962, sample SAMEA2042578) | human gut metagenome | biome: human gut; feature: human-associated habitat; material: faeces...
GCCTTTGGCAAGCCGCCGCTGGCCGTATTTGAGCTGGGCGGTGTGGTCTCTGCCAACACCGGCCCCGACACCGTAGCGCTGACATATACCGGCCACCCCAGAGGTTAAAAACATTTGGAATGGCCGCCGCTGCGCTTTGGCCATATTCAGCGGAATCATTATTTGAAATTTCGGAATACCGGAGCGTCTGCGGACGCTCCGGTATTCCATTTTTACATGAATACGCCCAGAGCAGCGCGGCGGGCAAGTTTTAATCGTCCTCTTCCCATTGCAATCTGTCCGATTTTGTGATATACTTCCTTCTGCTGTGCTTTTTTGTGCAGTATCCTCAAAGAGCAACTTAGGATTTTAGGCTCCCCGGCATCACTCGAGCAGTGCCGGGCAAAACCCACAGGAGCTGGCGGTTCCTGTGCGGTCAAAATCAAACCGCTGGAGTATTATCATGAATCAGAATTCTTCCGTCCGTAAGCTGGTGCACTGCGGTGTAGTGGCAGCCATCTATGTGGTGCTGTGTCTGGCACTGCAGCCCCTTTCCTATGGTGCTGTGCAGGTGCGCGTGGCCGAGGCTCTGTGCCTGCTGCCCGTGTTCGGTGCCGAGTACATCGTAGGTGTTGTGCTGGGCTGCTTCCTTGCAAACCTGCTGGGCTCTACCATCGTGGATGTGATCTTTGGCACACTGGCTACCCTGCTGGCCTGCCTTGTCACCTACAAGCTGCGCAATGTGCGCTTCAAGGGTCTGGCCATTGCCGCCAGCCTGCCGCCGGTGCTGTTCAACGCGGTGATCATCGGCATCGAGATCGCCGTGATGTTCCCGGACCCCACGTCCAGCGCCCCCATCTGGCTGGCCTGCATCACCAACGGCATCTCGGTGGGCATTGGTGAGCTGATCAGCTGTACCGTGCTGGGCGTCGTGCTGGTAAAGCTGATCGAGAGCAACGCCGCACTGCGCAAGGTGTTTGCGACGGAATAACACAAGGAGGTTTCCATGCAGCCGAACGGTATGATCTTCTGGGACTGGAACGGTACCCTGATGGACGATGTGGATTTTACCCACAGCTGCCTGAACTGGATGCTGGAGACCCACGGCTACCCCCAGCGGTACGATCTGGCTGCCTACCGGGAGCTGTTCGGCTTTCCCATCGAGGACTACTACCGCTGCGCCGGGTTCGACTTTGCGCGGCATCCCTACCCGGAGCTTGCCGCCCGCTTTATGGAGCACTACAACGCCGGTGTGCCCGGCTGCGCTGTAACGGCACACGCCGTTGACACCCTGCAAACGCTGGCCCGCATGGGCTGGCAGCAGGCTGTGCTTTCTGCCTCCCGCCGTGATTACCTGATCGAGCAGGTATCCGCCCGGGGTCTGCAAGGCTTTTTTACCGAGTTGCTCGGCCTTGCGGACATTTACGGCGTAAGCAAGGTACAGCTTGGCACCGACTATCTGCGCCGCACCGGCATTGATCCTGCGGCCTGCGTGATGGTCGGCGACACCGACCACGACGCCGCGGTGGCTGCTGCCATTGGTGCGACCTGTGTGCTGTACACCGGCGGGCACCAGTCCCGCGCCCGGCTGGAAAAGGCCAGTCCCTATGTCATCGACGACCTTGCCCAGCTGCCCGCACTGCTGGAAACGATATAATATTAGTGGCTCAGAAACACCTGTCGGTGTTTCTGAGCCACTTTTTTGCAGACAGCGGTCTGCCTATTGAAAAAACTGCCAGTATCCACAAACCGGGTACTGGCAGTTTTGATATGATGTAATTAAAATTTCGCCGGAACGAGTTTGGACTTGTTAGCAGAACAATGGTTCTATACGATCAATATTTGCAGTAGGTTCTCCGCAGGAGGAATCTCATGCCACAAAAAAGTATGCAAAAAATATCAAATTCGTGTTGTACCAACTTTTAATCGACTACTAGTTTAAATATACAATTTAAGAATATCCGACTTCAAAACCTTCCAATCTCGTTTTTCTGCTGTTTCAAAGCCTTTCTTTGCAAGTTTTTGGCGTAGCGCTTCATTGTTACAAATTTGTTCGATTGCAGAAATTGCTGCGTCGATATCTCCTTGTGGATATAGTAAGCAGTTTTCCCCATCTACTAGATACTCGTGATTTCCGTTGTTCGGAACAACAACACAGAAACCTCCTGTGGCCATCATCTCAATAGGCGGATACGAAAAACTTTCCAACCAGCTGGATTTGAGCAGAATATCGCACTCTGCATAAACCGAGGGCGTTTTCTCATACGGTACACGATGTAAGAACTTATCGTATCTATATTCTGCCTTTGGATTCGCATTGTACGACATATACCACACTTCAAATCGGTCACGGTCTAGTCGATTTGTGATTTTAAAACTCTCGTCCACATTTTTGTAGTCAACTGCACAATCGCCTTCAATTAAAATTCTGACTTTTCTTTCTTTATCAAACTTCCGCTGTACAAAAGGGTATTTCTCCAGCTGAATTCCATTTTGCGCGCACGAAACATTATGACCATAGTGTTTTGTCAGCCAATCATAGCACCATGCAGAAATTGTCAGATACTGCATATTATCCTGCAGATTGTAGGTTGCTTCACACTGCAGACGTTCATTCATATTATATTTGTAAAAATCCGTTTCATAATTTTGGACTAAATAACAACGTTTTTTTACATTTTTATAAGACAGTACATAGTCAACTGTCGTCCACATAGTTGCAACCAGAACATCATACCACATTTTATTTTCAAATGTGGTATCATTCTCCCGACTAAACACTGGGAATTTATGGTTAGCAAATTCCCATATTTCAAACTTTTTTCCATTTGCAATGATGTCCACTTCCCAACCCTGGTCCTGAAGAAAACACGCATGCCAAAGAGCAACCATGATTCCACCACTGATTTCACAGGAAGGAAGTACAAAACCAATGTGCTTTGAAATGGTTTTATTCATAAAATCGCGTAATGCGATATTATTGCGTGTTGTTACATAATTTTCTCTGCAATAGGAATAAGCACGAAATGCCATTTCATTGCGGAGTTTTTCATTCTGTACGAGCTTTGTCAGCACAGAATACCATTCATCATCGCTACAAAGAAAACCTGTTACACCATCTTCAATGCACTGTGCAAATGCCCCAACACGGCTAGCCACTGTACACACTTCTACTAAAGATGCCTCAACCCATTTGTTTTCCGATTTTGCCTCATTAAAAATCGTATTTTCGATTGGTGCCAAATTAATATCAACACTTCCTATCACTTCAGGCAAATGTCGCCAATCTACAAACGGTTTTCTAATAATCCTAGCCTTATATGGTTTCAGTGTCTCTGGTAAATCCAGTTCCCCCATCAGGAGTAATTTTACCTCGGGATTTTCATCCATCACGTGCAATAACGCTGGCAGAATCAGCTCAAAATCCGAATTGTGCGTAAGAGAGCCACTGAAATAGCCAATAATAACATCTGTATTCTTCAAGCTATTTTTTTTACGATTTTTCCGAACTCGTTCACTGATTTTAAGCATTTCCTCAGATGCACAGTTTCTATTAATAAAAACAGAGAGAACTTTCTTTTCCATCTGTTCTTTCAACCGTTCCGTTGTCGTAATTCCGTACTCACAAAGTTTCAAAGTTGCCCCCATACGAATTACGCCACTATCATAAATTGCTCGTTCTCCGCGACTTAATTTTTGAACAGTCGGAATACTATCCGTATAGTTCTTATCAAATACCAAGTCATCGATATCATAATAGGTTCGAACATTTATTGCCTTCGCCATCTGAATTGCTTCGCCGATTGGCTCTGTAAAGGGACAGCGATAGAATATTATAGCTCTGCAATCTAACGGTGTATATTTGTTGCACCTCTCGTACGGAATCCACGTTACAGAAAAACCTGCTGCGGTAAGCTGCTCCACTTGATGTAATACTCTGTAGCGGAGACACTGAGGAACATTTGTCTCGTTTACTCCAGATACTATTAAAATATCATGCGCAATTTTCTTCATTATTGAAGATGAAGCATACGCTGGAAACCGTTTTGGATGCCTTTTCATAAAACGCTCTTTATGAACAGGCCATTGATCATCCTTTTCTGGATCTAACGTTCCAAAAAGTTGCCATGAGATTTTCCGCAAAGTATACCACAGTCCATTTTCGTAGAAGCAGCGATATCTTCTATACAATAAGTTCATTTTGATTCCTCCTCTTTTTCATTTACCTTCAAATATATCGCAGATATCTGTACACAGGCCGACTTGTTTTACAATCCCATGTTCAAGCCAAACACATTTTCCGCAAATTTTCCGAATCTGCTCAATATTATGCGACACAAACAGAACGGTAGTTCCGCCACTCATCAGTTCCATCATGCGGTTCATGCTTTTTTTCTGGAAATCTGCATCGCCTACCGCCAAAACTTCGTCTACGATCAGAACTTCCGGCTCCACTACCGTAGCGACTGAGAACGCCAATCTTGCCAGCATACCAGAAGAGTAGTTGCGCAAAGGCATATCGAGAAACTCTGCACCCAGTTCCGAGAAATCCACGATTTGCTGGTACTTTTCTTTCAGAAAGTCCTCAGAATAGCCTAGAATGGCACCGTTCAGGAAAATGTTTTCGGTGCCTGTCAGATCCATATCAAAGCCACTTCCAAGCTCCAACATGGGAACCACATTGCCATGTACGACCACATTTCCCTCGGTTGGCTGAAGAATGCCGGAAATTACCTTTAAGAGCGTGCTTTTACCGGCGCCGTTGTGGCCGATCAAACCAACCACTTCACCTTTTTCCACAGAAAACGATACATTTTTCAGCGCTTCAAACTCTGAATATTTCAAATCGCCCTTCAGTTTTCGAATGGCAAACTCCTTAAAACTGGACACGCGGTCGTTTGCCATACGAAAACGCATGGAAACATTGTTCACTTCAATCATTTTTCCCATAATACGCCCCCACCTCACAAATACAGAACAAAACGATTCTGATTTTTGCGGAATACCGATACACCAATGGCAAACACCACCACCGCCGTAAGGATACACCACAGATAAGAGATCGGATTGGGAGAAACGCCATCAATAATGCAAATTCTCGCAAAGTTGATATATTGGTACATTGGATTCATGTGGTAAAGTGCCAAAAACTTTTCTGGAATGATCGTATCCATATAAAAAATCGGCGTCAGATACATCCAAATCATACTCACAACGCCCCACAGGAACAGCGTGTCCTGAAAGAAAGTCATGCAGGTGGAAAGGATCAAGCTCATTCCCATTACAAAGACAACTAAGCAGAGAATATCAAACACCAGCAACAGCAACGACCACTTGGGCCAAGTACGCGTTAACAGCATGACCGCAAGCAGCGGTATCAAGGAGGTTCCAAGATTGATCAAAGAAGAAAACACGCGGCTTACGGGGTAAATATATTTTGGCATATAGACCTTTTTGATCAATGCTGCATTGCTCGTGATAGAGGTCATTCCCATATTGATTGCTTCATTAAAGAAGTTAAAAAACACTATTCCTGTTAAAAGATACACGGGATAGTTTTTTGTTCCGTTACTGAACAACGTTGAGAATACCACATACTGCACCAGCATGGTCAGCAAAGGGTTCAGGATGCTCCATCCAACGCCCAGCAGGCTTCTTTTGTACTTTGTTTTAAAGTCTCGGCTCACCAACTGGCGGGTCAAAAAGCCATATTGGATCACCATTGCGTAAAATGTTGTCAAGGGGTTGCATTTTCCCTGCTTTGCCTGATTCCACCATCTTCTAATCACTACGGCAACCGCTGCATACACGAAAAGGATCAGCAGCCAGTATACCTTATAAAAAATCAGGTCGTTGTAACCATTAAAATATGCACACAGAGTTCCACTGCCCGAAGTGCCATCCACTTGATACAGATCTTCTGATGCAATGCCCTTCTGAAGCGTATACTTTCCCGCCTGAACGCTGTTTCCGTAATAAACGGTTATTGCGTTGCCGGGCCGACAGCCTTCGGACCAGATTTTTACCGTGCTATACTGTTTGCGCATTCCATCAAGCGACTCTGCAAACGAAAAGCGTATCACCTGATTGTCCCCCATATCCTCAAGTCTTCCTTGTGCTGAGGAGATCAAGGTGCCGTCTTCGCCATAGATATCAACGTGAAGGATACCAGTATTTTGTCTGCCAAAAGTGGCAACTTGAAGATTTAATGCTTCAACATGGTCAGCTCCCAGCGGCAATCGCTGTTCAACGACCATCCCGTCAACGATTTCACCAATCACAGAGCTGGGAGATAAGGCGGAACCGTTTACAATTTCATGTCGAAAGCCATCTCCGGCCACAAAGAATATCATTGCTGCAAGCAGAAAATAAAACACTGACAACTGTGTCAGCAACTTTTTCGCCTTTTCGAAATTCATTTTGTTTGTCCTTTTCTATTTTTCAGAAGAATGGCGCCATGCCTTTTCAACCCTGCGATATGCATCATATACATCACGGGCTCCCAAAAAGTATGTATCCTTTTTAGAAGAGGATATGTGCGGGTTCAGTTTCTTTTCAAACCAATAAATTACAGTTTCCCATAGAAGTTTTCGCAATGCCGATGGTGTAATATTCGTCTCTTCTGGTTTGCATTTTCCTGAACGAATGGCAGCCACAGCCTGAAACTTTTGACGTTTCTGAAAGAGATTTAAGTCAATATTTCCAGAATAAAAACCGTTGATAAGCCATTGCTGCGATTCTTGCAAGCAGGCCGCCTGACGGCTTTCCTTTACTTCACCGCAACTATATCCGCTGCTAAGTGCAATATAGCAGAGGAGATGTTCCAAAACGCTGGGGTCCAGCGGAGATGTCTGATCGTTCAACTTTTCAAGCGCAGCTAATACTACCTCTTTCCGACACCATAGCGAGGGCTGACAAAAAGCCTCGTAATCACACAGGCGTTGCGGAAGAGGAATTCCATAATCTTTTGCAGCTTGCTTTAAATTGAAATGAGCAACCATTGCACTGCGGCTTTGCGGAAAGATCGGCGGATTTAGAATTCCTAATAGAGGTTCTGACTCAAACGTATGAATCACATTCCGAATAAAGTGTGGTCCTGCGACCAAATTACCGTACATACTAAAACGAATCGAAGATTCTGAAATATGCAGACCGTTTGATGGATTTCCCCACATCTCCTGAAGAATACAGAAATACTTATATTTATCGGTTTCTATCTGGTTCAGCACCAAAAATAGGGAAGCAAGTCCCTGCGGTCGATTAGATGAAACCGTGATGTTACAAGATGGAAAAAACTTTTTGATTGTAGGAATGAGTTCAGTGCGACGCGTTATAACGTTCAAATCGCAAGATTCAGAAAGGCTGCATAGGCTCTCCGATAACTCGTGAATCGAATCTTCATGATCAAGTTCTGCCAGGATCAATGCAGGCGGAGTCGGGTCATTGGCAGAATATTCTGAAGGCAAAGTGAAGTTCAGGCATAGGTTTCCCTTCCACAGTTCTTGGTCGTATAGCCGCATAAGGTTCCGATAGATCAGTGCAGTATCATATGTGGTATGGCTGCGGATGTAGCTCATGGACCGCATGACTTGCTCTCCATTGGTGAAGACTGTGGCTTCTGCATTTGTGCGAATAAAATTTTTGCGTTTAACAAAGGGACAGTGATACTGGCTTACCAGCCGATACATTGCATAAGCTGTTGGATTACAACCGCAATCCGGATTCGTATCCAGCTTTCTGGTATCACAAAAAGCAGCGTAAATATAACCCCACGATGCAAACGTTTTGGTTAAAGACAATTCATAATTTGACACCGTGAGATTGAAATTATCGGATATCTTCATATCCTTCCAAAATAGATAAAACCGCTCATCCTGGAGCAGCGGTTGCCGTATTACAATAAAATATGATTGTAAATGTTCAGCAATTCCTGGCTGTTTACTGCCTGGCCATTTAGCATTAGACCTTGCATGGATGGTAATTCCCCAAAAGTCGCAAGGCTCACGCTGCTTCATCTCCTCAAAGACCTTGTCTATCGGCACTAGAGGGCCATAGCAGGTATCATTGAACCAGACCAGCTCATCAAATGTGTTCCAATACTCTCTTGACCGAAGATTTGTGAAAAAGTCTTTTAGTGCTCCGGCATCCATCCCGGTGTTTTCTCTACAAAAAATGGTTTCACTCCATTGGGAAAGCCGATCATGTCCTTCTTCTGTCAGGAAGCCATTGCAAACGGTCACAATCTCCGTACAAACCTTTCGCATCGATGCCAAAAGAAACACTACATAATCATCTACAACTCCTTGAGGATCATAAAATACAAAAACTCCAAGTCGTCTCAATTTTTTCTCCTTTGGCAGTTCTAATTTCTGCGACGTTGAAAACTCCCAAACACCACCAGCCACAAATCACTCAGGCAGTTTCTTGGTGAATTGTAGTACCCCCACCACGGTGCCAGTGCCAGCCAGCGGAGCGGACTGCGTGTTTCCACGAGCTTCTGCCGCTTTGCACACCAGATCTGCGCCGCAGCAAGCATTTTGCAGCGTTCTACCGGCACAGCATCCGAGTGCTCTGCCGCAAAAGATTGCAGGGCACAAAGCTGTTTGTGGATATAGCGCAGGTTTTCTTTTTGCAGGGCAACATCTTTGTAGCGCACCCCGGATGCATTATCAGAATACCGCACGTAATCCATCAGCACACGGTTGTAAAACCATGCGCCGTCCTGCACTGCGGCCATAAGCCATAGAAATTCGTCGTGGGGCGAACCATCAAACCACAGCTCTTTGACCGCATCAAAAAAGTCGCGCCGCACCGCATAAGTACAGCCCGGATAAGGGTTCATAAAGAAATGTTTGGTAAATCCATATCTTGTAATCAGACCCTGCGTTTCTGCAGGTGTTTTCTTGTAAACCGTTGCTTTTATGGCTCCGGGCTCATAGAGCACACGGTAATCGCAGGCAAGGAGTTTGATTTCCGGGTGCTGTTCCATCACTGCGGTCATTTCTGCAAGCTTCCTCGGGTACCAGATATCATCCTGGTCGCAAGGGAAAAGAATGTCCCCTGCGGCTTTTCGCAGACCCTCCATAAAGTTTTGCTTCCAGCCTTTGCGCTTGGCATTGACATAAAACTGCCAGCTCTCCAGACAATTCTTGCGGATGAAGCTCTGTACCAGCTCAATTGTGCCATCCGTGGAGCCGTCATCAAAGATCAGCACCTCATCTGGTGCACGCTCCTGCTGCAACAACGACAGAAGCTGCTTTTCCAGATGCATTTTTCCGTTATAGGTGGTCACGACCACTGATATTCGCAAAATGATGTTCCTCCATTCCATACAGCGCACAGACCTGCCTGTCCAGATTTTCTTCTGCAAATCCAGCACTCTCTACGCAATGTCCCGCAAGGCTGCGTTCCATCGGCTTTGTCTGGACAATACGCTCTGCCCATGCTTCATCAGGCTGTGTAAGTGCGAGGAACTGAGTCTGCGGCAGGATCTTCACTTCCTGCGTGATCGTGTCAGCAAAAATGCAGGGCAGACCGCTGGCCTGCGCTTCTACACCCACAATGGGCAATCCCTCAAACAGGCTGGTCATCACAAATACATCCATCGCCTGCAGATAATCTTCCGGCCTATTCACATTACCGCAAAACAGCACCATCTCCGCAATGCCAAGCGCCTTGGCTTCCTGCTGAGATTGTTCGAAATTCTCTCCTTGGCCGCAAAGCAGAAGCCTTGCCTGTGGCTTTTGCTGCAAGACTGTTTTGAAGATGCGGAAAAGCCGGGTGTGATTTTTTTGCTGACTGAAACGGCCAATGTGGCCAACCACAAAGCAGTCCTGCAGCCCCAATTTCGCCCGCATTTGTTCTCGTACGGACGGGGAAAAGGAAAAACGCTCGCAGTCTATTCCATTGACAAGTACCCGGAATGGCCGGGTATATAGCATCTCTCCCGCCGCACGCGAACACGCCACCGGATCCGTAACCAAACGGTTCAGCAGTCTGCCAAGGGTCGCTTGCTTAAGGGCAGGCTGGTGCGCGCAGTTATGACAATGCGTAATGCGCACTGTCGCGCCGCCAGCCCATACAGCCAGCAAGTCAAATGCCATCGTGGCACTGTTGCCGTGGATGTGCACAACTTCATAGCCTTTTTTCTTGACCAATGCTGCCAGTGCAGCCATATAGCAGGGCAGCTTTTTTTTACGGGAAGGCAGCTGATATACGCTGCCGATCGCTTCCAGCTGCGGCTGGATATTCGCACTGCAGCCTTCACCCAGTGCAAAGCCCACCAAATATTCCCGTGCCGCTATGCGGGCTACCCGGAGCAGGATCTCTGTCAAACCGTCCATGGTAAGCCGTGTTGTTGCGATCAGCAAAACCTTCTTCATGGCCGATTGCCCTTCTTTTGCTCCATAGTATCCCACATAATTCCTATCTTTTCCAACTTTTTCGCTCGTTCTGAAGTTATGATGCAATTACTGTTTTTGCCTGACTTCTTCCGGGCACTTTTTGTCAAGCCAATCATCGGCTCCGTTTATAACCATCTGCCATACAGCTGACACAAGGAGTATTCAGATCTCCGTAAGGGTATCTTCCATTGCAATCATTTTCGACATAATGTACGAATTCTCCTGTTATTTTATCATGGATGCAGAGGGAAATCAATATAAACAGAGCGGGTTTTCTCAGATAAAAACATTGCATGAAGCGTTTCTTTTCAACAACACGCTTATTTTAAGGAGAAACGTCCCAGCCGGTCCCCCATGCTCGAATAAGTTGTCAATCTGGCGTCAACTTCTGCTTGCCAGCAGCCACACAAAAAAAGACAGTCCCACCACCCGGTGGAACTGTCCTCGACATTTTCCTCGTTCAGCTTTACAAAAAAGTCTGTCAGAGTCAGCCTCCAACAGATTTCCTGTTTGCGCCTGAAATAATTTTTGGCGCTTTTTTCAAAACCGGCTCGTCATTCTGCCGAATAAAGAAAAAAGCACGAAAATTCTTGGCGAATCAACGTGCATTTTTTGGTCGGAGCAGCGGGATTTGAACCCACGGCCTCCTCGTCCCGAACGAGGCGCGCTACCAACTGCGCTATGCCCCGAAAATACCGCAACCCAATGGGCTGCGGTCTGGTTGGGGATGAGAGAATCGAACTCCCACAAGTAGAGTCAGAGTCTACCGCACTACCACTATGCAAATCCCCACTATTCGGTTTCGCCCTCAGCACCGAAGCGCTGCTGACGAGGAATATTATACAGCCTCCGCCTCCATTTGTCAACCACTTTTTTGATTTTTCCGTCCATGTTTTTTCTGCTTTCTCCACCACCGCGTTTTCACGTCTTTTTTCATCTCCGGCTCTTGACACCCGCTCCCTTTGGGAATACTCTTATAGTATCATTTATCTGCCCCTTCTGAGGGAGAACGGAAGAAACGAGGGTTGTTCGATATGAAAAAACGTGTTGGTATCCTGACCTCCGGCGGCGACTGTCCCGGCCTGAACGCCACCATCCGCGGCGTGGCCAAAGCCCTGTATGCACGGTTCGGCGAGAATGTTGAGATCGTGGGCATCCTGAACGGCTACCACGGCCTCATCACCGGCGAATACAAGGAGATGTGCGAGGACGATTTCCGCGGCATCCTGACGCTGGGCGGCACCATCCTCGGCACCAAGCGCACCCCTTTCAAGCTGATGCGCGTGGTGGAAGAGGACAAGATCGACAAGGTCGCGGCCATGAAA
>ENA-OPBS01002757-OPBS01002757.1-human-gut-metagenome-genome-assembly--contig:-NODE-2757-length-11698-cov-2.630765_pt1 | contig 11698 bp, 6 predicted proteins | sample MGYA00241074_ERZ501463 | MGnify/ENA primary metagenome ERZ501463 (study PRJEB25962, sample SAMEA2042578) | human gut metagenome | biome: human gut; feature: human-associated habitat; material: faeces...
TGGGTGCGGCGAAGGCCATGCTGGGTACGGTAAAACAGGAGCGGAAAGCGGCAAAGACATTGGAAACTTATTTTATGATCCTAGCAGTGCGACTGTCTGGTTTCATCCGGATGGATGCATATAAGAGAAGCAGGATGCAGAATGTGTTAAAAGCCAGTGGAATGAATATGACCCCGGAAGTGTATCAGGCGTATGCTCTGGTAAAATCAGGCGCAGTTCTTTTGGGAGCGATTCCCTGCATATTTCTTTTTCCACTTCTAGTTCCTGTCGTGGTTGTGCTGGCCTTACTTCTTTACTTTAAGGAAAATCAGAAAGCGGATGAAACCTTAAAGGCAAAGCGGGAAGAGATAGAGGGGGAGCTTCCGAGAATGGTGGCGACTATGGAACAGGAACTGAAAGCAAGCCGTAATGTGATCGGTATGTTGGAGCGGTTCAAGGGGAATGCGGGACCAGCGCTGACTGGAGAGTTAGATATTCTTCTGGCGGATATGCGTTCCTCCAATTATGAAGCGGCGCTGACACGATTCGAGGCAAGACTGAACTCGCCCATGCTGTCCGATGTGGTACGTGGATTGATTGGTGTCCTTCGAGGGGATGACAGCACAGTGTATTTTCAGATGCTGGCTCATGATTTTAAGCAGATCGAACTGCAGAGATTAAAAGCACAGGCACAGAAAATCCCTCCTAAGATCCGTGTTTTTTCCTTTGTCATGCTGGTATGTTTTCTGCTGACTTACCTGGCGATTATCTGCTATGTGGCATTGGAGAGCCTCGGAGGAATGTTTTAGACAGGAAGGAGGAGAGGATGAGGAGTCATCGTTTATGGAGAGCACTGTCAGAAAGACGGGGCGAAGGATATGTGGATGTGATCGTGTTGGTTTTGTGTGCGGTCATGGTGCTTGCCCTTGCCATGGGAGCCGATTTCCTGATGATGGGACGTTATTTCGCCCGCTTCGACGAGTCTCCTACGAAGAAGATGAAAATCGGAAACAACTTCGTGAAGGAGTATTGGGGTGAGGGATCTAACCGTGCGAAGAACTGGCAGCGCTATGACATGGGTGGAAACGAGTCCTTGAAATTCGAGGAAGGCGTGGACAGCTATGTACCGTATGCCGGAAAATTGAAAGATAATTTAAACGTAACATTGGGTAAGATGATCGCTACGATGTGTAGCTGCGGTTCCATCTCTATCCAAGAGTTGCAGCAGCATGCCAAGATCACGCTTGTCTCCTCTACAAGTATCGTTGAGGGTGGCGCTCACGACGTGATCCTGAAAGAGCAGAATTAATTACAATATGTATTCTAGTAGAGGCGTGGCACGCTACGTCTCTACTATTTACACATTCAAATAATTTACCATGAAAAATCTATTACTTACAGTTATCCTTTTGTGTTTTTGTTTGCCATTCGTAAAAGCCGCCGATCAAAAGATGATCTTAATCTCGACCAACGAGACGGACTTGATTTTACAAGTAGCCCCCAACGGACGGCTCTACCAAACTTATCTGGGAAATAAATTAGTAAACGAATCCGAATTTGAGAACCTCTCATGGAATATCCAAGCCGGAACGGATGGCAGCGTATCAACCCGTGGATGGGAAGTGTATCCTTGTTCAGGAGCGGAGGATTATTTCGAACCGGCTTTCGCCATCCAGCATAACGACGGAAACATGACTAGCATATTCAAGTATGTTTCCAGCGAATCTAAGAAACTAGACAATAACGTTACGGAGACAATTATCTCCCTGAAAGACGATGTATACCCAGTGGAGGCTAAATTACATTATGTAACCTTCGCTAAAGAAAACGTGATCAAGGCTTGGACCGAGATTCGTCATATGGAGAAAAAACCGGTCACGATTACCCAATACGCTTCCAATATGCTTTATTTCGAGAGTCCTCGCTATGTATTGACCGAGTTTAGCGGTGACTGGGCCAAGGAAGTACAGATGAGCAGCCAAGACTTGAAATTCGGGAAAAAGATTATCGATACGAAACTAGGCTCCCGTGCCGCCATGCACGCTTACCCGTTTTTTGAGATTGGGTTAGGTGCCCCGGCCAGCGAGAATACAGGAGATGTTTTAATGGGAACGATCGGTTGGACTGGAAACTACCGCTTTACGTTCGAGGTGGACAACGCCGGTAACCTTCGTGTCATCTTCGGCATCAATCCCTATGCGTCCGCCTATGAATTGAAGCCGAACGAATGGTTCGTCACCCCTGAGTTTATCTTTACGTTGAGTAACCAAGGAACCGGAAAAGCCAGTCGTGATATCCATGATTGGGCACGTAATTACCAGATCAAGGATGGTAAAGGCGATCGCCTTACCCTACTGAACAACTGGGAATCGACCGGTTTCAATTTCAACGAGAAGAAATTGGAGGAACTAATGAAAGAAGCCAAGCATCTAGGTGTAGATATGTTTTTGCTGGATGATGGTTGGTTCGCTAATAAATACCCTCGTCAAAACGATAAGGCCGGATTGGGCGATTGGGAGGTTACACACGATAAGTTGCCGAACGGCATTCCTCATCTGGTGCAGGCCGCTAAAGATGCCGGCGTGAAATTCGGTATCTGGATCGAGCCGGAGATGGTAAACCCCAAGAGCGAACTTTTCGAGAAACACCCGGACTGGGCGATCCATCTACCGAATCGTGAGACCTATTACTATCGCAACCAACTTGTCTTAGACTTAAGCAACCCGAAAGTACAGGATTATGTATTCAGCGTGGTGGATAATATCATGATCGAGAATCCGGATCTGGCTTTCTTCAAATGGGATTGCAACAGCCCGATTACCAATGTCTATTCCCCCTATCTTAAAGAGAAACAGAATCAATTGTATATCGACCATGTACGAGGTGTCTATAACGTATTCAAACGGGTAGCCGAGAAATACCCTCACCTACCGATCATGCTTTGCTCCGGTGGGGGTGCCCGCTGTGATTACGAGGCATTGAAATATTTCACGGAATTCTGGTGCAGCGACAACACCGATCCGATCGAGCGTTTGTATATCCAATGGGGATTCTCCCAGTTCTTCCCGGCAAAGGCAATGTGCGCCCACGTGACTAGCTGGAACAAGAATACCTCCGTCAAGTTCCGTACCGACGTGGCCATGATGTGTAAGATGGGCTTCGATATCAGCTTGAAGGAAATGAACGACGACGAGATGAAATATTGCCAAGAAGCGGTTGCCAACTACAAACGTCTAAAGGGCACGATCCTCGACGGCGATCTTTACCGTCTTGTTTCCCCCTACGAGACCAACCATTCATCCGTGATGTACGTGGATAAGGCAAAAAGCAAATCCGTCCTATTCGCTTATGATATCCACCCTCGCTTCGGAGAAAAGACTTTCCCCGTAAAGCTACAAGGATTGGACCCGAATAAGAAATATAAGGTACAAGAGATAAACCTCATGCCGGGCCAGAAATCGACCTTGGTTACCGACGGAGGTACCTTCAGCGGAGATTTCTTGATGAAAATAGGAATGAACGTGTTCTCTACGGCTCATGCCCGTAGCAAGGTCATAGAGCTGACCGAGGTTCATTAACTGTCAATTGTCAACTATCAACAGTCAGCTAAACATGGACATTATCCACGAAATAACCCCACTATCGGAAAAGGATTGCTTCTACATCGTAGACCGACGTAAGACAGAATTTACCTATCCGATCCATTGCCACTTGGAGTACGAGCTCAATTTCATTGAGCACGCTCCGGGGGTAAGGCGTGTGGTCGGTGATTCCGCGGAAGTGATCGGAGAATACGAGTTAGTATTGATAACCGGGAAAGAACTGGAACATGTCTGGGAGCAGAACGCATGTAAATCGCCTCTGATCCATGAGATCACGATCCAGTTCTCTCCCAATCTCTTCGGGAATAATATATTGGAGAAAAACCAATTCAACAGTATCCGGAAAATGTTGGAGAAAGCTCAACGCGGCATCAGTTTCCCGATGTCTTCCATCTTGAAGGTTTACCATTTACTGGAAAAGCTGGTTTCCGAGGAGCAAAGTTTTTATGCGGTCATCAACTTCTTGACCATCTTGTATGAGCTTTCCATCGAGGAGGACTACAAAGTATTGGCTAGTTCCTCGTTCGCTAAAATAACGGATATACATTCCGAGAGTCGTCGTATCCAAAAAGTACAAAATTACATCAACGAGCGATACCAACAGGATATCCGCCTGAACCTACTGGCTGAACTCGTAGGTATGGCCCCTTCCGCTTTCAGCCGTTTTTTCAAGTTAAGGACCGGGAAGACCCTCTCCGACTATATCACCGATATCCGTATCGGTTACGCCGCCCGCATGCTGGTGGACACGCAACGATCCATCGCGGAGATTTGTTATGACTGCGGCTTCAATAACCTCTCGAACTTCAACCGTATCTTTAAGAAAAAGAAAAACTGCTCTCCCAAAGAGTTCCGGGATAACTACAAAAAGACAAAAATCATTGTATAAGAGACCTTTTTAACAGGGATAAATACATATCCCCCCCTATTTCTATACAAAATCCCCCCTTCTCTTTTCCTTCACACTTCTATCTTTGCGACCAGTCACAAAGGCTTTCATGCCTACGGCTACCCCATCGATGTGTTAAAAATACACTCCGGCAAAAAAGTATTATTCTTGGATAAAATAGTATTTGAACGCACTTGGGATCCGACGTAATTTTGCGACAGAAATTAACAATGCATATTAACAACAAAAAAACAATTGCCTATGAGGAAGGACCGAGAATCTAATGTTTTTAGCAGTTAACCGCTAATGACCTTATTGAGTAAATGAATTTTAGTTTAGCCTTATATGATTTAATGTAAAAAATAATGAATTCAACAATTAAGAAAACGACGCTGTTTTTAGGCGCATGTATGGCCTTCCAGCTAGGTGGCATACCACAAATGTTAGCCGCTCCTAGTACTTCGATGGAAGTCATGCAACAAACAAAAAGAATCACTGGTACCGTGAAAGACGCAACAGGAATGGAAGTCATCGGTGCCAATGTAGTAGTGAAAGGGACGACCAATGGAGTGATAACCGATTTGGATGGAAAATTCAGCCTTGACGTAGCCCCCGGCTCCATCATCGAGATTTCCTACATCGGCTATATGACCCAAGAGATTCCCGTAACCGCCCAAACATCCGACTTACAGATCACCTTGAAAGAGGACTCACAGAGCTTGGACGAGGTAGTGGTAGTAGGTTATGGTGTACAAAAGAAAAAGTTGGTGACAGGTGCGACCGTAGAGGTAAAAGGCGATGAAGTCGCTAAACGTAATACGATCAGCCCACTAAGCGCATTACAGAATCAAAGCCCGGGTGTCAATATCGTGGCTTCTTCCGGTCAGCCGGGTGACGGATTTAAAGTAAACATCCGTGGTGCCGGTACGAATGGAGATACGGCTCCTATCTATGTTATTGATGGTGTGGCCGGTGGCGATATCAATTCCTTGAACCCTGCCGATATCGAGCGTATCGACGTATTAAAGGATGCCGCTTCCTCCGCCATCTATGGTGCCCGCGCGGCGAATGGTGTTATCTTGGTTACCACAAAACAAGGTAAAGAAGGAAAAGTGCAAGTATCCTATGACGGCAACATCGGTTGGCAGAATGTAGTAAAGATGCCGGATATGCTTACCGCCAAAGAATACATGGCCGTTCAAGACCAGATCAACTTCAACGCCGGCGTATCGCCCTTCAATTGGTCACAATACCTAGACGCAGATTTACTGGAATCCTATCAAAACGGTTCCAACCCGGGTACGAACTGGCTGGAGTTACTTCGCAACAAGAACGCAATAACCACATCTCACTCCGTGAACGTGACCGGAGGTTCAGAGCTCTCCAAGTTCTCTACTGGCGTAGGTTATCAGTATCAAGACGGTATTTTCGGTGGTCCGGTTAAATCCGACTACAGCCGCTTCACCATTCGTTTAAATTCCGAGCATATCCTTTGGAAAAACAAGGATCTGGATATCATAAAATTCGGTGAGAACGTATATTACCAACACACATCCAACCAAGGTATCCAAATCGGTAACCAATACTCCAACAGCATCTATAGCATGATGGGAGCCAATCCATTGGTTCCATTATACAATAGCCAAGGAGAGTTATTCGACTACGACGACTTGATCGCGCAAGGATCCGGATCAATGGGTTTACTCGGGCTCAACCAATACATCAATAACCCGATGAACACCTTGTTAAATACCACCAGTGGCAATAATAAAAGCCGGAACCACAATCTTAGTGCCATCGGTTATATAGAGATACAGCCGTTAAAGGATTTGAAGTATAAAGGCCAAGTCTACTACAAACAGAACTCCAGCCTCTACAAAGCATACAACGGCATCTATAAAAATAATAACAACGACCAGAATACGGATGATTATCTGGACGAGAATATGACCATCGGTTGGAATTGGGGTATGACGCATACATTGAGCTACGCTTTCGACATCAAGGAGAACCACTTCGACGTATTGGTCGGTACAGAGTATTCCAGAGAGGGGAATAATATGTCAGAGAGAATTGAAGGACATGCTACCACCAGCATCTTCGGAGACTTCACGCATGCGTATTTCAACAACTTCTCTGGCCGTACAGCCGGCATAGTAGGAGGATATCCCACTAATGACCACTCCATCTTATCCTATTTCGGCCGTGTCAACTACGACCTCAAGGAAACTTATATGTTGAGCGCGATCATCCGTTCCGATGGCTCCTCGAACTTCTCCAATGGCCATCGTTGGGGATATTTCCCTTCATTCTCCGCCGGTTGGGTGATGAGTAACGAGAGCTGGATGGAAAACACGAAAAACTGGATGGATTTCTTAAAAGTCCGTGCCAGCTGGGGACAAAACGGTAATGAGAATATCGGAGCGTACAAATATGCCTCTACATATGCGTTCGGTGATTTGGGACTTTATTCTTTCAATAATAATAAAAACGGAGGAACCCAAGGCGCTTACCCTTCTTTGTTACCAAATAACGAGATTACATGGGAAACATCGGAGCAGACGAACGTAGGTTTAGACGCACGCTTCTTGAACGGCCGGTTAAACGCAAACTTCGATTGGTATAGTAAGAAAACAAAAGATTTGCTGATCGACGTACCCGTATCTTCAATCAACGGTTTCTCTTCCATGGTCGCAAATGCCGGTACAGTTAAGAACACGGGTATCGAGCTTGCCTTAAATTGGAGGGATGAGGTAGGCTCAGACTTTAGCTATGGCATCGGCTTGAACCTCGCGCATAACAAGAATGAGGTAACAGAAGTTAATAACGGTACTCATTACGTAAATGGAGGTAACGCTCTTCTGTCCGAGGGAACCACCTATATGGCCCGTATGGAAGAAGGACATCCTATCGGTTACTTCTGGGGCTATAAGACCGATGGCGTGATGCAAAATCAAGCGGATATACAGGCCTATCTTGACCAGAATTGCGGTGGGGATGCCTCTAACTCCCTGCAAGGCACCTCAATAGCCCCGGGTGACTTGAAATTTGTCGATGTCAATGGCGATGGCGTGATCAACGACAGCGATAAGACGGAGATCGGTAATCCTCATCCAGACCTCACGATGGGCTTGAATCTAGATTTTAGCTGGAAAGGCTTTGACTTGAACATCTCCACTTACGGAGCGTTCGGCATGCAGGTTGCCCACACGTATCGTAAGTTTGGTAACGGACAGTTCGATAACTATAGCAGCAACGTCTACAATTACTGGCATGGCGAGGGAACATCCAACCGATACCCGATCCTGTTGCCCGGTAACACCGTGAACCATATCAACATTTCCGATATTTACGTGGACGACGCAGACTATTTCCGTATCCAAAACGTAACCTTAGGCTATGACATCAAACGTCTATGGAAAAGTTGCAAATTCCAGCAGCTTCGCTTGTATGTCTCCGCCCAAAACCTCTTTACCTTCACAGGTTATAAAGGAATGGATCCAGAGTGCGGAACCGCTCTCAACGATAAAGAGAGCTGGGTAACGGGCGTGGATGTAGGTAACTACCCCCAAGCGAGAACCTATATGGTAGGAGTTAATGTCAAATTCTAATAATTGATTATCAAGATGAAAAAAACAATATATTTAATCGGTATCGCGGCCTCGATCATGGGGGGAATCACCTCTTGTACGCTGGATGCCGAGGATTACGTAACAAAAAGTAGCGAGAACTTTCCCGCTACGACCGAGGATGCCACACAAGCGTTAGCCGGTATCTATCAGAACTTGAACCAAGTGTCCGCCACACCTGAGTGCTCTTTCCTTTATGCCGCTATGCTGGCCAGCGACGATTGTCTAGGGGGCGGAGGTCCAAACGACTTGCATATGCAATCTCTGGATATGTTGCTGAACTCCAAGCAAGACATGACCCAACAATTCTGGAAAGACCGTTACCAAGGTATTAACCGTGCGAACTCCTTGCTGGATGGTATTGAAAATATCCAACTGGCAGAATCCGACAAGAACCAGATAGAGGGAGAAGCGAAATTCCTACGCGCTTTCTATTATTACGAGCTGGCCTCCATGTACGGTCGTGTTCCTCTCACTATCACCTCACAATCCGTTGAGCCAAGCCAACCGACCGCCGCTGAGCTATGGGGACAAATCCTACAAGACCTGCGTGATGCAGCGGAAATTATGCCCGCCACTCGCAAGACGGACGGACATGTCGATAAATACACCGCCGAAGCCATGTTGGGCCGTGCTTGGTTATTCTATACAGGCATGTATTGCAATGGCGAGGATTTGGCCGCGCTTACCAGCACCACTTACTCACCGTTGACTTCCGTGGCTTTGCCCGACGGTTCCACACTGACGAAAGACCAAGTGATCGGCTACATCGACGATTGCGTGAACAATTCTGGTTACTCGCTGGTCACGTCGGACTTCCGCAACCTTTGGGCCTATACAAACCGGTTTACGGTAGAAGATTACGACTATACCACCGGACAGGGCCTGAAATGGGTGGAAGATGACAACGCCGTGAATCCGGAGACTTTGTTCGCTATCAAATACAACAAATTAGCCGACTGGAGCACAAGCATTGGTTACGCGAATAACTTCGCCCTACACTTCGGCGTACGCGGCATGGCAGGCGTGGCCGAGTCCTTCCCCTTCGGGCAAGGCTGGGGAGCAGGACCCGCCGCCCCGAACCTCGTAAGCGATTGGAAAAGTTCCGAGCCTAACGACAAACGCCGTGACGCCTCCATTTCGGATTGCGCCGCTTGGACCGAGCAAGGATGGGCATTCGGCGGCGGTGGTGAGTTTATCCAAGAGACCGGATACCTCTCCAAGAAGTGGCTCCCTGTTGCCGCTAAAAATGGAGACACGTACTCCGTATGCTTCGAGAACCTAATGTACGGGACTGACGGCTGGGCACAGGGTTCCGAGAATTTACAGCTGAACAATATCCACGACCTCGTGCTTATCCGTTTCGCCGATGTATTACTAATGCAATCCGAGCTGAAAGAGAACACGGACGGAATCAACCGGGTTCGAGAGAGAGCAGGCTTGAGCCCCATCTCGTCTTACTCACTCCAAGCCCTGCAAAACGAACGTCGTTGGGAACTCGCTTTTGAGAGTATCCGCTGGAATGATATCCGTCGCTGGCACATAGCCGCCGCCGCATTGGAAAAGCAGACCAACGTGAAGATATACACCAATGGCCAAGAGGACTCTAACAAAGCCCACGGAGGTGGCTACGCCACACGATATAACGCTACCGCCGGATTCTTCAAGATACCGGAGAGCGAGGTGGATATGTCGAACGGCAGCATCACCCAGAACGCCGGTTGGGAAGGTTCGGACAGTCAATATAACCGATGGTAAAAACGATTTCAATAAGGTCAAACTTTTAATTAGAAAATCATGAAGAAATATAGTATAGTTATCTCACTTTTCGCGATGCTCCTCACCGCCTGCGATCCTACGGTAGAGGAAGAAGGCTCCATAGCAGCGAGTATGACTGAAGCGCAATTGGAACAGGCCGCTACCCTAATGCAAACGGTAGAAGGTCAAAACAAATTTACATACGCTACAAATCCATCCACGACCGTACAGATACTTGATCCCTCAGGAAATATCCTGACCACTGGAACAAGTGGATCGTTTGACTTAACTCCCGGTGGAGAGGAGTCTCAAACGTTCACGATTCGTACCATAAATCAAGATGGCAGCATCACCTCTTTTCAAAAGACTTTCAGCATCACGACTTACGTAGATGTAGACCCGGCATGGGCATATCTCTGTGGAGATGGAGAGAAGGTTTGGACATACGATTCCGAGGTTTTAGGAGGCTGTTGGGGTAACCTTGGTTATAAAGCCGCTTCTAACGCAGAAGACTTCATTACGAACAAGAACGGCATCTGGTGGACTTGCGCACCCGCAGATCTTACCGGACAATTAGAGGGTCTAAAAGTTCCAGCTACAGGCGAGGAAACTCCGGACGCTTACATGACCTTCATCCTGAGCGGCAAGAAAATCGTGAAGAACACGGGATCCCAAACGATCAACGAAGGAACTTTCTCCTTTGATATGACGGCCAGTGATTCTTGGGAAATCGGCAAGCTATACACATCCGAGGGAGCAATCTTATTCCCTTACATGATCAATGGAAACGGTTATAAACCGACAGAGTTCGATATCATGCTTCTGAACGACAAGAACCTTGTTTTAACCTACGCCGCCTCCGGTACGGCAATGGGGTGAGGCTACTTTCTGGGCCTTCAAGGCGAAGGAATAAACTAATAATTTAGGGAATAAGGATCCCCCTATTCCCTAGTTATTCATGCATAAAATAAAAAGGAGGCGGGCCATACATAAGGTATCCGCCTCTTTTTATATCATGTCCACTCTCCAGCAAATATCCTTCCGTCAACCCAACCGGTCTCTCGCCATCTTTTTGATTTCCATAGAGCATTTACCTTGACACACCTATTTTCCAAACCTAGCAAACTAGCGAGAAAGAGGTAGCAATAAGTACCCCTTTTTGTTAAAATAGAGCATTTTTCACACACGATAGGTGGCGGAAGCCTACACGACTGGTCGTGTTAGGCTACGCCAATACTGCCGTTGGGCATCGTAAGTAGTCAAGAATAGGGTTATGAGTCGTCGCAAATGGGCATTCTTACCCTGTTATAACCCTATTGTAGCACCGTTTTTCTTCCCTTCCTGCCCCCAAAACATGAAATACGATGAATAAATCCCGCTAGAATAAAAGGCCGTTTTCCAGCATTGCCCTATCAACCAATCGATTGTCGCTTTTTTCTTTCGTTTTCGGGAGCATACCGCACCTTTGCCCGAAAGAATCGATTCTCCGGGACTTAAATTTACAAACTGTCACTTTGCTAAAAGATGCCAGACAAGGAGATGTCAAGTATCCGTGAAAGATGATACATCTTACAACGGTAATACCATACATCCTACAACAGTAAGATCATACATCTTACGGCGATAAGATGCTACAACTGTACCTTACTGAAAATAAGTTCGTGCATTAAACTCCATAATCGGACGTTTTAAACTGAATAACGTCGCAAATATCGCAGCGTTTCTCCTGTTCTAATGTCGCATCAAGTACTTAAAATATGTATATACACGAAAGAGATAATTGGACATCATTCAGATAGGACGTTTCCGAGCTTACCGCACTCCTTGAAGAGGTGGGGCGT
>ENA-OPBS01002769-OPBS01002769.1-human-gut-metagenome-genome-assembly--contig:-NODE-2769-length-11663-cov-2.316334_pt1 | contig 11663 bp, 9 predicted proteins | sample MGYA00241074_ERZ501463 | MGnify/ENA primary metagenome ERZ501463 (study PRJEB25962, sample SAMEA2042578) | human gut metagenome | biome: human gut; feature: human-associated habitat; material: faeces...
TGGTGTACGGATGGCGCAAAGCCGCCTCCCGGTTAAAATCCACGGTATCCGCTTCTTCCACAGCCGTTCCCGCATAGAAAACAACGATCTTATCTGCTGTTTTTAACGCCAGCTCCAGATCATGGGTGATGAGGAGCACACCGGCCCCCCGGTCTGCCATCCGCCTGAAATGATCCATGACCCCCATGGCCGTTTTCTTATCAAGCCCCGGCGTGGGCTCGTCGGCAATGACTAACGCTGCGTCCTCCATGGCCGCCGTGGAGATCAGCACCCGCCTGGCCATGCCGCCCGAAAGCTGGAAGGGGTACTTGTCCATGACCTCCAGACCCAGTCCACAGGCGTGCAGGATATTTTTGCATTTTTCCAGAATTTCCGGATTTTTTCTTCCTTTTGTTAGCTGCTGCCCGGTCTTCATCAGCGGATCCAGATACGTCACGCTCTGGGGCACCAGGACCAGCTCACGGCCCCTCAGCCGCCGGACACGCCCACTGGTCAGCGGCGTTCCTTTAAACAGGATCTCCCCGCTCATGGAGGCATTATATGGAAGGATCCCCATGACCGCGTGGGCCAGCAGGCTCTTTCCCGATCCGCTGGCACCCACCACGGCCACGATCTCCCCGCTCCGGATCCTCAGATCCAGGTCTGTGACCGCCTGAATCTCCTTCCGTCCAAAGCCCCGGTCATACTGGGTGAAGGATACGGACAGGCCCTTTACTGTGAGGATCTCCTCCTCTGCTCTGTGATTCTCCATATGTTCCTCCTCTTTACTCATGGACACTGCCCGGAGCCGCCATCCGGCATATAGTCTGCCCCGCATAATGGAACATCAGCACCACCGCCGTCAGAAGAAGCCCCGGAAACAGCGCCAGCCACCATTTTCCCATGGCCAGATATTTCATGCTCTCCGATAAAATGATCCCAATGGCCGGTTCCTCCGGCGAAAGGCCGAACCCCAGAAAGGTGATGCTGGCCTCGTGGAGGATGGCATGGGGGAACATGAGGATCAGCCCGGTGATAAACTGCGGCAGAAGATTCGGTGCCATATGATGGAACGCAAGATAAGCCCTGCTCTTTCCCAGCTTCCCGGCGATCCGGATATACGGACTCTCCCGGAGCTGGAACACCTCCCCGCGGATCAGCCTGGCCAGAGACGCCCAGTGGGTAAGTGCGATGCCAAGGGTCACGCCCCAGAAGCCCTTTCCGCAGGCAAAGGAGATCAGGATCAGAAGCAGCATGTGGGGGATCCCCATGACCAGATCGATCAGAAGGGTCACAAGCCCGTCCACTGCCCGTCCCAGGACCGCGGCCGAAAGCCCAAGGAGAAAGGCGATGACCGCGCTGACCGCAGCCGTTAAAAGTCCCAGGCGGATGCTCATGGAAAGGCCCGCCACAGTACGGACAAACATATCCCGCCCCATCCAGTCAGTGCCGAACAGATATCCGGCACAGGGAGGAAGGTTCTTCCTTGAAAAATCCGTGACCGATGCCGCATCCTGCCATACATACCCAAAAACGGCCACCAGGAGCAGGAACAGGACCGACGCCCCAAACAATACCATGGAAAAAAGGCGGCGGTTCCCCAGCCTCTTCCCGTTTTCTCTTTTCTTCATACCGCTCATCGGGCCGCTCCTTTCCGGATCCTGGGATCCACGATTCCATAAAGAACGCTGGCCGCCAGGTTCCCGGAAGCTGCCAGTACCGCCGTGACCACTGTGATCCCCAGAAGAAGGGGCACGTCGCTTCCCAGTCCGGCTGTCACTGCCGCCTGGCCCAGTCCCGGATAGGAAAATACCTGCTCCACCAGAACAGAGCCGCCGATGATCTCGCTGATGGATGCAAACTGCAAGGTCATGGCAGGGATCAGCACATTCCGGAGGCCGTGGCGGAGGACGATGGACGTTTCCGACTCTCCTCTGGCCCTGGCAAACAGCACAAAGTCGCTTTCCATGATGCTGACCATTTTTTCCCTGGTATGGAGGGCCACTGAGGAGATCCCCGTAAGACTTAAGGCCGCTGCCGGCAGGACCGCATGGCGGATCCTGTCCTCCGCCGTTACGCCGATGGGGACGCTTAAGCCGATGGGAAACCACTTAAAATAAACGGCAAAGACCATAAGAAGGACCATGGCGGTCCAGAAGGCAGGGGTGCTGGCTGCCAGGAGAGAATATCCCGTCACCAGCCGGTCACAGAGCCCTCCCCGTTTTCTTCCCGCCAGGACGCCCAGGGTAAAACCCAGCAGGCCCGACAGCAGCCAGGAAGAGGCCAGGAGCCAGAGAGAGTTGGAAAGCTTTTCCCAGATCACCTCCGCCACTGGTCTCCGATACAGAAGGGAGGTCCCCATATCTCCTCTCAGAACATCCGCCGCCCAGGAAAGATACCGCTCTGCCGGAGGCAGGTCCACTCCCCAGTATCCCTTAAGCCGCTCTACCTGCTCCGGACTCATGGCTCCAAGGGCCGCCTGGCCCACATTGGTCTGAAGGGGATCCACCGGAGAAACAGAAAGAAGGACAAAGGCCAGGATGCTCACCAGGGCCACCAGAAGGGCCATACGGGCAGTCTGGAAGACCAGAATCCCCCAGACTGTTTTTCCAGTTCCATGGCCCGTCCTTCCGCTCCGGCGCGCCTTCCGGCCTACTCCCATGTCCACTGGTCCACATTATTTACGATGGACCAGCCATGGCCGTGGGGATGGAGCTTCTGCTCCGCCACCTGGAGCCCATCCTTCACCCAGTACAGATGATCGATGTTCACCAGCCAGATCCAGGGAAGATCCCCCTCCTGGGTAATGCCGGACTCTCCGTCCCACTGGGCCTTTTTCCACAGCTCATAAGAAGCCTCCAGATCCGTACAGGCCAGGGCCTCGTCCATATAGGCATCCACAGCCCCGTTGGCATAGGGAGAATACTGGGCATACTTCCCGCCCGGCCTTGTGTGGTAGATATTATAAAGCTCCATGGGCGTGTGGGCTCCCCATCCCCACATCAGAGGCTCCGACTGGGCCCGGTCATAGGCCGTATCCCAGCCCACGCCTTCCACAGTCACATGGATCCCAAACGCTGCCAGCTGGTTGGCCGTATCCTCTGAAAGGGCCTGGCGGACCGAATCCCCGGCTGAGTAAAGCATTGTGAATCCAGCCTTCTTTCCATCCTTTTCCCGGATCCCGTCCGCTCCTGTCTTCCATCCGGCTTCATCCAGAAGCCGCTCCGCCTCCTGGGGATCGAAGGCAGCTTCAGAATCCTTGCTGTACCAGGGCATCTTGTCGCAGACGCTGTACGCAATGGTCCCGTGGCCGTTGAGCACATGGTCGATCATGGCCTGCCGGTCGATGGCCAGGTTAATGGCCCGGCGGACACGGACGTCACTGGTGAAATCATTTCCAATGGGAACTCCGTTTTCATCGGTCTCCCCGGCCGGCACAGCCGGAAGATTAAAGCCCCGGTTGTCCACCGTCTCACAGGAAAACAGCGAAAAGCCGTCCATGGTCTGGTCCGAGTAGGCCGCCGAGGTGTAGGCCAGATCCACCTGGCCGGAAAGAGCCGCCGCATAGGCCGCGTCCTCCTCCATGAACAGCACCGTCACCTTCTTCATCCTCGGAGCTTCCCCGTAATAATCCGGATTGGCCTCAAAGATCACCTGCTGCCCCTTGTCCCACTGCTTTAAAATATATCGTCCGGAGCCAATGGGCTTCTGTCCGTAATCCGGGCCATAGGCGTGTTCCGGAACGATCCCTGTGATGGCCATGGTATAAGGCCAGATGGAGTAGGGCCGGTTCATATGGAACTCCACGGTGGTATCGTCCACCGCAACGGCCTCCTTCAGCATGGTAAAATCGTTGACAGAGCTTGTATCCTTCAGCGTGTTATAGGTAAAGGCCACATCCTCTGCGGTCAGCGGCTCTCCGTCCGTAAATCTCACATCATCCCGGATCTTCACCTGCCAGGTGAGCCCGTCCTCACTGGCCTGGACGTCCTCCGCCAGATCATAGCCGATCTTAAGGTCCGGCGTGGTCACCGTCAGAGTGCTCTGGATCAGAGGCTCGTGGACGTGCTCACCGGCTCCCCAGCCGTATGCCGGGTCAAAGCCTGCCTCCGGCTCCGATGTGGGGCCCATGACCACGACGACCGAATCCCTGGTCTCAGTCTCTGCGGACTGGGAGCTTCCGCTTTCCGCCGTCCCGGCTCCCTCTGTCCCCTTACTGCCTTCTGCCTCTGTATTTCCTGCCGTTTCTGCGTTTTCCTGTCCGCCGGAGCAGCCCGTCACACAGGAGGCCGCCAGCGCCGCCGCCAGAAGGGCGGCTGTCACTCTCCATTTCTTTTGATATCTCATACGTTTCCTCTCCTTTTTCTGCAAAACCATAAGAAATACGCTGCGCAAGTTTCTCATGGCTATCGCGGCAGTCGCCAAGGTCTCGTGCACACGCAGACTTTGGCTCGCTGCCAGTACAAATAAAAAGGTACCAGAAAAATCAGGGAGCTTCTGTTCCCTGTACCTTCCTGGTACCTGATATCTGCGTGTTTTTTAGTCGCGGCCCATGCCGCCTGCATCCTTCTGGGTGCGGTATGCGGCTTCTGCCGCGCATATGTATTATCATAAAGTCTCCCGCCGGAAAGGTCAACTATTTTTTAAATTATACCGGACACCATATAAATCGTTCTCCTTATATGATACCATATCTTTGCTGTCGACTCTTTCCAGCGGGAGGAGGTGAGCAGGTGGAGCTATTGGCTTCATTTTTAGTTTCTGTCGGAGCAAGTGTAGTAAGTTACTACATATGCAGATGGCTGGATAGAAACTAACGGACAGTAACAGCCTGAACGGACCAGCTCACCGAAACGAGCGAGAAACCCCAGCGGAGTCAGCACCTCCTCTGGGGTTTCGCTTTTGCAGATGAAACTATTGGCTGTTTTCATATTGATGATATATATATAAATGAAAAATGTCAAGTGTCTCCGGTATAAAATCGTATCAGGATCTCCTCACCTCCTCCGTTTCAGAAGACAGTACGCCACCCCTGTCAGAGTGCTCACCGCCGTCGCCGCCAGCGCCGGGCCCACGATGGCAGACGGGCTCACGCTGCCGTACTGGCTCCGGTAGGCGATCATATTGATGGGGATCAGCTGAAGGGACGAGATATTGACGATCAGAAACGTACACATTTCATTACTGGCCGTTCCCCTTCCGAAGGCCCCCGGCTTTTTCTGCCTTCTCCGCTCCTCCTCCAAAGCTTCCAGCTCCTCCATGGCCTTTAGCCCGGCGGGGGTCGCCGCCCAGCCCAGGCCCAGCATATTGGCGATCATATTGGTGGAGATATGGGCCGCCGCCGGATGGTCCTCCGGCATATCCGGAAATAAAAGCCGGATCACCGGCCTCATCTTTTTTGTCAGCGCCTCGATGAGCCCGGCCTCTTCCCCGACCTTAAGGATCCCGCACCAGAAGGACATGATCCCCAGCATCGTTAAGCACAGGGTCACTGCCTCCCTGGCCGAATCCAGGGCTCCGTTGGTCACCTGGGCCAGATTTCCATGGAACGCTCCCCACAGGATCCCCAGGGCCATCATCCCGGCCCACAGATAATTTAACATATAAAAATCCCACCCTTCTGCCAGATTTTATGACAGAAGGGCGGGATTTATTCGCTTTCCTCCTCCGGCTCCACGCCGCAAAGCTTCCGCATTACCTCCGGCACAGTCTCGATCCTCTTGCACCGGTACGCGTTGCTTCCGCAGAACAGCAGGGCTTCCTCTATATTTCCCTCAGCAGCATGGATGAGCGCCCGGGTGATGCAGTACGGGGTCTCCGCCGGATTGCAGTGCTCCAGGCACCGGAAGCACCCCTTCACCGGGATCCTTCCCTCCTGGACCCTTTCCAGGAACCGGTTCCGTATAGCCCTTCCAGGCATTCCCACCGGGCTCTTTACGATCACGATGTCCTTTTCCTCCGCATCCAGATACGCCTGCTTATAGGCAGGATCCGCGTCACATTCCTCTGTGGTCACGAAACGGGTCGCCACCTGGACGCCGTCGGCCCCCAGACGGAGCTGGCGCAGCACGTCCTCATGGTCAAAGATCCCTCCGGCCGTCACCACCGGGATCTCCTTTTTATACTTTCCGGCAAACTCCTTCACCACGCCGATGATGCCGCGGATCTCCGCTTCATACTTCTCTCTTTTATACGTTTTTGACACACACTGAGTGTCAACTTCATATTCAGAAAGCTCTTCCCTGGAAAATCCCAGGTGGCCTCCGGCACATGGCCCCTCCACCACCACAAAGTCTGGAGCCATTTTATGCTTCCGGTCCCACATCTTACAGATCACCGACGCCGACTTAATGGAGGAAACAATGGGAGCCAGCATGGGACGGCGAAGACACTCTTCCCCCATTTCCTCTGCAGCCTCCTTCACATATCTGGGCAGATCCACCGGAAGCCCCGCGCCGGAGATGATCACATCCGCTCCAGCCTTCACGGCCTCCTTCACATACCGGGCGTACTCCTTCGTAGCTACCATGATATTAAAGCCCAGGATCCCCTCCGGGGCGGTCTTCCTGGCCTTTTTAAGCTCCTCATGGATCGCTCTCAGATTGGCCCCTATGGGATCCTTTAAAAAATCCGGATCCTTAAAGCCGATCTGGGCCGTGGAAATGATCCCGATCCCTCCGGCCTTTGCCACAGCCCCCGCCAGGGACGAAAGGCTGATCCCAACGCCCATGCCGCCCTGGATCACCGGGTATTCTGCCGTCAGCGGACCGATCTTCAACGGCTTTAACTGTAACGCTGCTTCTCCCATAACTCCCTCTTTTCCCCGGCTTACGGCCGGTCTGTCCTAAAATCTGCGGAACCGCTCATACCGGAGGAGTGCCGTCTCCTCCGGATCCACGTCTCTCCAGTCCTCCAGGAACCGGCTTAAGGCCTGGTCCAGATAAGAAGCAATGGCCGGAAGCGTTTCCTTACATGCCGGCTCCTCCTCCGGGATCACCCGCTCGATGATCCCCAGCTCATAAAGCTCTCTGGCCGTGATCTTCATGACTCCGGCCGCCTCTCCGGCCCGCTTGCTGTCCTTCCAGAGGATCGAGGCAAAGCCCTCCGGCGACAGTACGGAATAAATGGCGTTTTCCATCATCCATACCTCGTTGGCCACGGCCATGGCCAGGGCGCCGCCGCTCCCGCCTTCTCCAATGACAATGGAGAGCACCGGAACCTTAAGCCCCGACATCTCCATAAGATTTCTGGCAATAGCCTCGCCCTGGCCCCGCTCCTCGGCCTCAAGGCCGCAGAATGCGCCGGGGGTATCCACAAAGCAGATCACCGGACGGCCGAAGGTCTCCGCCTGCTTCATGAGCCGCAGGGCCTTCCGGTAGCCATCAGGAGAAGGCATCCCGAAATTCCGGTGGATATTGTCCTTGGTGGTCTTTCCCTTCTCCTGTCCGATCACCGTCACAGGGATCCCATGGAACTCTGCGATCCCGCCGATGATGGCCCCGTCGTCTTTGAAGTACCGGTCTCCATGAAATTCCATGAAATTTTCAAATAATGCATCAATATAATCAGAAGCCACCAGCCGGTCGGTCTTCCTGGAAAGGAGCACCGAATCCCAGGCGCTTCGGATCACGGCTCCGGCCCGGTTCTGGACGGCTGAAAGAAGAGAGCCTTTGATGCCGTCGGAGCTCTCTTCCTGCTTCCGCGCCCCGCCGCCGTTCCTAACGCTGTCTCCGCCAGCTGTTCCTTTCTCTTTCCGGTGGAGCCGCAGGATGGTCTCCAGGGTCTGTTTTAATTCCTTTCTCTCCACGATCTTATCCACAAAGCCGTGATCCAGAAGAAACTCTGCTCTCTGGAACCCCTCCGGCAGCTTCTGGCCGATGGTCTGCTCGATGACCCTGGGGCCGGCAAAGCCGATGAGGGCCCCCGGTTCCGCCAGGATGATATCTCCCAGCATGGCAAAGCTGGCGGTGACGCCTCCGGTGGTAGGATCCGTCAGCACGCTGACAAAGAGCTGGCCCGCATCATGGTGGTGCTTAAGGGCCGCCGCCGTCTTGGCCATCTGCATCAGGGAAACGATCCCTTCCTGCATCCTGGCGCCGCCGGAGCAGGCAAAAAGCACCACTGGAAGCTTTTCCCTGGTGGCCCGTTCCACAGCCCTGGTGATCTTCTCACCCACATTGTGGCCCATGCTGCTCATCAGGAACCTGGCATCACAGACGCCGATCACCGCCAGATTGCCGCCGATCTTTCCGCAGCCGGTGACGATGGCCTCGTTGAGCCTGGACTTTTCCCTGGCTGCCTCCAGCTTTTTTTCATATCCAGGGAAGTTTAAGGGGTTGGAGACCTCCATTTCCCGATCCCATTCCTCAAAGGTGCCGGGATCCGTGACCATCTGGATCCTCCTCCAGGCATGGACGCGGAAATAGCCTCCGCATTTGGGGCAGACGTAAAAATTCTCCCTTACATCCTCCACATAGATGGGTTTCCCACACTTATTGCACTTTCTCCACATTCCAGCCGGAATCCCCGGTTCCTCTTCCTGTTTTTCCGTCCGCTCCGCTTCCGGGGCGCGGTATCTGGTGTCGATCCTTGTATATGTCTTCTTGAACATATCCCGCAGCATGGAAAACCTCCTTCACTATCAGCAGTCTGGAAAATGGGACGGGATAAAATCCGTATCCACATTTCCATCTTCAAAATCCCTGTCTCCGATGAGCTCATACTGGAAATCCACATTGGTGGTGATCCCCTCGATGACCAGCTCTCCCAGGGCGCTCCGCATCTTGGCAATGGCCGATGGCCGGTCCTTGTCGTGGACGATGAGCTTTAAGATCATGGAATCATAGTTGGGCGGGATCGTATAATTATTATAGACCGCCGTATCCACCCGGACCCCGCGCCCGCCGGGAAGATGGATATCCGTGATGGTGCCCGGACACGGCATAAAGTGCTTATCCGGGTTTTCGGCATTGATCCGGCACTCAATGGCATGGCCGGTGATCTGGATGTCCTCCTGGGTCACGGACAGCGGCTCTCCCGCCGCGATCCGGATCTGCTCCTTAATAAGGTCCAGATCCGTCACCGCCTCGGTCACCGGATGCTCCACCTGGATCCTGGTATTCATTTCCATGAAATAAAATTCTTTATTTTTATCCAAAAGGAACTCAATGGTCCCTGCATTCTCATAATGTACGGATCTTGCGGCCTTCACCGCCGCCTGGCCCATACGCTCACGAAGCTCTTCTGAGATAGCCGCCGACGGGGCCTCCTCCAAAAGCTTCTGGTGGCGTCTCTGGATGGAGCAGTCCCGCTCTCCCAGATGGACCACATTTCCAAAGCTGTCCGCCAGGATCTGGAACTCGATGTGCCTGGGACGCTCCACAAACCGCTCGATGTACATGGTATCGTCGGAAAATCCCTTGACCGATTCCATCTGGGCATTCTGGAAATTGGACGCGAAATCGTCCTCCCCATAGGAGACCCGCATCCCCTTTCCGCCACCGCCGCTGGACGCCTTGATCATCACAGGAAAGCCCACCTCTCTGGCAGTTTTTAAGCCCTCCTCCACAGTAAATACCGGCTCCTTGCTTCCAGGGATCACCGGAACTCCGGCCTCCATCATGGTCTTTCTGGCCTCGGACTTATTTCCCATCCGGTGGATCACCTCCGCCGGGGGACCGATGAACCGGATATGGCATTTCTCGCACAGCTCCGCAAACCTGGCGTTTTCCGATAAAAACCCAAAGCCTGGATGGATGGCGTCCGCCTTCATGGCCACACAGGCCGTAAGGATCTGCTCCATATTCAGATAGCTTTCTGCCGACGGGGCGGGGCCGATGCAGATGGCCTCGTCCGCTAACAGCGTATGAAGGGCGTCCCGGTCTGCCTCCGAATAGACAGCCACCGTTTTGATCCCCATTTCCCGGCATGCCCGGATGATCCGCACCGCGATCTCCCCGCGGTTGGCGATCAGAATTTTCTGAAACATATCTTCACCAGCCCTAACCGATCATAAACGTAAGCTCTGCGCTCACTGCGATCTTTCCGTCCACGGTGGCCGTGGCCTTTCCAACGCCCACAGGCCCTTTCCGCTTAATGATCTCACATTCCAGGCGGAGTCTGTTGCCGGGAACTACCTTTTTCTTAAATTTCACCCGATCCATGCCGCCGAAATACGCCGTTTTTCCCTTATTTTCCTCCATGCTGAGGACGGCCACAGCTCCTGTCTGGGCCAGGGCCTCCACGATCAGGACGCCCGGCATCACTGGCTCCTCCGGGAAGTGGCCGGAAAAATACGGCTCGTTATATGTGACTGCTTTATATCCAACAGCCCGCACGCCCGGCTCCAGCTCCTCGATGCAGTCCACCAGAAGAAATGGATGGCGGTGGGGGATGATCTCCTTGATTTCCTTGATTCCCAGCATATCTCTGCCTCCTGTTGTTTAACGGATCCGGAAAAGCGGCTGGCCGTATTCCACGGTCTCCTCGTTTTTCACAAGGATGGCCTCTACCACGCCGTCATACTCGGATTCGATCTCATTCATCAGCTTCATGGCCTCCACGATCCCGATGACCTGGCCTTTTTTCACATGATCTCCGACCTTTACAAAGTCCTCGGCATCCGGAGCCGGAGAGGAATAAAACGTTCCCACCAGAGGACAGGCAACGACCCGGTCAGATACAGCCGTATCCGTCTGCGGAGCAGGACTGCCCTGGCTCCCGTTTAACGGCATTCCGGTCTGGACGGTCTGGGGCACGGCTCCATCGGCCGGCTGGCATCCAGCCAGCGCCGGAACCGCCTGGATGACCGCCGGCTGCTCCTTTTTAATGACGATCTTCGTATCGCCCTGCTCGATCTTAAAGCCCGTCAGCCCATTGTCTGAAACGGCTTTGATCAGTTCGATGACATCCTTGATCTCCATGGCCTTCACTCCTATTCTTCAAACTTCTTTACAACCAGGCTGGCGTTGTGACCGCCAAAGCCCAGGGAATTGGAGATCGCACAATCCACATCCATGGAAACGCCGCCGCCCATTACATAGTCCAGGTCACATTCCGGATCCGGAGTGCGAAGGCCCGCTGTCTCATGGACAAAGCTGTCTTCAATGGATTTCACACAGGCGATGAACTCCACGCCTCCGGCTGCTCCCAGCAGATGGCCCACCATGGACTTGGTGGAGCTGATCCTTGTTTTGTATGCCTGGTCTCCCAGGGCCAGCTTAACGGCCTTCGTCTCAAACAGGTCATTGTGGTGGGTGCCTGTGCCGTGGGCATTGACATAATCGATCTGCTCCGGCTTTACTCCGGCGTCCTTCATGGCATATTCCATGGCCTTTGCAGCCCCGCTGCCGTCCTCTGCCGGAGAGGTGATATGATAGGCGTCGCTGGTGGCCCCATAGCCCGCTAACTCCGCGTAGATCCTTGCGCCCCGGGCCTTTGCGTGCTCCAGGGATTCCAGCACCACGACGCCTGCGCCTTCGCCCATGACGAAGCCGCCGCGCTCTGCATCAAAGGGAATGGAGGCCCGCAGAGGATCCTCCGCTGTGGAAAGAGCCGTCAGGCTTGTGAAGCCGGCCACACCAATGGGAGTAATGGAGCTTTCCGTGCCCCCGGCCACCATGACCTCTGCCTCTCCGTGCTGGATGGCCCGCATGGCCTCTCCGATGGAGTGGGTCCCGGTGGCG
>ENA-OPBS01002770-OPBS01002770.1-human-gut-metagenome-genome-assembly--contig:-NODE-2770-length-11659-cov-3.628404_pt1 | contig 11659 bp, 9 predicted proteins | sample MGYA00241074_ERZ501463 | MGnify/ENA primary metagenome ERZ501463 (study PRJEB25962, sample SAMEA2042578) | human gut metagenome | biome: human gut; feature: human-associated habitat; material: faeces...
GGGGGGGGGTGGAGAGCCCATCAGGGTTCTCGCTCGTTGAATCAATCACCGGATAGTGACATTCGTGATGACAGCAACAGGAGAGTTATGTATTCATCGAAAAGTTGAATATATTGTCTGGCATATACGATGTGCTGCTCTTGTATCTTTCGACACGATATGACTCTATCCGGATTGAAAAGAATTAAATTAATTTTGAAGGAGAATGAGTTATGTTTAAATTTCTGAAAGACAGAAAAAAGAAAGATAACAAGGGATTCACTCTTGTTGAGTTGGTTATCGTAGTCGCTATCCTGGCGATTTTGGTTGGTATTCTGGCACCGCAGTATACAAAGTATGTTGAGAAGTCAAGAAAAGCTGCTGATGTAAGTAATCTTGATAATTTAGTCACAGCATTTAAAACAGCTGCTTCTGATGGAGAAGATAAGATTCCTGCTGGAGATTATACAATCACAATTGCGACTGATGGAAGCAAAATTACAAGTGGTACAGGTGAATCTGCTAGTGATGTATCTAAGGGTGACGGTTCTGTCGGATCTTTAATTGCTTCTTATGCAGGAAGTGAGTGGACTGGTACAAAGTTAAAATCAGCTAAATGGGAAAAAACAGATAAAGGCGCAACTTCAACAACTACTTCAATTAGTGCAACTTTAAAAGTTGAAAATACTGGCTCAATTACTGTTACTTATGATCCAACAAATATTAAAGAGCAGACAAGTAAGTAGGATTATTGTTAAATTAATTTTTCGATGAATGCATAACAATTCTTTGCTATGCATGAACGATGTTACTATCTCGATGTAACGAAAGTTAAGGAGAGATAGTAATATGTTAAAATTATTTAACAGAAAGAAAAAAGATAACAAAGGTTTTACATTAGTAGAACTTGTAATTGTAGTTGCTATTCTTGCAATCTTGGTTGGTTTACTTGCACCACAGTATACAAAGTATGTTGAGAAATCAAGAAAAGCAGCGGATGCAAGCAATATGAATGAACTTATAAAAGTGGTTCAGACTTTTGCTGGAGATACAGATAATGAATTACCAGCAGGAAAATATACAATTACTATTGGTGCAACAGATGCAACAAATACAGGAATTGCACCCGAAACAGGGAAAACTGTTCCTAGCAAATTGACAGCTGAATTAGAGGCTGCTTCTCCAAGCTGGAATGATAAGCTTACAACAAAATCAAAAAAATGGGGAGCATCTGGAGCAATATCTGATATTAAGGCTCAGATTGAAGTTAAAGATGATGGTGGAGTTGAGGTAAAATATTCCCCATCAGCATTTGCTACCTATATGGGTGGAAGTGAAATCGAGTAACTAACTTAAGGTTACTGAAATTAAATTAGAAAGGAATATACCCTATGCTTCTTTTCTTAGATGCAATCCCCTACATAACAATCTTCGTATTCGGAATTACCATCGGTAGTTTTCTGAATGTCTGTATCTATCGGCTTCCTCTTGGGGAGTCGGTGGTGACAGCCCCCTCCCATTGTATGACCTGTGGACGGAAGCTTCGGTGGTATGATATGGTGCCGGTGTTTAGTTGGTTGGTGTTAGGTGGTAAGTGTCGTAACTGTAAATCTAAGATTTCGGTTCAGTATCCGATCATAGAGGGTGTCAATGGCATCCTCTATGTGGTGATATTTGCTGTTAATGGACTGGTGTGGAGCAGTGTGATTTATTGTCTGATGGCGTCGGCTCTTCTGGTTCTGAGTGTGATTGACTGGCGGACGTATGAGATTCCTTTTGGAATCAATGTGTTTCTGTTTGTCCTTGGAATTGCCATGGCTGTGCTTGACAGGGGGAATCTGGTGGAGCATCTGATTGGGATGGTTTGTGTCAGTGGTGTGCTGGAGATTCTTTATCTGGTGAGCGGTGGCGGAGCGATCGGCGGGGGTGACATTAAGCTGATGTTTGCCTGTGGTCTGATCCTTGGATGGAAGCTGATTTTGCTGGCTTTTGTGCTGGGATGTATTATTGGCTCTATGGTCCATATTATCCGCATGGTGAGGAAGAAGGCAGGGCGTATGCTTGCCATGGGTCCTTATCTGTCAGCCGGGATTTTGCTGGCTGCTTTGTGGGGAAACAGGTGGATCAGCTGGTACCTGTCATTAATTTTTAACTGAAAATCATAGAATTTTTCAGTTAGAAAAATGAGTTTTAAAATGTTTTATCTGTTAAAATTTATTTTTGTAATTGAAAAAGGGCGGTTGTCTGTAGAGGGCAGCGGCTCATACGGAGGGAAAATACAAATGGCGAAAATTTTGAGTATAGAGGCAGAGGCATCTCAGATCAGAGTTGCGGAAGTTGAAGTACGTGGAAAAAAGGGAAGGATTTATAATTGTTTCTGTATACCGGCACCCCAGGGGGCTGTGGAGGATGGACAGATCCGTGATACAAAAACTCTCGGAGAGAATCTTAAGGCAGAGCTTTCCCAGAGAAAGATTAAGACAAAGAAAGTATATTTTGCCACAGGTTCTACCAGGATCGCAAGCAGGGAAGTCCGTATCCCTTTTGTGAAAGCAAACAGGATACAGAGTATTATAGAGGCAAATGCCACAGATTATTTTCCCATTGATGTGAGCAAGTATGTGCTGTCCTACAGTGTGGTCGATGTGGAGAGCCAGAAATCTGAAGACGGGAAGGAAGAGACAAAGCAGTACCATCTGATGGTTTATGCCGCTCCGAAAGCAATCTCAGCAGCTTACAGTGAGTTTGCGGAGAATGCAGGGCTGACAATGACAGGGATCACCTGTACAGGTGACAGTATTTATCATTCGGTAAAGGATGAGTATGCAAAAGGAACTCATATTCTGGTTAAGGTGGAATATACGGGAACCAGCATTACGATCATCCAGGACGGTGAACTGACCCTCCAGCGTAATATCAATTATGGTGTGGACAGTGCGGCGGAGACAGTAAGGGCTTTCCCGGAGTTTGGGGACAGGCTGGATGCGAATGAGGCTCTGGATGTGCTTTGCAGCAGAAAATGTATCAATCCTTTCCTTGACATGGAGTCTTTTGACGAAGAAATCTCTGATGAGGAGAGAAAGCTGGAAACTGCCAGGGCTGAGGTGACAGAGAGCCTCAGATACCTGATCGGAAATATTTCCCGTATTATGGACTATTATATTTCCCGCCATACGGATACAAACTTTGATTCTATCGCATGTTGCGGTCTTGGTGCGCGGGTAAAGGGGCTGATGCTCCTTCTTACCAATGAGCTGGGACAGCAGGTAGACGTATTACAGGAGTTTAAGAATTTTGCCCTGCCTGCCGGCGGAGATGCACAGGAAGCCTGCCTTTACGCTGCAGTTCTTTCATCGGGTACTTCAGGCGTAAACCTGATGGACAAGGTCAACAGGAAGAAGAAAGAAAAGAAAGAGACTTTGAGCGGTGCGACCGTTATTTTTGTAGTTGGAGCTGTAGCGGGTGTTGCACTGACTGCCGCGGGATATGCAAATCGTATTTATCAGCAGCATGAGCAGGAGCGGCTGAATCAGAGAATCTCAGAAGAGAGCTCCATTGAGGAGATTTACAGTGCTTATACCAGTGCAAAGGCACAGTATGACAATTATCAGAATATGTATCAGTATACAAATACCCCAAATGAGGGACTTAAGAATTTTATCGAAGAGCTGGAAGAGAAAATGCCTTCGGATATTACAGTGGAGAACTTCAGCTCTACAGGAACGCAGGTCAGCTTTTCCATGCGTGTAGGCAGCAAATCGGCAGCAGCGAACACGATCATGCAGCTTCGCACCTTTGAGAGCCTGTCTACTGTAACCACTACAGGAATTGACGAGGCTGAGGATGGAACCGTATCCTTAAGTGTACTCTGTACATATTCAGATCCGGCACCGCTGGACAGCGCAGGAGAGTAATAGGAGGCAGGATTAATTATGGACATGAATATTTCTATGCGTGATAAAAAAATACTGCTGATGTTTCTTGGAGTAGGTGTTTTTGCAGCAGGATATTTCTTCGGATACAGACCGCAGATGGAAGAGGCGCAGAGCATCCAGGCATCAACTGAACCTTTGAAGACAAGGCTGGATGACCTGCTGAAGCTGGCTGCAGACAGGGATTTTTATCTGAAAGAAACAGAAGATATCAATGCAAAGGTCAGCGAATATACATCTGCATTTCCGGCAGATATCCGTCCTGAAGACGGAATCGTACTTTCTATGAATATGGAGAACTCCCTGGACATGCAGATCTCCAATGTAGGTCTGGGCACAAGAGAGTTTGTGGCTTCCCTGGACGGAAGTACAGAAGACCCCCTGGCAGGTCTGCCTGACCAGACTCTCTCAGAGCAGGCAAATGAGCAGACCCAGTCTCAGCTTGATGAGATCGAGGGCACAGATGTAGTCGGAGAGAATGAGCGTCAGGCTGCCTCCGATGCAGAAGTGGAGAATCTGAACAGTGTGTTCACCAGTCCTGTACTCTACCGGACACAGGACACCATGCAGTTTACGGGAACCTATGCCAGCCTGAAGGATATGGTTGATTATCTGGCTGACCAGACAGGTAGGATGACACTTGACAATGTGAATGCCTCCTTTGACTCCTCAACAGGAAATCTTTCGGGCAGCATTACAGTAAACCTGTTTTTCATGGCAGGAACAGGCCAGACTTATACAGAACCGGATGCAGGAAGCGTAGCATACGGAACAGATAATATTTTCGGAACAATCGAGTCAGGCAAAAAGAGTAAAAAAAGCAAGAAGAATAAAAAGAAAGCCGCAGAGACAACTACAGAACAGGCGGCTTCCGACACCGGCGCTGACGGCCAGACAACAGACAGTCAGGAAGGAGCAAACACGCAGGACGCAGCCGCTGCTGAGGCGACTGGACAGGCGCAATAGGGAAAGTATGTTAGAGGGGAGAGAAATCAGAGCCCCTCTAACTGTGTTTAAAACTAAAATAAGCTCAAATGCAAATAAAGTAAAAGAGGAGAACTGTCATAATGAAAATTGGAAAAAAGAAAGATTCTGATAGTGGAATGACTCTAATTGAAGTGATTGTGGCAGTTAGCATCTTTGCAATTACAGCTGCTGTACTTTTACAAAGCTTTGTTACATCCAGCAGAATTAATAAAAAATCAAGAATTTATCTGGAAGCGACCACTGTAGCACAGAATATTATGGAGGAAGTTAAGTCTAAGGATTTTGCAGAAGTTTCTCTTGCCTTTAATTATCCTTTATATAGAGATATTTCTACGGGCAAAACCGCAATGCGTCTTTCTTTTTTGACTCCTCAGATTAACGAATACATAAATGGAACAGTGTTAGTAAAAGAGGTATTACCTACCTCTGGAGGCTTATATACACCGGTAAGGCTATATAATAAAGATTCTGACAGTACGTTTACAGACAATGAATTGGCTTCTATAGTAACAGCATCAGTGATTTCTAGAGATAATGGAATTACATATAAATTTAATCCAAGAAAAAAAGGAATAGATTCATCAAAATATTATTTTGAGCTAACCAATATAAAAAGTGGAACAGATTCAAATGAATCCTATGACGCGTTGGTTGAATTTGATGGAAGCCAAAGTTCAGGGTATAAGAATAGTAACACTATACAGGGTGGGATGAAAAATGATTATGCAATTCCGAATATTATAAAATTGGATACGAAGACAGATGCATTGATTGCGCTGAAGGAAAACCAATATTTTAAGGAATTCAGTGAACAATTCAGTGACGTAAGAGATGAAAATGATGAACCTTTGACAGAAGATATTATCAAAGATATTTATGAGAACTCTGAGAAAAAAGTTGTTATAAAGCTGGAAAAGGAAAGCAGCGGAGTGGTAAATGTTGCTGAAGATTATACCATTACGAGCAGCAGATATCTTACAGATCCAATTAAAGTATCAGTGACTTCTGTATTCAGAGCAGAGGCAGATTCTGAGTTGAAGAATGTTTGTATTTTCTATTATCCAAACTATAATTCAACTAACAGTACTAAACCACTAGATATCATCGAATTTGAAAATAAAAATAATTATCCTGTGAATTTATACGTAGTAAAGCAAAAGACGGAAGATCCATACCTTTTTAGAAAAGAATATTCATACAAAATGCGTCTTACGGTTACCGAAGATACCACAAATCAGAAAAATCATTCAAACTGGTATACAAACCCAAGTCTGTATCCTGGAGTTACTAAGCTTCGTACAAATCTGGGATGGAATATCGGCTCTGAAGAAACAGAGCAGAGACAAGCAGTTAATAATCAAGTAAATTTAATATATAAAGATTTGAAGGGTAATGTGGTTAAAAATGCAGGAGCTGTAAAAGTATTGGATGCTAATACTCTGGATGCTAAAGAAGTAAAGGATCGTATCTACAAGGCAAAAGTTAAAATTTATAAATCTGGTGCTGCGGTCAGAGGATTCCCTGAGGATGATCTGGTTGTGACTCTGGATGGAGCCAAAGAGAATTAAGAAGGTTAATATACAGGAGAAGTTTAATGAAAGGTAAGAAAAGATTAAATGGACAATCAAACAGAGGATTTTCTTTGTTTGCTGTGATCATTGCAGTCTCCTTTATTGCTATTTTAGGCTTGTTAGTTACCTATATTGCCATATCTAACTTTTACATGAAAGTGACAGACCTGAAAGGAAAAGACAGTTTTTATACTGCTGAACAGGGATTGGAGGAAATAAAGGTTGGACTCCAGCAGGATGTAGGAACTGCAATGTCTAAGGCATTTACTGAGGTTATGGAAAATTACGACAGAGACAGTGCTTCTGGTAACGCACAGGATGCGGATCGTCAGGAAAAATACAGGGAACTATTTATTGATTATCTTAAGAAGACATTAAAAATTTCAGAAATTCCGGGACAGTATGATTATAAAATGTTTGAAGACAAACAATATCTGAACAAAGAAAATGTTCTGACTGATGAATCAAAGGAAACGCTTATGGTAGTAAGTGATAATCCTGATGTAGAATATGTAGATGATAAAAACAATGGTATTATATTAAAAAATCTTAAGGTGATTTATGTTGATCCTAAAGGCAGAGCATCGATCATAAAAACTGACATCAGCCTGGGTACCCCGAAAGCAAAGTTTCCTACTTCCTCGACATTACCAGACCTTATGAGTATGGTTGTGGTTGCAAATGGAGGCATTGTATGTGAATCGCCAGATAACATCAACACTGATAATGATAGCAATGTTATTACTTTAAGGGGCAATATTTATGCTGGGTTGATTCAGGATGATTCTCTTTGCAGACAGATTAACAACAGGTATGGTAATTCAAAGGCTGATTACGGTCATAAGACCAGTATCTGGATTAAGAATGGTGCACAACTTAATGTGGAATCAGGAGAAAAATTTGTAAGCAGGGCAGAAATAAATGTAGATCACAGTTCACTGACAATTAATTCAAAAGTTGGTTTTTGGACAAGAGGAATTACGATAGGTTCTTCTTTGGATAAACAGGCAAATGTGAAACTTCTGGGAACAAGTTATGTAGCAGATGATCTTACTATTGCTTCTGGAAGTAACGCATATGTAGATATTGAGGGAAATTATTACGGATATGGTTCTGAGGCATCTGCAAAGGAACTTAAAACAAATCCAGAATATGAAAGTCTTGGATGTTATGAGCAATATACTGATAAAACACAGCAGGATTCTTATTCTACATCAGATTTAAGTAGCTCAATTGTTATTAATGGTAAAAATGCTACATTGGATCTTTCAAAAGTTCAGAAAATGGAATTGTCTGGCAAAAGCTACATATCAACTTCTAAATATAGCAGTGATAATGGGACTAATAGTGATGTGGTCACCGGAGAAAGTGTTACGGTAAAGGGATCTCAGCTTGCATATCTTGCTCCTTCTGAAATTCTGGGAAACGAATTTGATGTTGACGGATTTACTAATCCCATTGAAGTAACGGATGAAAATAAAGATACTATAAGCATTTTAACAGACGAACATGTTCCTGTAAAATGGGATGAACCGGTTCAGGCATGGGGAGGTAAGACTCTGCGAGATTTAGCAGGGTTGGGTATTGAATTTAATCAAACTGATCCTGTGCAGAAAGTATTTTATCCTGCTTCAGGAAGTGGAACTTATGCTTATTTCTATCTGAATTTTGCAACAGATTCTGTAAATACAAATGACACTAATGCTTCCAGATATATGCAGTTTTATTATCAGAATAATGGTGACATGAAAACAAAAATGGATGACTATTTTTCATTTTATTTCAATGATATTAATTCTGGAATAAAGGTAAATGATGAAGAAGCTTATGTAAGATATATTACGAATGGTAATGTTTTGTCGTATGAAACTAAGGATAAAGTTCATAAGGGAAAACTGTATGCGCCTGTGGAAAGTAATACTTCTGATGCTCTGAAAAATAAGTCAGTAGTATATCGCTTGATGTGGTATGCATTAAACCGAAAAATGGTAACAAACTGGGATGAGACATATCTGAACAGTAAGAAACCTGATCCTGATTCACCGAGCGGATCACATAATGAAGCTGCATATGATCGCAGTGTGTTTGATAATCTGGTCAATGAACCGAAAATGACAGCTTTTTTGGAACAAAATTATCCGAATACAGATGATGGTGAAAAATGTGTTTATCCATCGGCTGAATCAGGAGAAATGCCGAAGGTTATTATGTGTAATAATCAAGGTAAAAATACATTGAAAATTACATCTGATTTACAAAAAGATTTACGTTTAGTAATCTGCACCGGTGATGTAGAAATTGAAAAAAATGTACAGTTTCAGGGAATTATTATGGCAAAAGGCAGCATTACTTTGAATTCTGGTTCATCATTGCAGGCTTCGCCGATTGAAGCAGCAAATGTATTTCAGATGCAGATGGGAGAAAATTCTGATTTGAAGCCACAGGATTTCTTCTGGGATGGAGATAACTATATACGAGGCAATAGCACTTCAGATAATGATACCACTGGAAAAGCTTCATCAGATGTACTGGATCTTTCTGATTATGTATTTTATCAGAACTGGAAAAAACAATAGGATGATTAAAAATGGCTTATTATGAAGGAGGGACAGGGCTTGAAAAAAAGAAATGGTGGTTTTACACTTGTTGAATTAATGGTCGTACTTTCTATTTTTACACTGCTCCTGGTGATTATTGTTCCGTCCCTAAATTCTATTCTGGGTTTTCGTGTACAAAAAGCAACTAATTCCATTGGGGCAGCCCTGAACCAGACTAAAATAGAAGCTTCCAGCCGACTGGTGGGAGCTATGAAACTGGAATATCGTTCCAATGATGGCTATTATATCAGTTATATTCTGGATAGAGGAAAAGTAGAAGTTAATGGCGAAGACATTATAAAGGTTGACCAGAATGAAAAGAAAATTGCATCTGCAAAAACTATTATTTCCTATTTTGTAGGTGGACAGGAAAAATTTCTGGATGCCAGTAGGGGAGAAAGCGATTCAAATGCTATTGTGATTACCTATAATCGTGCAACAGGAGCCTTTTTACCGCTTATGCAGACTACTGGTTGGGAAACATTTTCTGTTTTAAAAGTAGTTGAAAAGCCACATGGAAATAATTCGTATTTGTCAGATATGCAGTTAGGTTCAGATAAATTTTGCAGTAAGATAGTTGTAAAAGGTGGTTCACGTACCAGAACGATTACGTTGATGCAAGATACTGGAAAGTACAAAATAACAGCAGGAGAAACAAATTGATAAATCAGATAAAAAATATCAATGAGGTTTTCTTTGAAAATGTATTTTAGGGCTATAAGTGGAGGTAAGTGTAAATGAGCCAACCAGGCAGAAATGGAAAGAACAATCGGGGATTTACATTAATAGAAATGATTGTAACTGTGGCTATTATTGCCATTTTTTCCGGTGTTGTACTGAAATTTATGATTACAGGTTCAAATATATTCCGAGGCACTTCCAACAGCGCTGAAGTTCAGATGGAAACGCAGAATACGTTCGATAAAATTGAGGATATGATCATCAATACTAATCGTGGTTTTTATTATGGATATGGAGAGAATTCTCCTATTAATTACGACGATATTGACTCTTCGATTCCAAGTACAGGAGGTAAGATTTTTGCAGTATATTCTACAAAAGAAGATACGAACAGTACTCAGACAATGGCTTTGTCAGATGAACCTGTACACATGGTAGCGAATAATGATGTTTTCAGTGTTCAAGGCGAAAGTGCAGAAAATATATTTGCCCGAAACAATGGAGTAGGAGCTGCTAACTTACAAAATAGCAGTAACTCTATTTTTTCTTCTGGCAACACTGAAATTCTGTCCAGTCCTGGGGATACTATGTCCCTGATTCAATGGAATAAAGAGAGTGAAGAGATTACATATCATGATTATCAATATGAAGGTGGAAGATGGCAGGAAATCCCGGCATCAGACAATAATAATCTGCTTGCATCAGGGGTAACAGATTTTCGTGCAGATCTGACCAAAGTTCAATCTGGAAATATTGTACGTTTTGTATTAACGTCAAAAATCGGTACAAAAGAAATCCAAACTCAGCACAGTATTAGTCTGAGAAATCAAATAAGTGTTTTTGATTCAATAGATGTACCGCCGTCACCGACTAAAACACCGACACCAGCAGCAACAGCAACGCCGACACCAACAGTAACACCGACACCAACAGTAACAGCAACGCCTACAGTAACAGTAACGCCGATACCGACAGTAACGGCAGAACCAACACCAACAGTAACCCCAACACCTACTCCAGTACCCAATGTGGATATTATCCCTGCAGATATAGGAGCTTATGCTGTAATTCGACAAAAATCATATACTGTGGGAACAAATTTACAGAATTTTAATCTTAAAGTTCAAGGAAATAATCCCGATTACAATTCATTATTTGAAATAAAATGGTCAACTATAAGTGTTGGGCAAAATGATATAACACATCATCCTTCAGATTATGGAACAGGAGATAGCCTTGATATTGGACCTAATGCAAAGGGTTTTATTTTAGTAGCACATTATATCAGATATAAAGGTTGGAATAGGGATCAAAATCAGATTGCCAACGAAGAAATTGTTGAATTTCCGATTAGTATTGCAACTGGATTAGAAATATGTGGATTGCCTTCTACACTTAAATGTGGAAGTGAATATGATTTAAAAGTAAAAGTAAAAATGAATAAAATTCGCAAAAATGCCAATGGAATGTACGAAAATTATGATGAATATGTTGAAACACAGAATGGAGGAAGAACCAATTTAGATTGGAAAAGTGCAGCAGTAGAAAATCAAGATTTAGAATTGGTAGATAATGGGAAGAAAATAAAAGTAAAAAGTAATCCAGTTAAATATGAAGATACAATATCGGTTACTATGTGGCAAATGAATGAAATAGTTCATATGGTAGATGGAACAGCAAGAGAAAGTGATTTTACAGACAATTTTCATTTAAATATCCAAAAGTAGTGTAAAATAAGAACGAAATGTGCTATATTGAAAGTAGGAGGTACAATAATATCCTTACAAACTGATATTGGGGTCGCACCCTCTGTCGGGAAAATAAAGAAACGAAATTTGTTTAAAAAGTTTTCTAAAGAAAGTATAAAATTCAACTAAGTCACAGACTGGCACCCATCCAGCCTGCGGCTTTT
>ENA-OPBS01002811-OPBS01002811.1-human-gut-metagenome-genome-assembly--contig:-NODE-2811-length-11496-cov-2.295429_pt1 | contig 11496 bp, 8 predicted proteins | sample MGYA00241074_ERZ501463 | MGnify/ENA primary metagenome ERZ501463 (study PRJEB25962, sample SAMEA2042578) | human gut metagenome | biome: human gut; feature: human-associated habitat; material: faeces...
GGCCACTTCGGCGTTGCGAAGAAATTCCGGTTCTTCCGACAGAAGTCTATACAGGTCATTGACACCTCTTTCAGTAAATGTGCGGATTACACCGCCCTGCCGTATTACACAGGAGTATCCGCCTTCTCGAAGTTGCTTTATCAATAGTTCCATATATGCATTAAAACACATTTCCTTGTTTTAAGTTCTCGACAAAACTGTCGATACGTCTCATTTCGCTGGCAATGGGTATGATTTGCGGGCAGTGGGGCTCGCATTGCCGACAGCCGATACAGTGCGAAGCCTGCCGCAAACGCGGTACGCTCCGGTCGTAACCGATGAGGAATGCTCGGCGTGCTTCTCTGTAATTCTCGGCTTGTGAGCTTTCGGGAATATGCCCTTCGTTGATACATTTGTTATAGTGGAGCAGAATAGCGGGTATGTCGATTCCGTAAGGGCATGGCATACAATACTTGCAATCATTACAAGGTATGGTCGGGTACTGCATCATGAGGTCGGCCGTGTCGAAAAGAAACCGGAGTTCTTCTTCCGATAAGGCTTGCAACGGGGAAAAGGAAAGCAAGTTGTCTTGTAGGTGTTCTATATAAGTCATTCCGCTCAGTACGGTCAGTATGTTCGGGAAAGTTCCGGCAAAGCGGAATGCCCATGAAGCGACGCTTCGGTCGGGTTCACGTTGTTTAAACCTTGCCACGATATGATCATGGACTTTCGAGAGACGTCCTCCCAGTAACGGTTCCATGATAATGGCCGGGATATGCCGTTTGTCGAGTTCGTTATAGAGATATTCGGCATTGGTGTTGCGTGAATTTATCTCTTTGGCATGTTTCCAGTCGAGGTAGTTGAGTTGGATCTGTACAAAATCCCACTGGTAATAGTCATGGCGGGAAAGCAGATAATCAAAGACCTTGATGTCTCCATGATATGAGAATCCGAGATTGCGGATACGTCCGGCCCGGCGTTCTTCCATGAGGAATTCGAGCATGCCGTTGTCGATGTACCGGGCTTCGAATTCTTTCATACCGTCGTTTCCCATACCCACGCCGTGCAACAACATGTAATCGATATAGTCGACTTGCAGTTCTCTGAACGAATTGTGATACATGGCGAGAGAAGCCTCCCGGCTCCATGTGCTCGGCGCAAAATTGGATAGTTTGGTAGCAATGAAATATTTGTTCCTCGGGTGTCGGCTCAGGGCGATACCCGTAGCTTTTTCCGATTGACCTTTACAATAGGCGGGCGATGTGTCGAAATAGTTCACGCCGTGGGCGATGGCATAGTCAATCAGTTCGTTGACGGCTTCCTGGTCTACCTCATCTCCGTTTCCGTCAGCCCGCTTCCGGGTAGGCCAGCGCATGCAGCCGTAGCCCAATAAGGATACCCGGTCGCCCGTGGTGGGATTGGTACGGTACACCATCTTATCGGTAGGAATTTCACCCAAAGCGGCCGATTCGCTGTCCGAACGGTTGTTCTTGCCGGAGCAGCCATACAGTGCGGCTGCCGATGCAAACGTCCCTGCGCCGGCAAGCTTGAAGAAGTCCCGGCGGTTTATCTTGCTGTTATTCTTATTATTCTTCTCTTCCATAGTTACTCGTATTTATTCTTCTTGGTACTGTCTGTTGTCCAGAACGTATCGAAGATTTTCCTTTATCGTTTTGTCATCTGATTCTCACACCGTTCTGTGCATGATATGTCCTTCCACATAGATTGCGCTGAACGGGCGTGCCGGACACAGGTTCTCACATGCGCCGCAGCCGATGCAGCGTTCGGTATTGACAACGGGTATTTGGGGGGATTGCGGATTCCCGGAGTCCGAAGCCACCATTTGTATGGCGCCGACTGGGCAGTGGCGGGCGCAGTTGCCGCACTCCACCTTATCGGTGATGCAGATGCAATTCTCCTTTATCCATACGGCATGACCTATCTGGATGGCCGATTTGTCGGCTTTCGTTATCGGCCGGATAGCACCTGCCGGACAAACTTCCGAACACTTGGTACATTCGGGACGGCAGTAGCCGCGCTCGTAGGACATTTCCGGCTGCATCAGCCGTGTCAGGTCGGAAGAGGGGCGCAGCACCTGGTTGGAACACACCGCAACGCATAGCTGGCAAGCCGTACAGTGTTGTGCTATGTTACGTAGGCTCAGGGCACCCGGAGGAGCGATAGGAGTTGACCGCTGGGGTATTTCTTTGTCGAGAATGGGAGCGAGCCCGCCGTCGACTTTCTTCTCTTGCGCTTCAATGGCCCCGGCGACCAATACGCCGGCCGTTACGAGGAATTGCCGGCGGGAAGTCGGTACATTTACATGATTCTCGGAAGAATTGCCAGTAATTTTTCTTGGGTGAGTATATGTAATGGCACCTTTATGACAAGTTTCGAGACAATCCATGCAGGTTACGCATCGGCTGTAATCGATACGGTGTTCTTTCGGATCGATGCAAGATGCTTTGCAATTACGGGCGCAGAGGCCGCAGCTGTTGCATTTCGAAGTATCTATATGCGGACGCAGCCAAGCATATCTGGATAGGAGCCCCAATATCGTACCGACAGGACAAATCGTGTTGCAATATGTGCGACCGTTGCGCCAAGCCAGTACGGCAATGACGACAAAAGTCGTGAGGGCAATGAGGAATGTAGGAAGATTTTTCAGCCACACGTCGGTTGTATAGAAAGCGTAACTGTCTGCACGTTCGGCAAAATAAGCCAAAATGTTATTGCCCCACCCGTAAACCGGAGCAAAAAGGTTTTGCACGATCCGCCCGTATGAACTGTAAGGAGCGAGTAATGAAACGAAAGAGCTGATACCGGCAACGAGGGCGATGATGAAAACGGCCAATACACCGTACCTCAGCCATGATATGGCCGGTGAATAGGAGAAACGGTATTTTTTCTTTTTCCGACGGCTGCTGATTCTGGATACGATGTCTTGAAATACACCCATAGGACAGATTACCGAACAATAGATACGTCCGAAAATCAAGGTCAAGATGATGAGTGCCAGCACGACGGCGACATTCAATGCCAGTACAGCCGGGAGAAATTGGATTTTAGCCAACCAACCGAACCAGACATGTATGCTGCCGGTAAAATCGAGAAACAGTAGTGTGATGAATAAAAAGCAGAAAAGAGCTGCAATGATTCTAAATTTTCTCAGCATAACAGGATTTATTTTTTTAGAAGGGCATTTGATTCCAACCATTCTCTGATGATTTTGTCCGATTGTCCCGCATCACTTCCGCGTATCGCTAAACCCGGTAACAGTTTTGCATTCGGGCATAAGGTACTTATATCACGTTCGCTGCTTCCCATGCCGCTTCCTTCATGCGTACAGAAAGGAATGATGGTTTTTCCCGAAAAATCGTATTTTCCCAGAAAGGTGAAAACCACCATAGGCATAGTACCCCACCAGTTGGGATAACCCAGAAATATGTTTTCATAGCGGTTTATATCCTCTATCTCTCCACGTATGGCAGGGCGGGAATTTTCCCGCATTTCTTTCTGGGCTATTTCTGTCGTCTCGGTATAATATATGGGATAAGCCGTCTGTGGTTCGATGTGGAACATGTCGTTTCCACCGCCGGTAAGCAGTTGTATTTTATGAGCTACGATTTCGGTATTCCCGACAGGCAGGTTTATTATGCCGCCGTTGGCATAGTTGAAACCCTTTCGGGAGAAAAATGCGATAAGACTTTTAGATACCATACGAGCTCTTTTTTACGGTTAATGTTGTGTAACCCCGATTTCTTGCAGCCATTTTTTTATTTCGGGAGCTGCTTGTCGGGCTTTGCTGCCTCTAATAGGAAGTCCTTGGAGCAGAACCGATTCGGGGCAGAGTTCTCGGATTTCTTTTTCGCTGTGTCCCATACGGCTTCCTTCATGAGTCATAAAAGGAACAATAGTTTTACCCGAAAGGTTGTGCTCCGATAGAAATGTCGCGACAGGAGGAGCGATCGTAGCCCACCAACAAGGCGAGCCTATAAACACTGTGTCATATCGGGCTATGTCTGTTATACACGGTTTGATCGCGGGTTTTATCCCGGCATTGATCTCGGCTTTGGCTTGATCTACGACACTCTGATAATCTTCGGGATAAGCTTTCTCCGGAATAATTTCCAAAATATCGGCACCGGTGAAAGTCTTTATTTGTTGGGCTACGCTTTCGGTATTACCGCTGTGGGAGAAGTAGACAACCAAAGAACGGGTCTGGGCGTTTGCGACCGACGAGAAGCATACGGTTGCAAACATAATCGATGCGAAGAGTAATTTTTTCATGATCGAATAGATTTAAAATTTCACGATACAAAAATATCGCTTACTTCGTACCCTCTTATAATCAGAATTACAGATATTCGTACCAATTTTACCGAAATACGGTTTTGTAAGTTTTACAAATCTAATTATTTTGAGTGAAAAACAATAATCTTTATATGAACTATTATATTCAGCAACGTTTCTTTATTTACTATATGGCAGAAGAGAAAATTTTTACTTCATATATTGGTGATAGTCGATGTACTTGTCGAAATAAAAAGCCGCATCGACCGATGCGGCTTTGGGGAAAACAGTGTTTTTAAGGTAAAAAGATTGTGCTATTTTAGGTAATCGGTAATCTTACCGCTGATTTGCAATAATGATATTTCACATAATTTTGTATCATATTCGGCCGTAAGAATACGTTCTTCGGCATCGAGCAGACTTTTTTGTGCTTCACGTAATTCGATACCCGAGAGGTTGCCCAGTATATACCGTTCGCGGGCGATATTATAGTTTTCTTTGGCCGCCGTCAGATTTTCGCGTTCGAGATTCAGTACTTCGATGTTATTTTTGTATGCCTGCCACAAATTGCTGATGTCGGCGCGTAAAGACTGGGTAAGCTCTTTTTGTTGCAGTTCGGCGTTCTCTATGGCGATGCGGGCATTCCTTATTTCCCGACGGCGATTACCGTCGAAGAGGTTGAAGCCTACCGTAACCCCGAAATTCAGGCCGAGGTTGTTACGCCGTTTGGTATCGGCCGGCCGGTCATAAACATTCAACGTGTAACCGTAACCGGCATTGAATTTTATATAGGGATAATTTCGGGAATAAACTTTTTTCAAGTCGAGAGAGGCGAGTGTTTTATCTTGTTCCGATTTTAGGAGAGACGCATTTGTCTGTAAAGTCGAAGCCCATAATTCTTCGAAAATCAACAACGTATTTACATTGATGATTGAGTCATGTACCGATATGAATTGGTTCATGTCGCCGACCGACATCAGCTCGTTGAGGCGAATGCGGGAGGTACTTAGCGTTTCCTGCTGTTTCATATATTGAGCACTGTCGGCATTGAAGTCTACACGTGCTTGCAGCAGGTCGAGGCGTGAAAAGTTTCCTATCTGGTATCTTTCCTCAACGATACGTAACCGTTCTTTCGAAAGAGATACGGCATAGAGGAAGTTTTTCAATCGGATTTTTTGCTGGATAAAATTGAAATATTCGGCCGATAGTTCAGCGATATAGTCTTCGATGGCAATACGAGTCAGGGTTTCACCCTGTTTGGCCATTTCTTGCAGACGCTCGTAATTGGTGAGAAGCTCGAATCCGTTAAAAAGCGTCCAGTCGAGATTGATACCCACGTTTACGTCTTGATCGAATACCCCGTTGTCATGATGTTTCGATCCCGTACCCCTTTCGATAGTTTTGGTATTGTCGACATTACCGTTGTAACCTGCGCTTAGGTCTATGTTCGGCAACATACCGGCATTACCCCGGGTTGCATTGTTTTTCTCGATCTGTTCTTCATTGCGGACGATTCGCAATGAGTAGTTATTTTCCAAGCCCGTTTCGAGGCAGGATTTTAGCGTATAGGATTGTGTTTGCGCTTGCAAGGCAAGAGGCAGGGCACACATGAGTGATATGAATAGAGTTCTCATATTTCTTCTTCTTGAGAGTGGAGTCGATTAGTTGATATATATGTATAAATAGCCGGGACGATATACATCGTCATCAGTGTCGATATGAGCATTCCTCCTACAACGGCGATACCCATGGCTACACGTCCGTTGGCACCTTCGCCGGTAGCAAAAGCCAGAGGGATAAGTCCTAAGATCGTCGATGCACTGGTCATGAGGATAGGACGCAAACGTTGTACGGAGGCTTCGCGTATCGCTTTCTGTTTGTCGACACCGGCCTCTTGCTTTTGGTTGGCAAATTCGACGATGAGGATACCGTTCTTTGCCACAAGGCCGATGAGCATGATGATACCGATCTGACTGAAAATATTCATCGTTTGGTCATTGAAATACATAAAGATGAGAGCCCCGCATATGGCCAGCGGTACGGTGAGCATGATGATGAAGGGATCTTTGAAGCTCTCGAATTGGGCGGCCAAGATGAGATAGATGAGTACCAATGCGAGGATAAAGGCAAACATCAGGCTCGAAGAACTTTCTCTATATTCTTTTGAATCTCCGGTAAGGGCTGTCCTGAAAGAGTCATCGAGTGTTTCTTTGGCGATTTTATCCATCTCATCGAGACCTTGTCCTATGGTTTTTCCTTCGGCTAAACCAGCTGAAACGGTTGCCGATACGAAACGGTTGTACCGATAGAGTTGGGGCGGTGCCGTACCCTCGACAAGAGTAATGAGGTTGTCGAGCTGTATCATGTCGCCGTTGCTGTTACGTATGTATATCGATTTCAGATCGACGGGTTTGTTCCGTTGTTGGCGGTTTATCTCTCCTAAAATTTCATACTGTTTGCCGTTCATGTAAAAGTACCCCATGCGCTGGCCGCTCAATCCGTATTGAAGGGTTTGTGCAATGTCCCGGGTACTTATACCCAGTATATTGGCTTTTTCCCGATCTATTTCGATACGGGCTTCGGGCTTACTGAATTTGAGGTCGACATCGGCCATTTGGAAGACAGGATTTTCGTATACTTTTGTCATGAACGTTGGCAATACCTCTTGCAACTTCTCGATGTTAGGAGCTTGAATGACATATTGTACCGGCATACTGCCTCGGCGTCCGCCGAATGTCGATTGTTGTTGTACGAAAGAACGCGCTTTGGTTTTCGTTTGTACGGCTTTTGAGAGTTTTTCGGCGACGTCCATTTGCGAATAATTCCGGTCTTTGATGTCTTTGAGCATGATTTCCACACTACCCGTTCCACTCGATACGCGGGCGGTGATAGCCGTAGCATCGGGAACGATGGAGTCGGCCAGCAGATTGATGTCTTCGGTGTAGTCGCGCATATATTCATAGGTAACGCCTTCCGGCCCGCGTGTATTGATAGTAATACGCGAACGATCTTCGAGCGGAGCCATTTCCGACGGAATCTGTATCCATAGGTAGGCGATGATACCCAGCATGATCAATACAATGGGCAATGCGATGTAACGGTGGTGCAGGAATGCGTCGAGCGACTTGTAATAATAGTGATTCATTCCAGCAAAGAACGGTTCGGTTTTGCGGTAAAACCAGTTCTTTTTTTCTCTGCGTTTCAGTATTTTCGTTGCCAGCATAGGGGTAAAAGTGAGTGCGGCGAAAGCCGAGATGATGACGGCACCCGATACTACGATACTGAATTCTCTGAACAGACGCCCCGTGGTTCCTTCCATAAATACGATGGGGAAGAATACGGCTACCAGCGTGATGGTTGTTGATATGACAGCAAAAAATATTTCTTTCGAGCCTTCTATTCCGGCTTGCTTGGGAGCCATGCCTTGCTCGATGCGGATATATATGTTCTCTGTCATGACGATAGCATCATCGACCACCAGCCCCACGGCCAGTACGACAGCCAGCATCGAGAGCACGTTGATAGAGAAGCCGGCGATGTACATGACGAAAAATGCACCGATGAGCGATACCGGTATCACGACGCAAGGAACCAGCGTAACCCGCCAGTCGCGCAGGAACAGGAAAATAATGATGATAACGAGTATGAATGCCTCGTAAACAGTGCTTTCGACCTCGTTTATGGAAGCACGGATAAATTTCGTATTGTCGAAACCGTAAGCATATTTCACATCTTCGGGCAGGTCTTTTTTCATCGATTCCATGCGTTCATATACAGCATCGGCGATTTCGATGTGGTTGGCGCCCGGTTGCGGAATGACGACGACACCCACCATGGGGACACCGTTCATCTTCATATAACTTTTCAGGTCTTGCGCTTCGATATCGGCCGTGCCTATATCACGGAAACGTATGATGCGGCTTCCATTCTGTTTCACGATGATATTGTTGAATTCTTCGGCCGTATGCATCAGACCTAATGTGCGAATGGTAAGTTCGGTTGTATTGCCCTCGATACTTCCCGATGGTAACTCTACGTTTTCCCGGTCGATGGCATTTTTTACGTCCATAGGAGTAACACCGTAACCGGCCATTTTCACAGGGTCGAGCCACAAACGCATGGAATATCGTTTCTCACCCCAGATCGATACGCTACTTACATCGGATATGGTTTGCAGTTGCTCTTTTACCGTAAGATCGGCAATTTCGCTCAGTTCGAGCAGAGAGCGTTTATCGCTTTGTATGGCGACCATCAAAATGGGAGTTGCATCGGCATCGGCCTTCGATACGGTAGGTGGGTCGCAGTCGTCGGGTAGGTAACGTTGGGCGCGTGAAACCTTGTCGCGCACGTCATTGGCGGCAGTTTCGAGATCGACCGAAAGCTCGAATTCTACGGTAATACGGCTTTGTCCTTGCCTACTTACACTCGATAGCGAGCGGATACCGGGGATACCGTTGATATTTTGTTCGAGGGGCTCGGTAATTTGGTTTTCGATGACATCGGCATTCGCACCCGAGTAAGAACAGGTAACCGAGATGATAGGATTATCGACCGATGGATATTCTCGTACACCCAAACTTTCATAGCCTATGAAACCGAATAGAATGATAATCAATATCAATACGGTCGCTAAAACAGGGCGTTTGATGCTTAATTCTGATATATTCATGATGAGCGGTTATCTTCTTATTCTACACTTTGTAAGGTTACGGCCAGGCCGGGGCGTAATTGCAATGTTCCCGATGTGATGATCGTGTCGCCGACATTCAGACCTTTGAGTACTTGTACTTTGGCTTCGGTACGAAGTCCTTTCGTTATTTCTACGGGTACGGCTTTACCGGCTTTGTAGAGGAATACCTTGTCGATTCCCATTTCAGGGACGATCGCTTCGGAAGGTATGGCGATAGCCCGCTTTATTTCCTGAGTACGGAGTTTGATGTGGGCGAAACGTCCCGGGTAGAGAGCCCCGTCGGTATTGGGATAACGAGCTCTCAGAGAGAATGTGTGCGTATCTTCGTCGAGTCTTGAATCGCTGGCGTAGACGCGAGCCCTGAACGGTTTCATGTATCCGTCGACCGAGAACTCGATTGGTGCGCCGTTTTTGATGTTTCCGGCATATACTTCGGGAATGGAAAATTCTATTTTCAGGGGAGTGATTTTTGTTAAGGTGGCGATGGTGAGCGAAGGTGAAGCGTATGCCCCTTCACTCACATTTCTCAGACCGATGATTCCGTCGAACGGGGCTTTCAGTTCGGTCAGGGCTATGTTGGCTTTTACGATGTCTATTTCGGCTTGCAGGGTAGCCAAGTCGGTTTGTACTTGTTCGTAGGCCTCTTTACTCACGGCCTCTTTCTCGAGCAAGGCGTTTTGCCGGTACACGCGGTCCTCGGCCAATTGCAACTGCACTTCGAGCTTTCTCAGTTGGGCCTGTAAAGGGGCATCGTTTACTTTGGCGAGAATGTCGCCTTTGTTCACGTGCGTACCTTCTTCAAAATTGATGACGGTGATTTTACCGGAAGTTTCGAACGAGAGATTTACCTCTTCGTCGGGTAACAGGTTACCGTTGATGTATATTTCATCGTAAAGCGTTTCTTCTTTGACGATGTACCCGTTTACGTTGAGAGCTTTCTTTGCCGGAGTAGGAATGGGTAGATCACTCTCTTTTTTCTCATTACTAAATGGATAAAATTTGTAAAATACACTTCCCGCAAGGGCGGTTACGATCAATACGATAAGACCGGTCTTCAATTTTTTATTCATATTTTTTATTTGTCTTTATTTTCCTAAAACGATTAGACGAAAAAATGTGATAAAGTTTAATTCAAGGTTCTCCTTTTTGACAAAAATAAAAGCTTATTAAGGAGCTTTTTTACTTCCCAAAGATAGTGAAAAATTCTGGTTTATTATTTTTTTATTTTGATCAAATAAATGCTTGTAATATTTTTTATAAAATATTTCGAAAGGGCTGAGAACATATTTATCATTTTATAAATGTTGACGAGGGCTGTTTTGCGGTAATGTACATAAATTACGGATTGTCGTACCTTTTTTACCGATTTGAGCTAAGCACCGATTTTGTTCCGGGAAAATCTTCTATATTTGTCGGGTAAACTTTAAAGATATGAGCGAGATAGAAAAAATAAATCATGTATTTGAATACAATGACCGTATGGGGGTGGAGACATTGAATCCTTTGGTGAGTGTTGTCGATTGGTCGCAATGTCAGCCAATGTGTTCGTCTCGTTGTTCATACGGTTTTTATGCCGTCTTTCTCAAAGATGTGAAGTGCGGAGATATGCGTTATGGTCGCCAATATTACGATTATCAGGAGGGGACACTTGTTTTTTTGGCACCGGGGCAAGTCTATGGTATCGAAAGTAACGGTGTAAAGGTTCAACCCAAAGGATGGGCATTGGTGTTTCATCCCGATCTTATTCGAGGTACATCGTTGGGACGCCATATCGATGATTATACTTTTTTCTCTTATGAAGTAAATGAGGCGTTACACATTTCAGAACAGGAAAGGAGTGTTGTCATGGAATGCTTGCATAATATAGCTTCGGAGTTGAAACATGCTATCGATAAACACAGCCGTATGCTTATCGTTTCCAACATCGAGTTGTTGCTCAATTATTGCATGCGTTTTTATGACAGGCAATTTATTACGCGCAGCGATGAGAATAAAGATGTAATCGTGAAATTCGAACGGCTGTTGCGGGATTATTTTCGTTCGGATGAACCGGAAAAGAGCGGATTGCCTTCGGTAAAATATTTTGCCGATAAGTTGTTTTTGTCTGCCAATTATTTCGGAGACCTCGTTAAGAAAGAGACTGGTAAATCGGCACAGGAATATATTCAGAATATTCTCATTGAAACGGCGAAAGACAGACTTTACGATACATCGCAGAGTATCAGTGAGATTGCATACGGTTTGGGATTTCAATATCCGCAACATTTCAGCCGCCTATTTAAGAAAGTGGTAGGAGTCACTCCCAACGAATACCGGATGCTGAATTAACAGCCCTATCGGTTACTCCGATAACATAAAGCCTGAAAGCATCGTAAAAGAGGGAAATACGTCAGATTCCCGCTCCCCCGGGGACTTTCGTCGATTGGACGATGCTTTCCCCGCCCATTGTTATACTTTATCCGCTTTTCAGTTCACCGAAACTTCATTCGTTCTGGTCGGGAGAATTTATAGGACTATCCAAACAGAGGCAGTCC
>ENA-OPBS01002823-OPBS01002823.1-human-gut-metagenome-genome-assembly--contig:-NODE-2823-length-11467-cov-2.987469_pt1 | contig 11467 bp, 6 predicted proteins | sample MGYA00241074_ERZ501463 | MGnify/ENA primary metagenome ERZ501463 (study PRJEB25962, sample SAMEA2042578) | human gut metagenome | biome: human gut; feature: human-associated habitat; material: faeces...
GTCAAAATTCTCACGAACGATCTCAACAAGCTTGGTCTCAGAAAGCTTACCAGTTCCGAAAGTATTCACACTGACAGATGTCGGATGTGCAACACCGATCGCATAGGAAAGCTGGATCTCACACTTGTCAGCAAGACCTGCTGCAACAATATTCTTAGCAACGTAACGAGCTGCATAAGCTGCAGAACGGTCTACCTTTGTGCAGTCCTTACCGGAGAAAGCACCGCCGCCGTGACGTCCTGTTCCACCGTAGGAATCAACGATGATCTTACGTCCTGTCAGGCCACTGTCACCGTGAGGTCCGCCGATAACAAAACGGCCTGTCGGGTTGATGAAATATTTGGTATCCGCGTCAACCATATCAGCCGGGATGATCGCATCAAAAACATATTTCTTGATGTCCTCATGGATCTGCTCCTGGGTAACATCCTCGTCGTGCTGTGTTGAAAGTACAACTGCCTCAAGTCTTACCGGCTTTCCTGCCTCATCATACTCTACTGAAACCTGTGTCTTTCCGTCCGGACGAAGATATGTAAGTGTGCCGTCTTTTCTAACCTTTGTGAGCTGGAATGCAAGCTTGTGAGCGAGTGCGATTGGGTATGGCATATACTCCTCAGTCTCATTTGTAGCATATCCAAACATCATTCCCTGATCTCCGGCTCCGGTGTCGAGGTTGTCTGTAAGGTCGCCCTCTTTTGCCTCGAGTGCCTTGTCAACTCCCATGGCGATATCAGCAGACTGCTTGTCGATTGAAACCATTACTGCACATGAGTTTCCGTCGAGTCCCTTCTTTCCATCATCATATCCGATCTCAAGTGCTGTTTTTCTGACGATTGCAGGAATATCAAGCTGTGCCTTTGTGGTAATCTCTCCTGTTACAAGGATGAAGCCTGTACAGCTTGCTGTCTCACATGCGACACGGCTCATCGGGTCCTGCTGTATGCATGCATCAAGGATGGCATCTGATACTGCATCGCAAAGCTTATCCGGATGTCCCTCAGTTACTGATTCTGATGTAAATAATAATTTCTCCATTAATTATCTGTTGCTCCTTTCATACTGTGTTACCAATATTTTTCCAATAAAAAACCACTTACTGCAAATAAGTGGATTAAAATTAAGATAATAAAAATCCTCTTATTGTTCGATTACTCGCTCAGGTTGGCACCTTCCTGTTTTCTAACGGGGTTGCCGTGACTTCATAGATCCTTTGTATCTCCATCACTCTGAATAAGAGAAGTTACAATATAGAATTTTTCAAATCTCTGTCAGCTATATTACTACCACATGATATATATGTCAAGTATCATTTTCGATACAGATTTATCAATAATCCATTTTCGATACCCTATTCATTATTTATAAGCTATTTTATGCAATTATTCTTTCTTCCTTTATTGACTTTCATAATTTTTGTAATTATACTTAAATTTGTATTTATAGTACTAAACACACAATATCAAAATAAATTTTTGGAGTAACTCATGATTAAAATCAGCATAAAAGATGCGCAGATTGGTATGGTGGCAGCAGAACCGATAAAGACCCCTCTGGGGCAGATACTTGCACTGCCCGGCACACCACTCACCCGTCAGCTCATCAACAAAATGAAGCTATATAAGGTAGGCAGCATCTCAATTCAAAACCCATCCTATGCAGCAGCACCGCAAGCCGGCGAAAATACAGCGAAGCGAGACAAGGTAAAACCTGTACCCAAAACCCGCGCACATGAGATGGTGACCAACATCCAGCGTGTTCAGGCCTCAGAAGAGTTCCGAGGCTTCCAGCTCAAATACATCACTTGTATAAATCAAATCAAGGATACCTTTGGCAAAATCTGTGCCGGCGAAAAATCCTTTGATGAGGCTGCGCTTCTTACTGCTGTCATTGACCTTTCCTCATCGTGCGGCACTACAATCGAGACCTTTGACATGCTCTACAACATGCGCACCATTGCAGACCCGTTGTACTCACACTGTCTGAATGTAGGGCTTATTACAAGGATGATCGGACGATGGCTTCATATGGAAAAGACAGATGTGAATACGCTTACTATCGCAGGAGTACTTCACGATATCGGTAAATGCAAGATTCCCGATGATGTGCTAAACAAGCCTGACAAGCTCACAGATGAAGAATTTGCGCTCATAAAAAAGCACCCACAGTTTGGTTTTGATTTGATTAAGGATCTGCAGATTGACTCCAGAATAAAGCGCACAGCCCTCATGCATCATGAGCGATGTGATGGCTCAGGCTATCCTTCACAGCTTGACAGCTCACTGATTGACGACTTTGCCATGATAACAGCCATCGCCGATGTATATGATGCCATGACTGCTGCCAGACGCTATCGCGCGCCACTTTGTCCGTTCGCTGTCATATCAAGCTTTGAGAGTGAAGGTTTTACAAAGTACAATACAAAGTTCCTGCTTTTGTTTTTGAAAAAGCTTGCTACCACATACCAGAGCAACCGTGTAATACTCAACGACAGCCGGTTCTGTAATATTGTGATGCTCAACCCACATGAACTGTCACGCCCTATTGTACGTTTTGATGACGGCAGTATACTTGATTTGTCCACAAACCGCGAGTTTTTCATCAAATCTGTGATGTAAGCCGATTTATAATCAAAAGGGTTACGGAATAGTTACTCAAAAAAATTATAAAATAACCAAAAATAAGAACCGTACATCTACAGTAAGATGCTGCCGGTTCTTATTTTATATATTGCATTTATATTGTGTTTACATTTCATGCTTTACGTATATATCTATTACGATACCTTGAGTATGAACTTCTGAAGCTCCTTCTCATCCTCTACCCTGGCAATCTTTGCGCCAATCTTTGTAAGCTTCTCCTCGAGTGCCTCATAGCCTCTCTGGATATAGTAGATATCATCAACCACTGTGATGCCCTCTGCTGCAAGACCTGCTATAACCAGTGCAGCTCCTGCTCTTAGGTCAGGTGCATTCACTCTGGCACCTGTGTATCTTTTCACGCCGCTGATGATTGCTATATTGCTCTCTACCTTTATATCAGCTCCCATTCTGGTGAGCTCGTCAACATACTTGAAACGATTCTCAAATATGCTCTCTGTCACTGTACTGGTGCCCTCAGCGATACCCAAAAGCACTGCCATCTGTGGCTGCATATCTGTCGGGAAGCCCGGATATGGAAGTGTGGTGACCTGTGTATGCTTTAAATGTCCGTCTGATATTACTCTGACTGAGTCATCAAACTCCTCTACCTGGCAGCCTACCTCCAACAGCTTTGCTGTGGTGGCCTCAAGATGCTTTGGAATGACATTCTTTACCAGCACGTTGCCTCCTGCTGCCGCAACTGCAAACATGAATGTACCGGCCTCAATCTGATCCGGAATGACAGAATACTCTGTAGCATGTAATTTCTCCACACCTACAATTCTGATGACATCGGTTCCTGCGCCCCTGATATTTGCTCCCATGCTGTTTAAGAAGTTTGCCACGTCAACGACATGAGGCTCCTTAGCCGCATTCTCGATAACAGTCTTGCCATCTGCCATGGCTGCAGCCATCATAATATTGATTGTGGCACCTACAGAAACCTTATCCATATATATGTGTGTGCCCTTAAGCTCCTTTGCCCTGGCGATGACAAGGCCATGAGCTATGTCTATGTCTGCTCCCATGGAGCGGAAGCCCTTCATATGAAGGTCAATCGGCCTGCTTCCGATATCACAGCCTCCCGGAAGCGCAACCTCTGCATGCTTGTATTTTCCAAGTAATGCACCAATTAAATAATATGATGCCCTGATTCGTCTGATGAATTCATTATCGACATTTACGCCCCTGATAAATGAACCGTTTATCTTTACCTTGTGTATATCCACGCGCTCCACATGTGCGCCGATTTCTTCGATTGCCTGAAGTAAGACATTGATATCCCTTACATTTGGCAAATTATCTATTGTTACAGTCTCGTCTGTCATTATGGCAGCGGCCAAAATAGCAAGTGCAGCATTTTTGGCTCCACCAATTTCAACTTCACCGTATAAAGGATTTCCACCTTTGATTACGTACTGTTCCATATTCCACCTCTATGAATTCAGGAGTATACTTCCTCCTAATATACTATTCTCAATTTACACTATTGTTATACATCCAACTACAAATTTCATTTATGACGACGTATTTAAGCCGCCATTTGTGCCGGTGCTGCTTTTAATAAATGACGCAGCAGCTACTATTATCTAATCATATCACGATAAATAAGCACTATAATTCAAGTGCCTCCACCAGCTTCTCTACTGTCTGCTCCACATCAAGCCCCTCCTCGGAAACCTCGATGTCTGCATACTGCTCATACAATTTTGAGCGCTCTTCAAAAAGGGTTTCTAAAGTCTGCCCTTTCTTTAATACTACACCTCTACCCTTTATGTCTGCAAGTCGTTTTTCCAAAATAGCATAAGAAACCTTGAGATACACAACTCTGCCTATCTCCTTAAGATGCTCCATGGCTTCTTTTCCGTATACCACCGAACCGCCTGTAGCTATAATGGCCCTATCAGCCCTGATAGAGGCATTGACACGGTTCTCTACCTCTATAAAACCGTCCGTGCCCTTTTCCTCAATTATCTCACGCAGAAGCTTTCCCTCCTGCTCCTGTATCAGTAAATCCGCATCCAGGAAGCTGTATCCCAGCACCTTTGCAAGTATTACGCCTATGGTACTCTTTCCAACTCCCGGCATGCCTATAAGTACGATATTAGTTTTCTGTTCCATCTACTGCCTCAGTATTCTCTGTATCTGTACTATTGGTGCTTTCTGACTGCTGTGTGCTCTCTGTAGCACTTGTGTCTGCTGCCTTTTTGTCCTTCTTGGTAGTAGTAAAATAATTGTGAATCTTGATCTTGTCAAGCTGCTTCTGCTTTACAGACCATTTTTCATCGTCCTGCCATCCTGAAAGGATGCCATTGTAATATTTGTCCTCTTTATTGCCCTTTACAGTCTTCCTGTTTGACTCTGTTGCTTTATCATCGGTCTTTTTGTCGAGCCTTACGATATAGTAAGTGCTGTCTGTGGTGATGAGGTCTGAGGTCTGTCCCTCCTCAAGGGAATTGAGTGCATCTACAACGCTCTGATCAAGATTGTTTGTAGTGTATACACTGTCCTTTGTCTTGCTGTCCGATGACTCTGAGCTCTCTTTAGACTCTGTGTCATCTGATTTCTTATCTGAATCATCTGTCTTCTCCGCATCCGGATCAACGTATGTGGCGTATGTGCCTGTTGTGGCTGTAGTGCCTGCAGCCTTGGCTGCATCCTCTAAGGATGATCCGCCTGCAAGCGCCTCTACCACTGCATCTGCCTGTGCCTTTATCTGTGCTGACTGCTCATCTGTATATGTCTGATACTGGTAATTAGAGTCATATGCACCCTTGTAATCAAGCTTCACAATGGTGTATGCAGCCATATTGGCTTCCTCATCCGTCACGCTTGAATCAGCATTTTTGATGATTGCAGCATACATCTTACTCTTTATGAGGCGAAGCTCTAAATATTCCTCGACAATCTCCTCTGTAGCACTCATCTCGTCTATCACATCATCGGAATTTGCCTTCATAAACTTCTCTGCGGCCTTTTTGATTTCCTTTTTCTCATCATCAGAAACCTCTACATCGTAATCTGACTGATGCGCCTTTAATGTGTAAAGCTCATGAGCCTCCTCGATAGCATTTTTCTTCCATGTTTCAAGCACAGTATTATTGCCTGATACTGTCTTGTCCCAGTAGCCCTCGCCCATGTACTGTATATACATGTCATCATAACCGGCCTCCTGGTACCTTATCATAAAATTAACAAGCCCAAGCTTGATATCCTCTTTATCTAATGTCGCAACTGTTGCGGTTTTATTTATTGCACATCCTGTAAAAGCTGTAACTGAGAGTGTTGCAGCTAATAACATAGCTATTACTTTTTTCGCTTTCATTGTATCTATCCTCTTTAAAATTGGTATAGTATCGCTCGTATATTATAGAGCTTTTCGGGCCTGCTGGCAAGCATTTTCTAAACTTTGTAAATTATCGTCAATTTCGCGTAAAGCATGTGGTGTTTCCTATGCTATATGCTACATGATTCCAAAATTCGGGTAACTATTCAGCCGTAATCAGTTCCTTACGCATCTGCGAAATCAGTTCCTCCACCACATCAAGCACATCCCGCTTCTTTGCCACGCTGCCATTTTTTAAATCAAATGTGAAATATGGGTTTTCTGCCATATTGAATTTGAGGGAAGATTTATACTGGGCAACAAGCATTGGTATCTTCTCCGGATTTATCCTTGCCCGTTCAAACATGGTAAGCTTTATCAGTGAGCCGGTCTGCTTTATCTCAGTGATATATACGGCATGTGCCAACGCCTTAAGCCTTGCCACGCGAAGCAGGCTGAGCACTGATTTTGGTGGTTCACCAAACCTGTCTATGAACTCCTCGAGCATCTCATCCTTCTCTTCCTCTGTCTCTATGCCTGCAATACGCTTGTATATATCCAGCTTCTGGAATTCGTTTGCAATATAACCTGCCGGAATATAAGCATCGGTAACAATATCCACGGTCGTATCAAATTTATCACTGATATCCTCGATGCCCTTTGCCTCTTTTACAGCCTCGCTCAACATCTTGCAGTACAAATCATAGCCCACTGCCTCCATGTGTCCGCTCTGCTCCGCTCCGAGCAGATTGCCCGCACCGCGGATTTCAAGGTCTCTCATGGCAATCTTAAAGCCGCTGCCAAGGTCTGAGTACTCCTTTATCGCTGCAAGACGCTTTTCTGCCACCTCTTTTAGCATCTTGTTGCGCCTGTACATGAGAAATGCATACGCAGTACGGTTAGATCTGCCGACTCGTCCGCGAAGCTGATAAAGCTGTGAAAGTCCCATGTTGTCCGCATCGTGTATAATCATTGTATTGACGTTTGAGATGTCAAGTCCGGTCTCTATAATGGTCGTGGATACAAGCACATCTATTTCACCATTGATGAAACGGTACATGATGCGCTCAAGCTCCGTCTCCTTCATCTGTCCGTGCGCAAATGCAACAGTCGCATCCGGCACCAGCTCCTGCAGCTTTGCTGTTATGTCTGCTATGTCGCGCACCTTATTATACACATAGTACACCTGTCCGTTTCTGGCAAGCTCCCTGTTTATCGCCTCTCTGACAAGCTCATCATTGTACTCCATGACATATGTCTGAATCGGTACACGGTCCATCGGCGGCTCCTCAAGCACGCTCATATCCCTTATGCCGATTAAACTCATGTGGAGTGTCCTCGGAATCGGTGTAGCGGTCAGTGTGAGCACATCGACATTGACCTTCATCTGCTTAATCTTCTCCTTGTGAGTCACTCCGAAGCGCTGCTCCTCATCGATTACCAAAAGTCCCAGATCCTTAAACTGCACATCCTTTGAGAGTATGCGGTGTGTTCCGATAATGATATCGACCTCACCCTTTTTAAGCTTCTCTATCGTCTTTTTCTGCTCCGCTGCGCTTCTAAAACGGCACATCAAATCCACATTCACCGGAAAATCCTTCATCCTCTGCGAAAACGTATCATAAATCTGCTGCGCAAGAATAGTTGTCGGAGCAAGATATGCCACCTGCTTGCTGTCCTGCACCGCCTTGAAGGCCGCACGGATTGCAACCTCAGTCTTGCCGTAGCCCACGTCACCGCAAATCAGTCTGTCCATTATTTTATGGCTCTGCATATCAGTCTTTGTGGCTTCAATTGCAAGAATCTGATCCTCAGTCTCATCAAAAGGAAAAAGCTCCTCAAACTCTCTCTGCCATACCGTATCCTCACCGAAGGCATATCCGTTTTGCTGCTCACGCTGTGCGTACAGCTTCACCAGGTCTCCCGCAATCTGCTTTACCGCACCTCTGACTCTATTCTTTGTTCTGGTCCATTCCTGACCTCCAAGCTTGTTGAGCTTTGGTTTTCTGGCATCCTTTCCGGCATATTTTTGTATCATGTCAAGCTGGGTGGCAAGAATATAGAGATTGGAGCCACCCTGATACTCTATCTTGATGTAGTCCTTTACCTTTTTGTCCACCTCAAGCTTTTCAATGCCGCGGTAAATACCTAGTCCGTGGTTTTCATGCACTACATAGTCCCCAACCGACAAATCGGTAAAGCTCTGTATTTTTTCACCCTCATAGGTGCGGTGACGCTTCTTTTTCTTCTGCTGCGCCCCAAAAATATCTGACTCCGTAATCACGGCAAACTTTAGGATAGGATACTCAAAGCCTCTTCTCACCTTGCCGTAGCAGACCATAATCTGCCCCTCAAAAAGCTCATGGTCGTAGTTTTCAGTGTAAAAGCATGTGATTCCCTGATCTGTGATATCCTCTGAAAGCCGCTTTGCCCTTGTCCTTGAACCGGATAAAAGAATGACTCTGTAGCCGTTTTTCTTATAGCGCTTTAAGTCCTTTATCAAAAGCTCAAAGCTGTTGTTGTATGGGCTGACGCTCTGACAGTGAATACCATAGCTTCCCAGCTGGTGCAGTCCGTTTGCTTTATTATCAAGCGCAGCGAGTGCGATGCACGAATACTTCCCGAGCTTTGCCACAATCTCCTTCTCTGTAAAAAGACCGTTCATCTGCCCCGGAAGTATATATCCCATCGCAAGTCTCTGCTTCATGCTCTCTGAAAACTCGGTCTCTGTAAGCTTTCCCTGCTCTGCGCATCTGGTCAGCTCATCGAAGAATATAAGGCTGTCCGATGGCTTAAAATAATCCAAAAGCCCGACTCTCTCGTCAAAAAAGTACGACAAAAAAGCATCCATGCCCGCATACATGGACAGCTCTCCCCACTCCTCGGTAAGCTCGTCTGCCATCACAGTCACTCTGTGTGCTTCCTCTGTCTTCATCTGCTTTCTAAGCTTGTCAGCCACACGCTTTGCCTCTGCCTTAAGCTTGTCAATTCCCCCGGCCTTTTCCTCATCACTAAGTACAAGCTCTGCCGCCGGATATATGCTCACCCGGTCTGTATTTTCGATGGATTTCTGGCTCTCGCAGTCAAAATATCTGATAGTGTCTATCTCGTCTCCCCACAGCTCGATTCGGATAGGATTCTCCTCCGTCAACGGAAAAACATCAAGAATACCGCCCCTGACAGAAAACTGTCCCATCGTCTGGACCTGATACTCTTTTTCATAGCCCATTCTGATAAGAGCAGCCTGAATTTCCTTCAAATCCAAAAGCTGTCCCTGCTCAAGTGTAAGCACGTTTTCCCACATCTTTTCTATCGGCGCCATTGTATTCATCAGCGCATCAAAGGGGGTCACAAGTGTCACTCTCTCCTGCTCACGGATAGCCTTCAAAGCCCTGATGCGCTCCGCTGTCAGGAGATTGCCCCTGATATCCGACTGGTAAAAAAGCACATCCTTTGATGGATAATACACCACCTCTTTGTCAAAAAAACTGTACTCATCGTACAGTTCCTTCGCCTTCTGCTCTCCAAAGGTCACAATAAGCTTGTTTTTCCTGTGACCTCCAAAGGCATATATCATCTGTGATTTTTGCGCATCTATGCATCCCGTGACAGATATAAGTCCGGACGATTTTTCTGCCGTTTTTGTCATCTCCTCAAAGCCCGCAAGGGAAAGGAGTGGCTCTGTAAATGCTTTCACTTTCAATTCTCCATTTCTGTCTGTTCAAAATCACCTTGTCGATTTCCAGCTAGTTATATATGTTCATTGCCTTATCCGTCTCGCCCTGCATCATGAGAACTGCTGCATCCATCGCATGACCGATAGCTTCCTCCACCTTTTCCCTGTCCTCAGAACTGAAACGCCCGAGCACATGGTCAGCAAGATCCCAGCCCTGCGGCTTTTCTCCAACACCGACCTTGATACGGCTGAAGCCCTGTGTGCCGGTCATTGCAATGATACTCTTAATCCCGTTGTGACCGCCGGCGCTGCCTTTTTTGCGGATACGGATACGCCCCGGCTCGAGCGAAATATCATCAAAAATAACAATCATTTCCTCATCCGGATCAAGCTTATAAAAATTCATTACCTCAGCAACAGACTCACCGCTTAAGTTCATGTATTTCTGCGGCTTCACGAGCAACACCTTCATACCCTCAATCACTCCACTGCCACAGAGCGCCTTGTGCTTTTTGTCTGTCACACTTATATTATATTTATCCGCAAGCGCATCTATCACATCAAATCCGATATTGTGTCTTGTGTGCTCATATTTTTTATCAGGATTTCCAAGTCCTACTATAACGTACATCGTTTATCCTTTCTCTTTCTCATATCATTTACAATTCAAAATAAAACAAATACTGCTGGATAATTCCCGCCACACCCTTGTAGCGTTCAAAATCAAAGCCGTCACTATAATATTTGTCCAAAAGCTGCTTTACATGCGTATCTATCGGAAACGCATCCACATGATGCAAACCAAAAAGACATATGCAGTTCGCCACCTTTTTGCCAATTCCTTTGCGAGTAAGCAGGCTTTCCATCGCCTCATCATAGCTCATTTTGCGCAGATTATCAAGCCAGTCAGGATTATTAGCGCCATACTCATATATTTCCTTCAGATACGGTGCCCTATAGCCAAAGCCCATGCTCCTGTCATCAAATACCTCATCCGGTACCTCAAGAGGCTTTGGAAATGTATACAGTTCTTCACCCTCTGCACTGCCGTCTATTTTATGCCCGCACCGCCTGCAAAGTAAATCCACACTGTTTGTGATTCGCTTTATGTTATTATTCTGGGAAATCATAAATGTAACAATCATCTCCCACAAATCCTGCCTTAAAATACGCACACCACTGCCATATGCATATGCCTCCTTCAGATGCGCGTCATCTCCGTCTGCTATCAGCTTTGCAATCCCCGCATAATCCGTATCCATATCCAGATAGCTTTTCCATATATTGTTCCAGTCTGCCTCATCACAGTCCAGCTCAAACTCATTTCCATCCTGCTTAATCCGAAGCGCCCTGTCAAATGCCACTACCGTGTATTCATTTTCTCCTGTATTCTTCCATCTGAAGCACTGACCACTGTCAGCAATCTGTTTTAAATCCAGATTATCTATTTTCGTCTTGTACATATCTGTTTGTCTATCCTCTTTTATTGTAGCTATACTCTAAAAAGCCGGTCTTTCTGTGGCTTATTGTACCACGGATAGACCGGTTTGTGTGAAATATATTTGGATTATTATACCAGCTCAGGAATTTTATATCCTGCTTTGCTCATCGCTTTTTCAAATTCATCAAGCGACATCTCTGCCTTCTCGGCACCTCTTTTTGCAGAATAGTCTCCCTCCTGTACTGAAAGATAAATTTCAAAAAGACGGCCCTGCTGCATTCCCTGTTGCATTCCTCTCTGCATGCCCTCCTGAATGCCACGCTTTTTATGGTCATCCCATGCCTTACACATATTTACCACCTCTTCCTTTTCATCATACTTAATGT
>ENA-OPBS01002833-OPBS01002833.1-human-gut-metagenome-genome-assembly--contig:-NODE-2833-length-11441-cov-2.523626_pt1 | contig 11441 bp, 6 predicted proteins | sample MGYA00241074_ERZ501463 | MGnify/ENA primary metagenome ERZ501463 (study PRJEB25962, sample SAMEA2042578) | human gut metagenome | biome: human gut; feature: human-associated habitat; material: faeces...
GGAGAAGCCGCCGACCATCTGCGCCAAGCAGGTATGCAGCAGTAAAAAAGTCACCGATCACCACGCCATTGTTCCCACCATCAGCGCGGAAAAGGTAGATATGGCCTCTCTGCCGCTGGGCGAACGCGAGGTGCTGAAGCTGGCGGCAAGAGGCTTGCTTCGTGCGGTGGATGAACCACATCGCTACGCAGAAACGGTCATTACGGTGGACTGTGCCGGTCTGAGCTTCACCGCCAAGGGCAAAACCGTCCTTGCTCCCGGCTGGAAGCGCTATGAGCAGGAGCAGACGGAGGCAGCGCCCGCGCTGCCGGTGGTAACGGATAATCAGACGCTTTCCGTATCTGCCGCGTCGGTCAAGACCGGAAAAACCACGCCGCCCAAGCATTTCACCGAGGATACGCTGCTGGCCGCGATGGAAAACGCGGGCAAGGAGGATATGCCAGATGATGCCGAGCGCAAGGGCATCGGAACCCCGGCGACCCGCTCCGGTATCATTGAAAAGCTGGTGTCCTCCGGTTTTGTGGAGCGCAGGAAGTCCAAAAAGATCACAAATCTGCTGCCCACCTCCACCGGCACGGCGCTTATCACCGTTCTGCCTGAACAGCTCCAGTCTCCGCAGCTCACCGCTGAATGGGAGCACCGCCTGAAAGAGATCGAGCGCGGTGAAATCGCCCCGGACAGCTTCATGGATGGGATCGCCGCCATGCTACATGAGCTGGTGCAGACCTACAAACCCATCCCCGGTACGGAAGTCCTGTTCCCCTCCGGGCGTGAGGTGGTCGGCAAGTGTCCCCGCTGCGGAGCCGAGGTGACGGAATCACCGAAAGGCTTTTTCTGCGAGAACCGTGCCTGTTCCTTTGTTCTCTGGAAAAACAGCCGCTTTTTCACCGCCAAGAAAAAGGTGCTGACAAAATCCCTTGCCGCTGCGCTTTTGAAAAATGGCCGCGCCCCGCTGAAAGGCTGCTACTCCGAAAAGACCGGGAAAACCTATGATGCCAGCGTTTTTTTGGAGGACGATGGGCAGCGCGCGGGCTATAAGCTGGTGTTCGACAATGACTGATACGCCGCGTATGGATCACAAGCAGCTCCGCCGCTCCAAAAAGCTCATTCGGAAGCTCTGCTGTAATTACGATCACGGCAACTGCCTCGCGCTGGATGATGGAGAGCCTTGCGTCTGCGTACAGGGTATTTCCTACTCGCTGCTGTGCAACTGGTTCCGAAACGCGGTACTTCCCGCCGACCATGAGCTGCTGGCCGACGTGATGCGGGAAAGGCCGGGAAAGCGCTGCGCCGTCTGCGGTAAGCCGGTCTATTCTTCCTCCAATCGCACCAAATATTGCCCCGCCTGCGCCAAGCAGGAACGGAGAAAGCAGGACGCCAAACGAAAGCGTGAACAATACTGGAACCTCCGCAAATAGAGACTGGGAAAGCCCCGTGCCGCAAGGCTTTTTCCATGCGGAATCACAAGGGGCTGCGTCATTCTATCCGCAAGCGCAAAAACGGCCTCTATCTGCGGAGAATTGCCCCTGTGCAGGATGTGTTTTCTTCTGCGCAGGGGCGCTATTTTTTCTGAAAGGAGATCATCATGGCTGAAAAACAAACCAGCAAAGACCGGATGCGGGAGATCGTTGACAGCATCGAAAATGGCATCAAGGAGCTGTTCGAGAGCGATAAGTACCGGAAGTACCTTGCCACCATGAGCCGCTTTCACCGCTACTCGGTCAATAATACCATGCTCATCTATATGCAGCGCCCCGACGCCACCCATGTGGCGGGCTTCAACAAGTGGCGCGATCAGTTCGGCAGGAACGTCCTGAAAGGCGAAAAAGGTATCCGCATCATCGCTCCTACTCCCTATAAGAAAAAGGTCGAGGAAATCAAGACCGACCCGGAAACCAATGCGCCGATGCTGGATGCGGACGGCAAGGCCATCATTGAGGAAAAGGAAATCCGTATCCCTATGTTCAAGGTGGTATCCGTCTTTGATGTGTCACAGACTGCGGGAAAGCCCTTGCCCCAGCTTGCCGCCGATCTGAGCGGCAATGTGCAGCAGTATGAGGTTTTCATGGAGGCGCTGCGCCGTGCTTCTCCCGTTCCGATAGGGATAAAGCCCGTTGCGCATGACACAGATGGCTTTTTCAGCATTAAGGCGCAGAGCATCACCATCCGCGCCGGTATGAGCGAGGTACAGACGGTATGTGCCGCCGTCCATGAGATTGCTCACGCCAAGCTCCACGACTATGAACACATGACGGAGCTTGCGGACGATGGTGAGACGATCCTTGTCCCCGGAGAAAAGAGCCGTAACACCGAGGAGGTTGAGGCCGAAAGCATCTCCTATGCGGTCTGCCAGTATTACGGTATTGAAACGGGAGAAAACAGCTTCGGCTATATCGCCACATGGTCGAAGGGCAAGGAGCTGAAAGAGCTTCGCGCCAGTCTGGAAACCATCAACAAGACTGCCTCCGAGCTGATTACGGACATTGACCGGCACTTTGCGGAGATTTGCAAGGAGCGCGGCATCAATCGTGAAGAAGTGAGCGCCACACAAACAGACGAAGCGCTTTATCTTGTGGATGGCTCGGTATATCTCCATGTGCAGCATACAGACGGCGGTTGGGACTATTCGCTCTACGACAAGGAAAGCAAAAAGCTGCTGGATGGCGGTGTTATTGACAGCAGCGCCATTGAAGATTCGCCGGTTGCATCTGTTGCCGGGGCTGTCCGAACGGAGGTATTTGCCATTCAAGGCATGACACCAACCAAGGTGACATTTGCAGATATGAAAATTCTGGAGGACTTGCAGGAGGCGCAGATTACGCTGCCCTTGGACAGCGAACAGATCACCGGCGCAGTCGTTGCCCCCACCGATGCGGCAGATAATATGCTCCCGGAGCTGGAACAGGCCGTCCCGATGCCTGACCCCACGCTGACGGTGGACGATATGCGCAGCTATGGGTATCTGGATAGTGATATGCTCCCGCTTTCCAAGGATCGGGCAGTGGAGCTGCTGGAGCATGACATCACGGTTTATATGCTCCATCCCGACAACGCCGAAGAAATGGTTTTTGAGGCCGAGGACATCATCAAGCATGACGGAATGTTCGGGATCACACAACCGGATTGGGATGCGGTCAAAGGCCATATCCCGCCCCGTGATGTGGAACAGCGCTTTTTGAACAGCCCCACCGATTCTATGGCGATCTATCAACTGCGCCGGGACGCGCCGGTCGAGCTGCGTTTTGCCAGCCTCGGCAGTCTGGCCGCACCGCCTGACCCGGCCAACTATGAAGCCATTTATACCCGTGAGGTGTACCCGGACGATGATACCGGCAGAATCCTTGAAAACTTCTACTACATTTTCAACGACGAGCGCCCCGGCGATTTTGTGGGACACAGCCTCTCCGTCAGCGACATCGTTGCGCTGAAACAGGACGGCAAGGTATCCTATCACTACTGTGACAGCATGGGATTTCAGGAGCTGCCCGCCTTTCAGAAACCTGAGAATTACCTGAAAGCCGCCGAAATGTCGATGGAGGACGATTACGGCATGATCGACGGCATTATCAACAACGGCCCCAAACAGCCCACCGTCGCCGACCTTGAAGCACAGGTCAAGACCGGTATGTCCATCTCCTTGATGGATTTGGCAGAGGCGGCACACCGGGAAAAGAAGAAATCTGTGCTGGAGCAGCTCAAAAGCCAACCGGCCCAAGAACGTCCACACAAAACAGCGCCCAAAAAGAGCGCGGAAAAGGAGCTTTGATATGAACATCACCTTTGAAGAACGCCAGCTTATGAGCCTCTACAACACCGGCACCCGCACGGGCTTGATCGCGGCGCTGGAGGAAATGCGCGGCTACCTCGCTGCGGATGAAACGGAGCTGCGGGAGCTGACGGACAGCGCCATCGCAAAGCTGCGCAGGATGAGCGACGCGGAATATGACGCGCTCGACCTGTTCCCCGATTTTGAAAAGGAGGATATGGATGCCGAGTAAAGTACAGCTCTATGCGCAGATGGCAGACCGCACGGCGGAGCAGATCACGGGAAGCTACCAGAAGTGGACGGCATTTCTGACCACCGCCGCAAGGCTGTATAAGTACCCCTACAATGAACAGCTCATGATTTTCGCCCAGCGCCCGGAAGCCACGGCCTGCGCGGAATACGACCTTTGGAATAAGCAGATGCGCCGCTATGTGCGGCGAGGCAGCAAGGGCATCGCCCTTGTGGATACCAGCAGCGACCAACCCAAACTCCGATATGTATTCGATGTTTCCGATACCAGCGGCGGCGAGAACTCTCGCCGCCCTTATCTTTGGGAATACCGGCAGGAGCATCGTGAGGTGGTATCTGCGGCGCTGGAACAGCGCTTTGACGTTTCCGGTGAAAACGGACTTGCCGATCAGATGGAGCGTGTGGCGGTGCAGCTTGTAGATGAATACTGGCACGACAATCGGCGCGATATTGTCGGCATCGTTGACGGTTCCTTTTTGGAGGACTATGATGAGTTCAACATCGGAGCCGCATTTCGGAACGCCGCCGTTGTCAGCACCACCTATGCGCTGCTGTCCCGCTGCGGGATGCAGCCGGGAGATTACTTCGAGCATGAGGATTTTCTGAATGTCTTTGATTTCAACACCCCGCAGACCGTCGCCGCCCTTGGAACGGCCATCAGCCAGTCCAGCGAGCTGGTGCTGCGGCAGATCGAAGTCACCATCAAGAATTACGAGCGCGAGAAAATCGCGGAAAGGAGCGAAAGCCATGAGCGAACTGACCTACACCCGCAGCGGGGATTATCTGATTCCCGATCTGAGCCTGACCGAGCAGCCGCAAGCCCCGCTGGGCAAGTACGGCAGGATGCGGAAGGATTACCTGAAGGAGCATCGTCCGGTGCTGTGGAACAGCCTGCTGCTGTCCGAGAAGCTGTACCCCCATCTGCGGGAGATCGACGAGGCAGCGAACAACCGGCTGGAACAGATGATGCCGGAGCTGATGAAGTCGGCAGGCGTGACGGAAGCGCTGAAAGCCAGCGACCCGATGAAGTGGGTAGGGCTGATGAACACGCTGAAAGCGCAGGCCGAGGAAACGATCCTCACGGAACTGGTGTTCAGCTAAATATGTTCGATGCCCCTGCTGGGGCGCAGATGTCCTTTTTCCCCTCAGAGGCAGAACAAATTCAATCCATCGCAGAAGCGGAGAGTGTAACACCCTCCGCTTTTTCTATGTTCATTTCTCAGGATGATATTGACCACATCCTGCGCGCGGGCGGTAATGCGGATGCAGCGCGGATGAAAATTGCTGCGGAATTCTCCAAGCAAAAACCTTTAGAGGATCGCGCGGCATTTCTGAAAGCTCTTTACCACGGCGGCAACGGCCTGATTACGGATAACGGCAGGCTTTCCGCATGGTACGGGGACGATGGTATCCATATTGCAACCGGAGATACCTCTCGCTATCTTCGTTCTGCCCAAGTGATAGGTTGGGCAGATGCGGCGGAGCGTATTGAGGAGCTTCTGGACGGCGGCGCATTTGCCACCAATCTTGAGGTCACGGAAGCCCCGCGCTATGAGCGGCTGGGTATTGCTGTGGATGTCTGGAACCTTTATCACGATTTCTCGGATGAAGCAAAGTCGCTGGGGTATCTGTCCTGCTTGGGTAATATCCATAGCACCAGCTTTCCAGAGGAAACGGAGCGCCTGACGGATGATCTGCTGAATCCGGAGTTTCGGGAAAGGCTTCTGGCGGAACACAGAGTATTTCTTGACGCATACCGTGAGAACCGGGAGCTTCTGCGTTTCCATTTCCACCGTCCGCAGGCGCTTCTTACACGTATGGAAGATCTGTCATTGCCGCGCAAAGAATATCACTCCGATATGGCGGCTGTTCCGAAGACGGGCCGGTTTATCACTGAAGATGAAATTGCGGCTTCTCTTGCAAATGGAAGCGGCTTTGAGGGTGGAAAGACCCGCATCCATGAGTTTTTCCAGACTCCGCACACGACAAAAGAGAGCGCTGATTTTCTGAAAAAGGAATACGGCATCGGAGGACGCACCCATGCTGTATCCAGAGAAAGCGGCAGCTATGAAGATCACGGCAGCAAAGGCATTGTGCTGAAAAAGAACGGCTGTGCAGACATTCAGATGAATTGGAACAAGGTCGCTTCGCGCATCTCGGAGCTGGTTCGGTTGAACCGCTACCTTACGCCGGATGAGCAGGCAGCCTATGACAAGGAAATGGCGCAGGACGCCATGCGGAACGCGGTTTATAACGACTATAACGACGTAAAGGCGGCGCACCCCGATGAAATTGTGCTGTATCAGGTTGGGGACTTCTTCGAGCTGTATGGCGAGGATGCGCGGGCAGTTGTAGATGATCTCAGCCTTGAGCTGACGCGCCGCAATTTGGAGGGAGTAGGCCGTGTTACCATGTGCGGCTTCCCTGCAAAGGATTTGGAGAAATACGTTGAAAAGCTGCGGGAAAAGCATGATGTAACAATTTCGCGCATTGGCGATTCCAGCCATAAACACACGGCATATACGCTTCCGTCCATCGACCACGAGGCAGAACAGGCCATCAATGCCTATGAAGCGGAGTTCGGCGCGGATGGGACGCGGGTGTTCCGCGACCCCGCCGCCGAGCTGCCACCACAGCCTACCGTGCGAGAGCTGTTTGACGGGTACAAGCTGACCGTCGGCAACTCGCTTTCCAAAGATACGGCTTTTGTCAATGCCTGCCGCAATTCAGACCGCCAGAACGCTTATCTGGAGGGCGCGGACGCTATCCGTCGTATTGTCATGGCATCTGATGATCTCCAGCTTGTCCGCCTGTACTTTGATATGCCCGCGTTCCATAACCGGCTGCATCAGGAGCTTTTGGAGGAACTGTATCCCACGCTGGCAGCGACGGTCGCACCCTCTCCCTATCAGATCACACAGGAGGACATTGACAACGCGCTTCTGGATTGGCACGACAACCTAAAGGGCAAGCAGGAAGTCGCACTATATATGCAGGCGCATGGGCGAGAACGCAGCACCGCCGCATGGCTGGCTGCAAAATATGGCTGGGAAGATAGCAAAACCCCCATGTATATCCATGTAGGAAACGCCGAGCCGGTGACGCTCACATGGGCGCAGGTACAGCGGCGGTTGGCACAGCTCATCCGCGAGAATAAATTTTATGATGAGAATGAGCGACTGCGGTTATTTTCACCTGACCGATACTCCATTCGTCTGCATCCCGGCGAGGGCGGAATTACCGGCATTTGGGATGAGGTGTTGGAACGGTTCTGCGGAGACGGGGAACAAACGCTCCGCTTTGCAGAACAGAATAACGCCATTGCTTACTTGGATGGCATCAAACGGGATATGGGAATTGAGCTATCCCCTCCGGCGTTTACAACACCGCTTGGCTATACTTATCATATTGGAGATCGTATTTCATCCATAGAGTTAGACCACATAGCAGCAGTCGGCGCTATCGCGCGTGTAGATGAAGATCACGTCTGGCACACGTTACCGAACGCACCCGGACAGGAGCCGGTCAGCATCGACCGCAATTCCTTTGAACGCTACCTCGACACCAGATATTTCGAGGTTTCTGAACCGGAGCCGCAGCGCGTCATTGCGGCGCAGCACACAGAACAGCCAACCCCGGAGACGCCGCAAGCGGTTCAAACCCTTATGGGGCAGCGCGTGGAAATTGATGGTAAGCTCTATAATGTTGATTCCGCAGATGAAACTGTCGCGCATCTCAGCGTCGTTTCATCCTCCAGCGAGAGCAATCACGAGCCGGAACACAGAACCGAACCGGTTTCTGCTGTCCTCACACGAATTGCAGATCAGGGTCGTGAGCTTGCGCCGAATATTTCGGCATATCAGGCGCTTCGTGCAGAGCATCCCGAAAAGCTCATCGGTGTCCGTGTCGGAGAACGGCTGCTTTTTTATGGCGCGGATGCAAAACGAGCCGCCAGCGCTTTGAATCGCCGCCTGCTGCAACGCGATATTCCCGGTATGGGCGAAACCTCTGTGACCGGCTATGATTTTGGACAATGGGCAAGCGGCGCAAAGCGGCTGCTGGAGCATGGACACAGCTTCGTGTTTGCGCAGCCAAATGAAACCGACGGCTATGATGTTATCAACGAGGCCGATGCCAAGGAGTATATCCCCATTGGCATGGAGCTGGAGATTGACGGACGGAAGTTTGTCATTGACAGCGTAAATTTCGGCACGGATGAAGTATCTCTGCGCGATGTGACTTTTCAAAACAGGCAGGGCTTTCCCATCTTCCGCGCTGAACACATTGCGTTTATACGCTCGTTTGTTGAAGAGCAGGAACGGGAGCAGCCGCAGCCTGTCACCAAACCCGTCGCGTTCTATCCTGCCGAGAAAACGCACTTGCCCTACGACATAGAAATCCAAACGCTGCACATCCCGGAACCGGAGCATGACCCGCCCTCTGCGGAACCCGCCGAGCCTGAACCGCCCGCCATGAGCGATGAAGAAAGGCTGATTCTGGAGCAGGAATGCCTTAGATCCGGATCCCTGCCATCTATCGCCTATGGATACAAGAAATGTTCCCAAAAGCACAAGATACAACCCCAGGAAAAATTCTGCCGGCACTATGAACCCTGCTTGGCGGTATGGGCACAGGGGGGGCATGTAGTAAAATTCATCGGCTATGATGCCGGGGAGGAAAACAGACGAGCTAAGGTAACTGACAGAGATGAAGCGGACACGCTCTATCAGAAAGAATACCCTCTGATGGAGTGGGGCTGGGACCGCGAGCGATGTATCCGGGAGATACAGGATGCAGGACTCCCTCTGCCGGGGAAGTCCTCCTGCTTTTTCTGTCCTTCCATGAAGCGATGGGAGATACGCACACTGTACCATCAATATCCGGATCTGTTGGAACGGGCACTTAGGGTAGAAGAAAACGCCCTGCCCAACCTCCGTACTGTGCGAGGGCTGGGCAGAGACTTCGCGTGGCGGGATATGATACGTGCAGACGAAAGCCAGCTGGCGATCCCAGAAGTTTTTCTGAAGGAGAGCCGGCCCTGCAGCTGTTGAGACAAAACCTTTGGAAAGCAAAGGGTCTTTCTGATTTTAGAAAGGAGCAACCTGTGAACAAAATTGAATTATCCCGCTGGGAACCGTCCCCGGAAGATCCCCGGCGGAAGCAGTACGCCGGACAGCGTACCGCTCAGGAGGTCTTTGAGGAACTCAAGTACCATCTGCAAGGTATGGGGTACCTGCCGGACGAGTATTTTCTCATGGACCGTGACTGGGAGAATGGCCGGGAGATCCCGCGGGGCGCGGATATCTTCTGCACCACTGACTACGGTGGCAGTGAAGGCATCTATTTGGATGTATCTCTGCAATGGTATGAAAATGATCGAACAGTCACAAGGAACTTTATCACAGGCAAAACGCTGGGCGAAACCGGCGCGGACCTGGACCGGATGTTCCTCATCTCCTCCGCCATCACCAAGGCATTCCATGGAGATCGAGGAACCTATGCCCGGTACCTTAGCCGCAGGGAACAGCCGGAGCCGGAGGCCATGATCGTCCATCTGGATCCCGCAGAGCAGCGTACCATTATCCAGGCGTTGGTAGAACAGCGGGAGCGGCAGGAGCAGGCCATGTCTCAGACGGAGCAGCTTCTGAGGCGGATGACCGGGAGCATCACCGCCTATATGGAGGAGGTGGGACAGCGGCCTCTGCGCATGAGCGACTATGATAAAACAGTGCTGGCGATCCAGGATGGTGAGTTAACAGAGTTCTGGGCACGCTATCCCAAAGCACTGGATCAAGCGGACAGCCTGCTGGTGGAGACTGCGGGCCGACCGGGAGCGGTAGGCAGAAGGATGACTCTGAGTATACTGTCTGCCGCAACGAATATCTCTCCCTCTGCCTACCTGACCGCCTGCAAGCGGGCGGTGGATATCGGAGATGGGCAGCGGGTGCAGTCTCTCATAGAGCAGGCGGAAAGCTGTCTCTCAGAGCCGCTTCCCGCTCTCCCCGGCGTGGCCATCCTACATGCCTATACGAATGGCCATCGAAACATGGCCAAAGATCTGATCGCCCAATGTACATCCAAGCAGATCGCCGCCGCGCCCCCCAATCTCCTCCGGCTGGTTGCGGAGCGGCTGGACTTCCAGACCGCAATGGAGCTGGTGGACAAGGGTGTCCAGCCGGGGGATTATGCGGCAGACGTCCTGCACACCCTCACGGGCCAGCATCAGGAATGGATGGCGGAGAAGCTGCTGGAGCACGGAATGCCGGTGGAGCCGGACAACTACGCCGCTCTATATGTCTGCATCAACAATCAGGCGGCCGGCGTCGCAAAGCTCCTGCTGGATCGGGGGATGGATCTGGAGCAGTACCAGACATGGGCGGAGAAGCAGAGAAAAAACGAGGGATATGAGGAGACAATGGCGGAGCTGACCGAATACTGGTCGGAGCTGCAAAGCGGGCCTGAGCAGGACAGCCCCTCCATGGACGGCATGAGCTTATGAGCGCCACAGCCGCGGCGTTGGTCAAGGCGGCCATTGCCGCTCTCTCGGATGAAAACACCCGGAAGAAGCTGGGCTGGGTGCTGGCGGCGATTCTCTCTCCAGTGATCCTGCTGATTGCCTTTTTGTGCGCTCTGGGTTCGGGTACCGCCAGCCACAACCTCTCCGTTGTGGAGCTGTGCTTTTACGGCGGCAAGGTCCCGTCTGAGACCCCTGATGAGTACCGGGCCTACATTGAGGAGATGCGCGCGGGCTTCAATCTCTTGGATGGATCCATTGAAAATATCAATGAATTGACAGAAGGAGAAGACGGCCTTGACGAGATCCGCGTCAAGGCCCTTTTTTATGCTCTGTACTTCGGCACAGACAGCCCCGGCCAACAGGACTGCCGAAAATTTGTGGACTGCTTCGTCACCTATGAGGAGCGCACCCGGCCTGTCACCGTGGAACATGAGGACGGGACCATCACAGAGGAGGAAGAAACCTACACGGTGGCCGTGCCCATTGAGGATCTGGAGGCAGTCTATGAGAATATCCACTCCGCCATGGGCGTGGAGATCACAGAGGACCAGCGGAGCAACGCGGAGAGCATCTACAGCCTCATCCGCTACGGCTATACGGGGGGAAGCAGCTTCGAGGGGGCTGATGTGCCGTTCATCGGGGCGGACGGCTTCTGCTCTCCTATTGGGGAGAACTGGCGGAGTGTGGTCACCTCTGAGTTTGGCAACCGTATTGACCCTATCACGGGAGAGCGGAGGGGTCATACCGGCATGGACCTGGCGGTCCCCACAGGTACACCCATCCGCGCCGCCCTGCCTGGAACCGTGACGGTGTCTACCTACAACCGGGGCGGATACGGCTATTACATCATGATCGACCACGGGAATGGGCTGTCTACCCTCTACGGCCACTGCTCCCAGCTGCTGGCAT
>ENA-OPBS01002841-OPBS01002841.1-human-gut-metagenome-genome-assembly--contig:-NODE-2841-length-11424-cov-2.129651_pt1 | contig 11424 bp, 9 predicted proteins | sample MGYA00241074_ERZ501463 | MGnify/ENA primary metagenome ERZ501463 (study PRJEB25962, sample SAMEA2042578) | human gut metagenome | biome: human gut; feature: human-associated habitat; material: faeces...
CTGGTAGGCATCTACATCTACTTCAATCGTTTCGTTTTCGCCCGTTTCGTCGTCATACGACTCATAGGTCGCCGTCAAACCAGCGGCTTCAGCATCTTCGATGAATGTCTCGGAAGCAGGATCGAGATCCTCTTCTTCAGCTGCGGCTTCAAAGGCGTCAACGCTTTCCTGCGCACTCTCGAACTCCTCAGATACCTCGTCGAATTGCTCTTGGCCAGAGCCGAGATACCAACCATCGCCGAATACGCCATCATTTGCCCAGTCGGTAGCAATGGTGCCAACGGTAGAAACGGAGATGTAGTACACAAGGAACATAACCACAACGAAGATCGGCAATGCCAGAATGCGGTTGGTAACCACACGGTCGATCTTGTCGGACGTGGTCAGCTGGCTTGCCATATTCTTGCTACGGCAGTGGTCGATGATCGTTGAAATGTAGGAGTAACGGTCATTGATGATGACGCTCTCGGTGTCGTCGTCGCTTTCCTTTTCCACCTTGGCAACAACATCGCTCACATCGGGAGCTCCCTCGAGGGCAGCGGCAATCTTACTGTCTTTTTCAAGAAGCTTGATTGCATAGAAGCGCTTGAGGTTGGTGGGGACGCTGGAAGGAAGTCGACCTTCGATGGTTGAGATTGCTTCTTCCACTACAGCGGAAAACGTAATTGGAGTAGGCGCAGCCGCAGAACCAGTGGTCTTAAGGCAGTTCACCACCTCGTCGATGCCCTCGTTCTTCAATGCGGAGATCTCAACAACCTCACATCCAAGCTTCTGGCTGAGCTTGTCGATATGTACCTTCTCACCGGTCTTCTCTAAGATATCAACCATGTTGACAGCCATGATAACCGGAATACCAAGCTCCATGATCTGTGTGGACAGATACAGGTTACGCTCAAGGTTTGTACCATCTACGATGTTGATGATCGCATCTGGCATCTCATTAATGAGGTAATTTCTGGCTACAACCTCCTCCAGAGTATATGGAGAAAGGGAATAGATTCCAGGAAGGTCCATGATTGTTACATCTTTGTGGCCTTTCAGTTTACCTTCTTTTTTCTCTACTGTTACACCAGGCCAGTTACCAACGAACTGGTTAGAGCCGGTCAGTGCATTGAATAATGTGGTCTTGCCGCAGTTAGGGTTACCTGCAAGTGCAATCTTAATTGCCATTTTTCTACCTCTTTCCTCTAAAATCATACTTCTCATAACTATTCAGAGCCTCATTCACAAAATCGTCTCTTCGAGACTTTCCTTTTGCTCATGTGATTAGCCTTCACTAATTAGTTCCAGCTAACCTTCCTGCTAAAAAAAAGATCATTTACTCAACGCAAATCATCTCAGCGTCTGCCTTACGAAGAGACAGCTCATAACCTCTGACAGTTACTTCCACGGGATCTCCCAAAGGAGCAACCTTTCTCACATAGATCTCAACACCTTTGGTAATGCCCATGTCCATGATACGTCTCTTGACAGGACCTTCACCATTCAGTTTGGTTACCTTTACGGTCTGTCCGCAGGGAACTTCCTTCAATGTCTTCATTTTCTCCTCCTATTAGCATCTTTTGGTACAGCTGCCCGCTACACCATGATTTTATTGGCCATATCCTTGCCGATGGCTACTCTTGATTCCTTGATATTCACAATCAGGTTGCCTTCGGTCTGGGACACAACTGTCACTTTACCACCTACTACAAATCCGAGGGTCTCTAAAAACTTCCTCGTCTCCTCTTTGCCGCCGATCCTCTGGATCGTGTTCTCTTCACCGGCACCTACCATACTCAGGGGCATCATACACACTTCCTTCCCTTCAATAGTATTTAACTGCTTGTGGTTTCTCATTAGCTCTTAATGAGATTCATTCTCAATTCACGTGGTTAGTATATACTAACCTTTTTTTACTGTCAATATATTTTTTCGATTTTTTTCATAGAAATCTCGTAGGAATTTCTTATTGATATTTTTTCTCATTAAGTTGAAATCTTGCATTTCCTACCCTTTTCTGCTATTCTTATTGTAATGCCTGCGGATGGTCAAGTTTCCATATGTAGAGCAGGTATTTCGGTTCAAAATGCTATGTATGGGAAGGGTATGGTCATTACATGAAAATACAGGAATCTGCTGAGAATTATCTGGAAACGATCTTAGTGCTGAAGAAAAAGAACGGCGTTGTCCGTTCCATTGATATTGCCAACGATCTGGGTGTGTCCAAGCCCAGCGTCAGTGTGGCTATGAAGAATCTCCGCAATGGGGAATATATTGAAATGGACAAGGAAGGCTACATCACCCTGCTGGATAAGGGGCGGGAAATCGCAGAGAAAATCTATGAACGTCACACATTTCTTACGGACTGGCTGACTTCCATCGGTGTGGATCCCACCGTGGCTGCTGAGGATGCCTGCCGGATCGAGCATGTGATCAGTGCAGAGACTTTCTCCGCCATGAAAAATACTTTGAAGACAAAATAATTTTTTATTTTCTTTTTTTACGCTGTACTTTTACCCGTTCTTCTGCGAACGTGACATAAGTGACAAATGGCACAGCAACAACACTTGCTACAATACGGAACCATATATTATCACTTAAGGTCACGATCGTAAGTACGGTTCCAAAAATAGCAAATAACTGCTGGTTAACATTACGTGCAAATGTATAACGCATATTTCTTCTGACACTTACCACATCATCTAACATAATATCAAGATTTCTTCTCGTCTCTGCCGGAACACCAATGATCATGTCCTGTCTGCCAAAGCTGTCATCGTCTTTTTCGATCTCCAATACCCTCACCTTCTCCGTTCTGTCTCCGAACGTGATCTCGATCTCATCATTTTCCGATACTCCCAACAGAGTCATCATATCAGTGGATACTCTTGCTGTTTCGTAATTGTCATCACTAATTTTGGGAATAGCGACACGCATATCATATTCTACGAAACCGATCAGCTGCTGTAACAGCTTAAAGTATCCCCTTTGCAGCCGCATCTTCCATGAAATTTTCTCTGCAGATTTTCTCACCTTCAGAATCTCCAACTGCAATTTGGATCTCCAGTTCACATTCTTTAATAATTCCGGATGCGTCAGACGATATTTTCCACTGTCTGCATCATACTCATATGCTGCAGCGAGGGACTCCGCCTCCTCCTGCCAGGTGATTTTCATTTTCTCAAAACCTTTTTCTCCCACTTCCTCCAATGGGAACTCTACTCCCAGCAACTCCCGGTAATAATAGGGCATGAATATCTTGTCTTCCTGACGTTTTCCGTAATTTTTCAATTTCAGATGCATTTTGGATTCCGTATAGCGATTATACAGGACATAATCGTACCGGTCCTCTTTCTGCTTCAACTCCTCATACAGGTGCTCCGTCAGTCCGATGCCCTCGAATCCGGCAGTAGGTCTGCCGATGAAAAATCTATCGTTGCATCCCCAGTACAATATCGCCGGCTGTCCCACCGGGTCCTGCCCCGGATACAATTGATCCAACAGGCGGTTCGTCAGTGCGATTTCCCCCGGTTTTTGCCCTTCCCGGTACACGATCTGCGCCAGTTCCACATTGTCACCGCTCCCTTTGACAAAGATAACGTCCTCTTCCCCAAGGTACTTCCGATCTTCCAATGATAATTCAATCTTGTTCTGGGGAAAATGCGTCTTACTGCGAACCGCTTTTCTTGCAAGATATCTGTCTGCTTTCCAGTCCATACCCGCCAGATTCTCTATTACGCTTTGCAATGCCTGCACCATAGTTTCCAACCGTTCCGGATCCTTGATGTCCCGGTATTCCCGGTTGATTTCCAGCTGAAAACCTGGAATTCCCGCCTGTTCCGAAATAAAACGTGAGACAGTATTTGGATTTTTCGCCGCAAAATGCACATTTTTGACAACTTCTTTGCCATCCTTCGTAAGATAATCCCTTAGTCTGGTCTTTAGTGTAATTGCCACAAGTTCAGCTATAAATCCATATGTCAAAAGCGAAGGATCTCCCTCTCCGCCGGTTCCCAGTTCTACTGCGATCTCGCCTCCTGCCTTGATACCATGGAGGTCGATCAATACCCGGATCTGATTCTTTTTCACATATTCCGCGAGTTCTTTTTTATAATCACAGGTATCTGCCGGATCAAAATTGCCGTCAGCTTCCTCGTAGCGTGTTGCACAGATCAGATGGCATCCCGTCTGTTCCTGCAGATATTCTGCGATGCCGCCGGTCAACATATCTGCGTATTTTATTTTCCCCTCCCGGAAATGATTGACCGCATGAGGTGCCGAGATCATTACCGGAATTCTGCCTTTTCGAATCACAAAATGTCTGCTGCCGGTACCGTTGTATTCATTTCTGGAAAATTTCCGATCCAGTTTTTCTATCTGTGTTGCCATTTCCATCTACTTTTTCCTCACATCGTGTTGTTATATTTTAATAACTACCCTTCCTGTATATCTTTTATTTTTTTTCATAAATTTTTCCGTTGCATAATGGCTCAGTTGTCCTCCTGGGGGCCCTTTTTCTTACAGGCAAATCCAAGTCCTGTAATTTGCGTCCTAATTCATCGTCTTTAGCAACTAGCAGCAGATCCTTATCCATATAATTCAATGCATGAAGCACAGCCGCATAACATCCCATTGCCACAGAAGGTGAGCCTTTTTCTATGGATACTAAAGTTGCTCTGCTGATTCCTGCTCTCTCCGCCACCAGCTCCGAGGACAATTTTCTCCGAAGCCTTGCATATTTTATCTGTAATCCCATTTGTTCTAAAATTCTTTGAGTTTCCGGCAGTAATACTATAGATTTCTTAGGCATCTTTGCATCTCCTTATGTAAATAATATTAAACATTAATGTTTGTTTTGTCAATTTTTATTTACAATATAAAATAACACATCAGCCATATATTAGACAGATGTGTTATGTAGTATACTTATTATTTTTAAAAAAATTATTCTACTGCACCTCGATCACGTAATCGTAGCTGTAGGTGTGGACATACAATTTGTCATCCTTCTCTGCCATGAGGTCCGGCATCTTTTTCAGGGACAGGCGGTCGATCACTTCTCCGGTGTTTTTATCCAGCTGGTAGAGGTAATCATCCTCTGCGGTAAAGCCATAGCCGCAGAAGATCACATCTCCTTTTACAAGGAAGTTCATGCTGTTGTAGGTCTGATCGGCGCTCCGCCACAGCAGCTTCTTATTTTCCAGATCATAAGCAAACATAAAACATGTGTCCGGCTGGGCATAGCCGTTCATTACCGAAGCCCCATAGAAGATCCCGTTCTCAAGCCGAGCGTTGTTGCCGTTGACGTACCATTTGTCTGTGGGGTATTCCAGTACATACAGGCAGTTCTCGCCATTAAAAATACTGAGTTTCCCATCGTCCCACTGGTAGGTGTAGTTCTCGTCATAGAAGCAGTCCCAGCTCTCACCGATCATAGGGAGCGAAATGTCTTCGGCTGCGTCGTACCACTCATACGCCATGGTAACATCATTATTCGTTTCTGACAGAATGTTCAGGGAATAGGGTTGCGCAGGTGTCCCCTCCGGGTGAAATTCTGCGATTCCGGTGAAGTCTATGGTAATTTCTTTGGGTGCAGCCGGGGCTTCTTGGGACGAAGATTCATCAGAAACGCTGAATGTTTCTGGTGTATCTATTGTAACCGCCTCTGTGCTTGCAGCAGACTGGCTCTCACTCGCCACATCCTCTGTTAGCTGCTTCTCCGCCGTCGTATTCTCCAAAACAATCGTTTCTCCGGCGCCACATCCCGTCAACAGACAGGCAGTCAGCGCCAATGCTGTTAATTTATATTGTTTTTTCATAATGTCCTCTTTCTATTTTGCTTTATTTTTCCAACAGGAAATCTACAATGTTTTTTTGTCGGATGCCTCCCCGGTTAATGTGTAATAAAGTGTCCATAGATAACACCACTTTTTCATAATTATCTGTAATTGCCTCTAAGGGAGCGAATTCCCGATTTGTATTTTCCGGTGTCAGAATGTAGCATACCTGAACATATAATCTTTCATCCAGCCTATCTGCCACAAAGTCCACTTCTGCAACACCCTGTTTTCCTATCGTCACTGTATATCCTCTTCGAAGCAGTTCCTGATATACAATGTTTTCCAACACTCCTGCAATATCATTATCTTGATATCCCATAACCGCATGTCGGATTCCCAAATCCGAAAGATAATACTTTTCCTGCGTTTCCAGTATTTTCTTCCCCTTAATATCAAATCTTACAACCTTATGAATCAGGAATGCGCTCTCCAAAGCCCTTAGATAATTATAAACAGTCTCTATGCTTAGCTTTCTTCCCTGACTCTTTAAAAAATCAGTAATTGTTTTTGCTGAAAACGTATTTCCGACATTGTCCATAAGATATCTAATAATACTTTCCAATAATGCAGTATCTCTGATATTATTCCTTGCAATCACATCTTTTAATAAAACAGAATTATAAATATCCTGAAGATATTGCATAATCCTACTTTCTTCCCATGTCATCTGATGGATGCCCGGCAGCCCCCCAAATCGAACATAGTTGGAAAAATTTTCCTGAATAGACAATTCTGCTTCTCCTTCATTGGTTCCAGAAAACTCTAAATATTCCTTAAAATCCAAAGGATATACACGAATCTCCACATATCTGCCTGCTAGCAACGTAGCCAGTTCTCCGGATAGCAATCTTGCATTCGACCCGGTCACATAGATATCACAGTCAATATCTACACGCAGAGAGTTGATTGCCTGCTGCCAGCCGTCCACTTCCTGTATCTCATCCAGGAGAATGTACAATTTTCCCGAAATCTTTTCCTCTAGTTCTATCAGGTTCCGATATAAAGCTTTATATTCTTTTAAATGATCGTATCTTAATGATTCAAAATTCATATAAATAATATGATCCGGATCTTTGCCCATACCAAGCAATTCCTGCCTCGTCAATTCCAATAGGGCACTTTTTCCGCTTCTTCGCATGCCAGTGATGACCTTTATGACCGGTTTATCAATAAAATCTCTGATATTGTCCATATATCTTTCCCGAATAATCATTACTTCCACCTCCAGTTCTTTTATTATAGTATTTTTGCAGAAAAATATCAATAGTTTCTAGTGTAGTGGAAACTATTGATATTTTATCGTTTTGTTTCTTATATATTATTATCTTTTTGTTATGTATTAATTCATCTTTCTAACACCAGTTTTCCGGAGACCGTCTTAATCACCCACCATATGGCATCAAGTCATTAAAAGTCGCCCAAGCCTCCTCGGCAGTGTAATCCGCCAGCTTAAGCCACCCGGTGACACCATTCTCGGTCTCCACGCAGAGCCACTGTCTGCCGGCATCCAGATAAAGGAAATAGACTCCGTGATCTGCGTTGATGGTAAAGCGTTCGCTGCTTACATCCGGATCCCGGTAAGCTTCCAGATCCTTATTGAGTCCGTGCAGGGCCGCCTGCTCCGGCAGATCATAGCGGTCTGTGGGGATCTCCGCCAGCCTTCCGTCACTTCCGATGCGGTATATGATCCGCAGATTCTCTCTCTGCAGGATATAATCATAGTTTTGGGTGGTGATGATCTGGCCGTTTTCCACCCAGATTTCCCGGATATCCTGCGCGAAGCTTCCTACCTCCTGTAATTCCCCGTTCTCATAGCTGAACAGGAAACTCTCGCACTGTCCGAGCTCGTCCCTACGCATCAGTGCCAGCAATATCTGTCTGCCATCCGAGCTGAACGCATAGATGCTGTTCCCCAGATTCTGTGCTGTCCGCGTCTCGCCTCTTGTAGTGTTCACCTCAAATACATACTTGTCCAGGGGCGAATGGTCCAGCTCGTTTACTGCCTGTGCCATCTGGGGCCGCAATATGATCCGCTCTGCACTGCCGTTCCCATCCAGATCCAACAGGGCATAAGTCTCCTGCTCCGCTCGCTCAGACAGATCGAATACGACTCCCACATTCGTCATAATATCCCGTCTCTGTGCTGCTGCATAAGCATCCGCTTCCTCTGTCGTCAGATCTGCCGCCACCTTCCCATTCCAGACCGGCTGGCTGGACAGAAGCGGAAGTTTCATCTGGGCGGTTCCGTTGCTCTGACTCAGGATCCAATAACCGTCTTCCGCAGTAAGCATGTCTGCGGAGAAATCCTGCGCCTCCGACGGCAGTTTCCAGTCCGTGACCCCATTTTCTCCGGTCTGTCCCGAAGTATCATATTCCCGGATCGTGTCGATCCAGATGTCCAGATCTCCATCCTGATAATCAGAAGCTGCAAAATAGTACAATCGGACACTATCCTGTTGCTTCAGATAAGCCATCTCCTGTCTATAACTGTCAGACGTATAATAATTTCCCACATTCTGGTAAACCGTGGAACGTCCCTCTGCCGCACATCCCGGCGCTATATATCCCAGAACCATACAATTTAGTCCGGCGTCGTCCCCGGTGGCCGCATAAATACCGTAGCTGGAGACCTGATAAGTAGCAGCAACATCCGCAAAAGATCCGGGGGATACCTTTACATACACCCATTTTTTCGACAGTTCTGCCACGGTAGCCCAATCTTCATCCCTGGGTCCATATTCCGCATAGACCACTCTGGCCTGATTTTCTCCGTCCAGAGGACCGGTAGAATGCCGGCCTTTACTGTCGATGTCTCCCAGGGAGAGCATCCAGATCTGACTGCTCTCCTCTGCAAATACCATGGGGATATCGATACCGGATCCATCAGCGAAAATATAATGTACGTTTGCCACAGAGCCTTCGCCGGGTCTTGTGGAATCCTTTTGGAAAAATAAATACTGCCTCCCGGCTTCATAGAGCAGTTCCGTCATTTCCCCGCTGCCACCCTGTAGATTCAGCAACGTTTCCGCCGCCTTCACCGGATCCTTGTAGGTCTCATGTGCCGCAGTGTCTCCGTCTAAGATCTGCCGGTGCAGCTTCCTGGCTGCGACACCATCGTAGCCAAGATACTGGATGCCGTCCTGTCCGGCAAAAGACCGGGTATCCTCCAAGGCAGCCACATCAAACAGGGCACTGAACTCTTCCCTGCTGTGGATCCCCTGTTCAAATGCCGCCAGCCATTCCGTTTTGGCAGCCTCATAGTCCACTTCACCCGCCGTTAAATCCCCTTCCGCTGTTTCATCCGACGTTCCTGTCATGTCTGTCGCTTCTGTCGCATCCGCCCCGGTCTCCGTATCATTATCCGCATTTACTGCATCTGTTCCACCGCCCGGGTTGCTACACAGGCATACCACCAATATCACAAGCACCGCTGCTGCACCAACCAGCATCCAGAACGGCGGCTTGCGGTAGTCCAGCACGTGGCGGATACGATTTTTCACATGGTCTTCTCCGAAAGAGAGCAGTGCGCAGATGGAACCGCCACGATAGCGTTTCCATTCGCCGCCGGAAGCCTCTTCCAGCAGGGTATAGGAATAGATTTTCTTGCTCTCCTCCCCGAGGAGCTTCACCACTTTTTCATCACAGGACATCTCGCAGTCCATGTTCATCAGATAAAATGCCAGCCACACCAGCGGATTGAACCAGTGGACGCAGCAGATCACCAACGCCGCAGGCTTAAACAGATAGTCCCTGCGCTGTAAGTGCACCCGTTCATGACACAGAACGACTTTTCTGCTCTCAGGATCTAAGCCCGAAGACAGATAGATTACCGGATGGATCAGCCCCATGACGAAGGACAGATGCCCACCGTCGATCTCGCAGATCCCAGGTTCCAACTGTCTGACACCATTGTCAGATCTACGAATCCGATGACGCATGCGCAGATAAGAATAAGCATGATATCCCAGGAATCCAAGCATTCCTGCCAACCATACCATGGATAATACACGGAACCACACCGGGTATGTCCATGCGCGGGCGTCAGTACCCGTTCCGGCAGATGTTCCCGAAATCACTGTATCTGTTCCACTGGCTGCCACCCCTGCAACCGTAGCTCCACTTTCTGTTCTCGCAGTTCCCAGGGAAAAGTCCTGCGTGCCGTCAGCATTCATGACAGTATTGTCATTTCCACCAGCCATCGTTTTTTCTGCCGTCTGGCTGTCCGGTACTTCCTCTGCATCGTACTCCCGCCGCAGGACATCTCCGATATCCTTCGTATCGTTGGCCTCTGCATAACCATGACTGCCCGGACCGACTGTCTGCTGCCCGGACGTCATCTCTGTCCCCACAGACAGCAATTTGTCCGGAATCAGGCTGATTCCTGTCTCCGGTAGTATCGGGCAGCACAACCGCACAAACACGATTCCCCATAACAGATAGGAACACCATTTTGGTGCTTTTTGCAACAAAAATCTGGCGAGGATCACCAGCAGCACACAGTATCCTCCCACCAGACTTAAGTTCCATACACCGTCAAATATTCTGTAGATATTCTCACCCATAAGCCCCTCCTGTCCTGCCCCCCGGCAAGGCATAGTCGATGTTTTATAGACTCTTTGTAATTATAGTCTACATTCTACCGACCCATCTGTCAAGTAAGAAATCTGATTCTGTTGCCCCTCTTCTTCCGGATTTCAGTCACTTACTGTCAGCTCCGGCTCTTCTTCCGAGCGCAATACCTCCGCATGCATTTCAAAATCCAGCACGCAGTCTCTATGGATTTCCTCTGTCTCCCCGGTAGTCATGGAAGTGCCGGTACCCCGGAAAGAGATCACTGTCTTTCCATCCCCTATGGTCACATCCGAAGTAACATATAACGGTTTCTGATACTGTTCACTGATCCACACAAAAACCTCATTGGTTGCTTCCCAATACTGCCGCAGTTCCTCACCATACTGCTTCGCATACCCCTGTCCGATGTGGGATCTGCGGCGAATGGAGCAGATTTCCGCCCCTCTCTTTCCCGTGCTTACTTCTGCACCGCCTCCATCAGATGCTCCTGCCAGTCATAGAAAGCCTGGCCGTCCACCAGGCAGCGTTCGTCCTCACCTATCCATAATCCCTGTTCTTCCGACGCGTAGCGAAAGGTCCTTGTCTCACCGTCTGCATAGACAAACTGAAAATATCCCACACCTTCCACCATCTCTTCCGGCGGGATCGGATCTGACGTCACTTTTCCGGAAAGCTGTATAAATTCCTGCCACAGCTGCTCTACGGCAGCAGCATCTTCCACGTAATCGTAATCCTCCGTGCAGAAGCTGCAACCGATCTTCTGCGGGCACTCCTCCGGCAAAAAGTTCGCACAGGACGCGGTCTTTGCACTGTTTTCCAGCATTCCGGGATACCATACATCCGCTATGACATAGGCTTCTTCCGGTGTTGTCGCCGGATATAAAACATAGCTGGCGGGATCCTCTACGGAGATCATCCCTTTTTCCACGTTCTGCACCGCTTCATAAATCGCTACGGTAGTCTGCGCATCCGGGGTTCCGATCCAGCCGGCTGCGCTTCTCTCCTTCCCGACTCCTCTGCTTCCTCCGTA
>ENA-OPBS01002842-OPBS01002842.1-human-gut-metagenome-genome-assembly--contig:-NODE-2842-length-11413-cov-2.099225_pt1 | contig 11413 bp, 9 predicted proteins | sample MGYA00241074_ERZ501463 | MGnify/ENA primary metagenome ERZ501463 (study PRJEB25962, sample SAMEA2042578) | human gut metagenome | biome: human gut; feature: human-associated habitat; material: faeces...
CTCAAAGCTGCTTCCCAACGTATACGCATCCTGAATACTTATTTTCTTCCACTCACTGTTATTAAATTCCATATATATACCAGATTCATATTTCTCAAAATCAGCATTAAACTGCTCTAACTTTCTCTTTTCAAGAATTGCAGACTTATTAACCTCGGTCTTAGCCTTATCATTATCCGATGTACATCTTATAATGTAATATCTGCCTGCTGCCTCAACTATACTGCTCATCTCACCAGTAGACAGATTGAATGCTGCTTTTTCAAATGCTGCATCCATCTCGCTACGTTTCAGTTCGTACTCATATTCGCCATCCGCATTGTATTCCTTGGCAACAGCAAAGAATGAACTTCCTGAATTCACAAGATTATATGCTTTATTAATATCTTCCTCTGAATCTGATACAATATACTGGATATCAATAACTCTTGCCTCATCTGCGCTTACTTCAATATCCATGCTGGAAGTAAGGTCATCGTAGAGTTTCTGTGCTATTGCAAATTCAGTAAACATTGTATTCAGTTTATCCTTAGTTATTCCTGTACTGCTTATCTGCGATTCTGTTAATTCATTGTAAAATGCATCAACAGCCTTACCCACAGAATCTTTTTCTTCTCTTCCAAGCACAACACCGCGTTCCTTAGCCTTAACATTCATAGCCTTGACGCGCATTAACTTACTCTTAATCTGGTCCTTAATATAGCTTTCAAAATCAGCATCACCAATTTTCTCTCTCCATATATTACTGCCAAACATTTCCTCATATTCCTTCTTCACATCAGACATGAGAATATCTGCCTCGCATGTATAAGTTGTCTTCTGTCCTGCTGTCTTAATAAGCTCACCGCTCTTCATTCCTGTTGTGAAATATATCAGACGTCCATTAAAGAACTTAATATATCCTGCAACTAACAGAACTACAACAAGAATAACTGCTAATATAATAAATGTTTTTTTTCTTCTTTTCATATTCTATCCTCTTTAATTATTTGTGATATGGCTCATTCTTCATAATCCTGTAAGCCCTATATATCTGTTCCAAAAGAATAACTCTCATAAGCTGGTGCGGAAATGTCATCCTTGAAAAACTCAGCTTATAATCAGCTCTCTTAAGTACTGCATCTGCAAGTCCCAAAGAGCCTCCTATTACAAATGTTATGTTACTTGTTCCTTCTATTCCAAGTCTTTCAATCTTTTCTGATAGTTCAACAGAATCAAGCATTTTCCCTTCTATTGCAAGTGCACATACATAAGCATCATCTTTAATGGCAGAAAGGATTCTCTCCCCTTCCTTATTCTTAATCTGTTCATTGACTATATCACTTGCATTATCCGGTGTTTTCTCATCAGGTAGTTCAACAATATCAAGCTTACAGTATCTTGAAAGTCTCTTAGAATACTCTTCAACTGCCTGGGTATAAAACTTTTCCTTAATCTTGCCTACACATACAACATTTATACGCATCTGTACTATCCTTCCACGAAGAAATATCCGCCATTATCAAGCCTGAATACTTCTAACTGCTCAAGAAGCTCATCATTGCTTAAGTCAGATACATCCATTCCCTCATCATCCATCACTTCTCTTAATTCTTTAATATCCTTGCAGTATACCGCCATACAGTCCTCTAAGAATTCCTTAGCTTCCTCTAAATCATATGCAACAGGCTCATCGAAAAGCTGTTTCTGATCTCTTAAAAACACCTTCGCACACTCATCAATATGTTTATCCATAACTTAAATCTCCTTATCTTATCTCTTTAAATTGCTCTCTTAATGTTCCTTCTACCCATCCTGTTACGAAACGCCCGTGTTTCTTAACATCTTCTACAGCTTTCTCCATAACATATGAATAATATACCTTATCCAACATAGCGATATCATTATAATTATCACCAAATGCCATGCATTGTTCAGGTTTTAGTCCAAAATACTGCTGAACCTGCTCAATTCCTCTTCCTTTATTAACATTAGTGTCCATAAGGTCTAAGTAAAGTTCTCCCGATACAAGTACTGAAGCCTTATCACTCCATTTGTTAATAAAATGTTCTTTAGAGTTCTTAATTCCTGTCATATCACACACAGCTATCTTTAATATATCCTCGTCAATGTCTGTGAACTTATCAACTAATGTAGTATGATAATTGACCACCTTGGTCATCCTGTAATAATATTCTTGAGACTTAGGCTTAATATATGACGTATGTTCTCCTGATACAAGCACCTCACAATTAGGCTGTTCAATTACATCCTCAATTATCTCTAACGCAAGCTTCCTATCCATCGCAGTCTTTCCAATAGTTTCACCCTTGTATTCCACAAGTGCACCATTCTCTGCAATATATGCAAGCTTATCACTGACAGCCCCAAAAAGTCTCTTAAGACTCGTTATCTGCCTGCCACTAGCCGGTGCAAATATAACGCCTTTATCAACAAGTTTATTGATATACTGTATCGTAGATTCATCGACGCTCTGTGCTCCGTTAAGAAGCAATGTCCCATCAAGGTCACTTGCTACGAATTTAACCATATATTTTCTCCTTAAAATGTTTTAAGCTCATGTACAAGTCTTGCAACAGGCAGACCGACAACATTATTATAGTCGCCTTCAATACCCTTAATGTATGCTGCGAATTTTCCCTGAATACCATATGCACCAGCCTTATCCATAGGCTCTCCTGTGCTTATGTAATCCCTGATTTCCTCATCAGTCATATCATATACCCACACATCAGTCTTTTCATAAAAACTTACATTCTTATGTGTGCTGCATATAGTTACACCTGTATACACCTGATGTATCTGACCTTCTAAAGACTTAAGAATTCTGAATGCATCCTCTTCATCCTTAGGCTTGGTAAGAATCTCTCCTTTATGATAAACAATAGTATCTGCACCTATAACGATTACAGAATCATCTTTATCTGCATATTGCTCTAATACAGACTGTGCCTTAATAGAAGATAATTCTCTTACATAATCTTCAGGCTCCATCTCTTTAATATTCTCATCTGCATCACTTGTAACAACAGTAAAATCAAGTCCTACCTGACTCATTAATTCTCTTCGTCTTGGTGAACCCGATGCAAGTATCAAATGTTTCATAAAACTTCCATCTCCTTGTTCTTCACTGTATTTTGTGTTCAAAGCCTACTTCGACTCATACATATTGCATTATAGCATAAAAAAGCAGAGTGCTTCAATACCACCCCAATAAAAAAGGCACAACATTACTGCTGTGCCTCTCTGATATCATTAACATTTATTATCTTTTATTGCTCTTTTTGCTTATCACAATAACAGTTCCAGAAATAACAGCTGCTGCTACAAGAATCACAATATATACCCATACATGATTATTGTCACCAGTCTTTACAACCTCTTCATCAGCCGCAACTTCACCAGCTTTTCTGACTCTTGAGCCATCAACAGTCTCATCTTCTTTTCCTGTAACTAATTCTTCATCTCCTGCAACTTCACCAGTCTTCTTTGTGACCTGAGTTGATGAAGTTGTATGTTCTTTTGTCTGTTTATTAGAATCTACTGTTGTTTCATTTGACTTTGTTGTCTCATTAACAGCTGTTGTTTCGTTTGATTCTGGTTTTGTCGGCTTAGTTTCCTTACCAGCATCAACTGTTGTCTCATTCGACTTTGTTGTCTCCTGCGCAACTGTTGTCTCGTTTGACTTTGTTGTCTCCTGTGCAACTGTTGTCTCGTTTGACTTTGTTATCTCCTGTGCAGTTGTTGCCTCGTTTGACTTTGTTGTCTCCTGTGCAGTTGTTGTCTCGTTTGACTTTGTTGTTTCCTGTGCAGTTGTTATCTCGTTTGACTTTGTTGTTTCCTGTGCAGTTGTTGTCTCTTCTGACTTTGTTGTTTCTGATGAAGACTGTGCTACAGATGTTGTTTCCTTTTGTGTCGTCTCCTGCTGTTGATTATCTGATATAAAATGCATTTGTCCATTGACATTAACAAATGACTTAGAAATTGCTCTTCCATTACATGTAGATGTTAAGGTAATATCTGCTTTTGGTGCAACAACTATACCACATACCTCACCTATATTAATATTACCAGTTACATTAACAGCATTGAAAATAACCGTGTCTGATACATCAACATCTGTTAATCCGCCTGTATTCTTTCCATTAATGCTGAATCTTTTAATGTCTGCATCACCATCACCGCCAAGCAGATTAATGATAACAAACTGTCCCTGTGCTTTATTTGTTATGTTGAGCTGTCCTTCTCCATAATAAGATGAAACTTCTTTTCCCTGCCAGTCAATATAATTATTAGCATACATATTTACCACTACAATCTGCTTATTCTTAAATGAAGCAAGATCAATCTTTCTATCATCATAAGCACCAATAACTATATCAGCCTCCGAATCTGGTGTATCTGAATACGCCTTGAAATTATCGTATACATTATCAAGTGCTGCAGTTACATCCATATAATCCTCTGCATAATAAACATTGATTGTATCCTTGCAGTTAGCAACATTAATAACAGCACCTGTTCTTTTTCCGTTAGCATCCTTAATATAATATTTATTCTCTCTGGGTTCATAATCATAATCAGTTCCAAGCACAAGATTATTAAATGCATTCCTATCCACATTAACCTCTGATGAACCAGAATTATCAAAACTCTTGATATATGTTGTTCCAACGCTCATATCAAGCCATGCACTCATCCACTGATCTGTTATTACAAGCTTGTTAGTCGCGAAACATGTCTGATTGTGATTACCATTCTTAAATTCTTCAGCAACTACACCGTAAGGTTTTGCTGCTCCTAATAATTCATTAAGGACATCCTGTGTTTTTGAATATGCGCCAGCTCTTAAAGACGTACCAGCAAACACAGAACCTGCAACTATTGCAACCAAAAGAACGCCAACTGCAGTTTTCTTAATCTTTACATCCAAACCACTTAATCGTTTTCTAAAAAACATTACTATCCCTCCAAAAATGTCTGAACCAATAGTTTCCCCTTAACTATATTTCCCTCTCTCAGCGTATAATAGCATTAGTACCAAAGTACTGCTTCCCCCTTTTTGGGGGGTTTTAATTCTACATTAATAAAACAACCCATATCCTGAATCAGTATCATTCTAGTATACGTTCCGGACATGGGTTATATTACACATTATTCAATTTAAATATTATGCTTCAAGGCTTCTGTTCATAGCTGACTCTAACGCATCAATAGAAGCTCTGATGATATCATGGTCAATACCAATACCAAAGTAATTCTTTCCATCCTCTCCTGTAATACCAACATATGCAATGGCACTAGAATCAGAACCCTTCTTTAATGAATGTTCTTCATAACAGAAGATATCACAAGGCTTTCCAAAATGACTGGCAAGAGCATTACTTACAGCATCAAGACGACCATTACCACCATCTTCAACATTGTACTTCTCACCATTCTCATTAATAGTTACGACTGTCTGTATTCCATTAATCTGCTTGAAATGTACTTCAGAAATCTTGAATACTGGTGTGTATTTCTTATATCTCTTCTCAAATATTTCAAGAACTTCATCTGCTGAAAGCTCCTTATGATTAACATCCGATACATCCTTAACAGCATAACCCAGATCTTCTCTCATAGCCTTAGGTACAACCATTCCATAGTTATGTTCAAGAACATAAGCAACACCACCCTTACCAGACTGGCTATTAATTCTTATAACATCTGAATCATATGTACGTCCTACATCTTCTGGATTAATTGGAAGATATGGAACTGTCCATTTATTAGGATCATTTTCAATTCTGTAATGCATTCCCTTAGATATAGCATCCTGATGTGAACCTGAGAAAGCTGCAAAAACAAGCTTACCACACCATGGATGACGGTCATCAATCTTCATCTGTGTAAGTCTTTCAAATACTTCTGCAAGATGTGGCATATCAGAAAGATTGAGTTCAGGATTAACACCCTGCATATACATATTCATCGCAAGTGTAATAATATCTACATTACCTGTTCTCTCACCATTACCAAAAAGTGTTCCCTCAATTCTGTCTGCTCCTGCAAGAAGTCCTAACTCTGCATCAGCAACACCTGTCGAACGGTCATTATGTGGATGAAGAGAAATAATAACATTTTCTCTGTTGTGCATGTACTTAGACATATATTCAATCTGGCTTGCAAATACATGTGGAAGTGACATCTCAACTGTAGCAGGAAGATTGATGATACATTTCTTATCAGGTGTTGGCTGCCAGATATCAACAACAGCGTTGCATACCTCAAGTGCATCCTCTGGTTCTGTTCCTGTAAAGCTCTCTGGACTGTATTCAAAAAGGAAGTTTCCTCCATCAGCTTCAGCAAGTTCCTTTAATAACTTAGCACCTTCAATAGCAATCTGCTTAACTTCTTCCTTAGATTTCTTGAATACCTGTTCTCTCTGTGCTAATGAAGTAGAATTGTATACATGAACTATTGCTCTCGGAGCACCCTTTACGGCTTCAAATGTCTTCTTAATAATATGTGGTCTTGCCTGGGTAAGAACCTGAATTGTAACATCATCAGGAATCATATTCTTCTCAATAAGTGTACGGCAGAACTCATATTCTGTCTCAGAAGCTGCAGGGAAACCAATTTCAATTTCTTTAAATCCAACTTCAACTAACATCTGGAAGAATTCAAGCTTTTCATCAAGACTCATAGGTTCAACAAGAGCCTGGTTACCATCTCTTAAATCAACCGAACACCAGATTGGTGCCTTATCAACATACTCCTTGTTAACCCAGTCATTGCACTTAACTGGTGGCATAAAATAGCCTCTTTCATACTGTCTGTAATCAAACATTCCTAAAACCTCCTGAAAATATAAATATGTATTGTTAATAAGTAAAGGCTTCCTTAAAGATAAGCATAAAAAAATCTTTCGTCCATGGGCAATTCCACCCAAAGAGACGAAAGATAAATCTCACGCGTTACCACTCTTCTTCATAGCTATGCTATGCACTCACTGAATACGTACAACAAATGTGCTGCATTATATTCTGTCCACTATAACGGTTGGCTTCCGGCTACTCCTACTTCTCATAATGATTTCAGGTAGCAGCTCCAAGGCGAGTTCAATAAGTTCCTTCGACTGCCTCGCACCACCCGGCAGTTCTCTGACTCTGGTTCCTATCTAATAGTCCTCTTCACAGCATTTACTTATTATGTACGCTTATTATACTTGTCATTTTTTATAAAGTCAAGCATAAATTCAAGTTCTTCTTTGGAAATATTCTTATCAGAATATCTTGCTTTCTCATAACTTGCTGTAATTCTGTCTGCAGCATCAGCATCGTTAGTTATTCTGTTTATTGTTATGTCCTGTGGCTGCATATTTTCAAGTGATTTACCATCCGAATCCCTGGCTGCCTTTGATGATTTTATTGCTGCTTTTCTGAATGCCTTCCTGTACTGCATATTAACAGGCATATTCTTAGCTTCTTCTGCTCTCTGACGTCTCTTTATCCTTGCTTCTGTTCTTCTGTCATTGCCAATGAATTCAATCTCATCACCATTATTATCCTGTGACTTTTTGAAATTCTTGGCATATCTGATAATCATATAGACAATAAATACAACAAGTGCAATTACAAGAACTATTGCAAATGCTGTAAATAATGCACTCATAACAGGATTATCAGTAAATGCAAGGTCGTTATCTCCCTTTACCACATCATCATCAGTGACTGGATTCACGGAATCTTCGGGCATCGTAGAGACTTCTTCTTTCTCTCTTATAAGTCTTAAGAACAGCTTCAGCACTATCCTTACAACTGCTACAAAACCTGAACCAATCAGTGTAAATATATTGCCATAATCCCCACTATAGAACAGAATCATGCCAAGAATCATAAGTCCTGACACAACCATGACCATTATCATGTTAATTCCTGTAATTCTCTCAGCAGGAAATTCTGATTTGCCAGCATTACTTATAAACAGAGAATTAAGCTCTTTTAACTGGTTTGCAAGAAAAGCAAGCAGAACAAACAGCACAAATAATACTGTTTCATAGTTAACAAGCAGTCTGTTGCCTGCTGAACCGCCATAAAGACTTCCTGCGACCATAACCACACAATACAGAGGTGACATTCTCTCTCCTGCCTGCAAGGCAGCTTTCTTATCTTCCTGAGTCACATCAGCAAACTGATTCCCATAAAGCGGTTCATTCATATATTCAGTTTTTCTTGCATTAGCCACTCTTATGCTTACAGACCTTATACACACAGCAAGTACACTTACAAAATATGCTGTAGACTCTGCATCTCCATTACCAATTATAATGGCTGTTATAAGCAAAGCAGCATGAATCAGCATAAATAGAAAATTCTTATGTATATTCTTTCTTGCCACATAAGTTATAATAACCGGAACTGCCATAAGCAGTGTTGCAATAATATAACTGTCAGATTTATTCGTAAGTCCCAATATAACAAATGCAGAAAATGCGAACGCTACAATACACTGGCTTATTATATCTGTCAATGTTCTTATTGTTCTCAGTTTATTATACTTATAAACTTGTCCCGACTCATTCATATGTTATCTCCTGATAAACTTATTTCACTTCCCAGCCCTCTGGTCTGATACCACAATAATCAAGGCTGTATTCTCCACCAGTCATATATGGAACAATCCATATAACCTGTCCATACTTTTTCTCAAACTTCTGCATAGTCTGCTGCAGCTTCTTTCTTCTGCTCGCTGATATAACAACATATACACTGTTGTCACTACTCTGGACAGAAACATTTTCTATAAATGTTCTGTTAATAAGCGCTGCAAACTCTTCTTTTTCAAGCTTTAAATCCATTCTTGCAAGTACAGTATTAATACTTCCAAGATGTCCAACTCCTGCTCCTTCTCTTATACCAACTGCTTCCTTTGTGTCAACATCACATGCATTACTAATTAGAGAGACATTAATTCCCTGTCTGATGAACTCTTCTGCCACAGAAGCTGCAAGACTTATTGCTTCTTCATTAACCGAATCATATGTAAGCATTCCATCATCCTCAAGATTAAGAAGAATACATACATTACGGCTAACTGACTCATTATATTCATTAACACACAGATTATCTGTTCTCGCTGTTGCCTTCCAGTTCACATTCTTTAGGCTGTCGTTGCTTGTATAATCTCTTATTCCTCTGAACACAAATGGATCTTCAAGCATATATTTCTTACATTCTGCTTCTCCTGATATTCTGCTTCTTATAAAGCTGAATCTCTTACTATCCACAGTCTTAGGATAAACTGTTATCTCACAGGTACTACCCACTTTGAGAACATTAATCTCATTCATAAATGGTCCGGCAAATGTAAGCTGTACGCCTGATATTTTGAACACACCTCTGTGATTGCATTTAACAGGAATTCTTCTTGTAATTCTCTGATTAGCCAGAAATGAGAACACATCATTGCGGTATGCAAGGTCCGACACACTTGAATTAGTATCTGTTCCAGGAAATTCAAGTTCCCTGTCCACCTGAAACTTAAGATTCACACATGGCAGCGGCAGACGTTTTTCGTTGGATATAACCTCAACAACATTAACTGTTTCGCCATTTACAACATGTTTTTTCTCAAATTCAAGAGCGACACCCAGCCCCTTATTCCAGTTATAACGAAATACAAGCTTAATTGCCAGATATACTATAAGTACACCAATAAGCATCAATAATACATTCATTATCTCTTCCAATCTTCAGTAGGAACTGCTGTGTTATTAACAACATGTTCTATAATCTGTTCTTTATTATCCATATTCATGTAACCTGTCTGTAACACAATTCTGTGTGCCCATACTACAGGTGCAAGTATCTTGATGTCCTCTGGTACAACATAATCTCTGCCTGCAACATACGCATATGCTCTCGCCGCATTGAGCATACCAAGAGTTCCTCTCGGGCTTACACCGATTGATACATTATCCTGCTGTCTTGTCATCCTTGCCAATTCAACAATATAATCAATAAGCACCGGGTGAACATATACATTTTTCGCTTCTTCCTTCATTACAGCAATATCCTCACATGTTGCAACTGTTGAAAGTCCTTTAGAAGGATCTTCTTTTAAGAATCTGTTAAGAATAAGTACCTCATCATCTTTCTTTGGATAACCCATGTTAATCTTCATAAGGAATCTGTCAAGCTGTGCCTCAGGAAGCTGATAAGTTCCTGCTGTCTCAATAGGATTCTGTGTTGCAATTACAACAAATGGTTCTTCTAACTTAGAATATTCACCATCCACAGTAACCTGATGTTCCTCCATACATTCAAGCAATGCTGACTGTGTTCTAGGTGTTGCCCTGTTAATCTCATCTGCAAGAATAACATTAGCGAATACCGGACCTCTTCTGAATACGAATTCACCCTCTTTCTGGTTAAACACATGCACACCTGTAATATCTGAAGGAAGCAGATCTGGTGTAAACTGAATTCTTGAAAATTGTCCATCAATGCTCTTTGCAAATGCTTTCGCCATCATAGTCTTACCGGTTCCTGGAACATCTTCTAGAAGAACATGTCCACCGGCAATAATACTTGTCAGAACCAGTTCTGAAACATTTCTCTTACCCACAATCACCTTACTTACATTATCTAATATATCTGAAGCCTTACTCATAATACCTCCTCGTAACACGAAATTTAAACTCAGATAATTATAACAAAAACACTGCCAGAACAGCAAGTGTCTGACAGTGTTAATAGGTTAAATAATTATGAACTTTTGATGAATTTAATTATCTGTAGGCATCTCCTGATTAACATCAATACCTCTTGGAGCAACAGGTGTTGAGAACACAATCTGTGTACTTGTTCTTCCGAACTTCTGAAGCTGGCCGATAAATGTATCAAGTTCCATGGTACTTGGGAACATAACTTTTAATAGCATTGAATAATTGCCTGTTACACAGTTACATTCAACAACATTAGGGCATGACTTGATAAATGGATAGAAATCCGGTTTCTGCACAGGAGCAACTTCAAGATTAATAAATGCTGTTATATGATATCCCAGCTTTAACTGATTAATCTTAACTTCATATCCTTTGATAATCTCTTCCTTTTCAAGCCTTTCTATTCTTGCCGATACCGCTGGAGATGATAAAAATACATTTTCAGCCAGCGCTTTAAGTGGCATTCTTGCGTTATTCTGTAATAATGTAATCAGCTTCTTATCAATCTTATCCATAATTATTCTCCATTCTTTTCTTTGTACTTTAATCACCATACTTACCTATGATTATTAATCTTTACTATTCAAAACAAAAAAGGAAACAACTCCAGCTAAACCAGTTAGAATTGTCCCCTTTGACTTTGAATATTAATTTATTTGTAATATACACCTTGTTTTATTAATTTGCAACACTGTTTTTTGT
>ENA-OPBS01002851-OPBS01002851.1-human-gut-metagenome-genome-assembly--contig:-NODE-2851-length-11384-cov-2.897961_pt1 | contig 11384 bp, 7 predicted proteins | sample MGYA00241074_ERZ501463 | MGnify/ENA primary metagenome ERZ501463 (study PRJEB25962, sample SAMEA2042578) | human gut metagenome | biome: human gut; feature: human-associated habitat; material: faeces...
GGCAGATGGCTGCCGCCAGCACCGGATCCCTGGCGGCCATGTTGTACAGCGCGCCGTGGGGTTTGACGTGGTGCAGCGGTACGCCCGCCGCGTCGCAGAATGCCTTCAGCGCACCGATCTGGTACATCACGTCGGCCTCGGCTTCGGCGGGGGAAATTGCCATTCTGCGGCGGCCAAAGCCCTGCAAATCCGGCAGTCCCGGGTGTGCACCCACCTGCACGCCGTACTTTTTGCACAGCAGAACGCTCTTTTGCATCACGGACGGGTCGCCCGCGTGGAACCCGCAGGCGATGTTCGCGCTGGTCACATAGGGCAAAATTTCGGCATCCATGCCGATGGTGTACGCGCCGAAGCTCTCGCCCAGGTCGCAGTTTAAATCAATGGACGGCATTGCAACATCCCCCTTAGTATTTAAGCAGTGTGTTTTTTACGTCGGTTACAAACATATACCCCGGCGCTTCGCTTTGCATTCCGGCAGGATTGCTGGTATAATAAATATATCCCATCGGGCCGCCTGTGCGGCCAGGAAAGGTCCCCGCTATGGTAACACCTCACCAGGGCACAGCCCTGTTTCATCTGCCCGGTCTGTTTGAATTTTATGACCTGTATGCGGCGTTTTTGCCGCTTTATCGTGCGCATCGGGAGTATTTTTACGACTGGTCCGCCATCGGCTCGATCTACGGCGCACCGTCTGACTGCTTATGGGCGGGCGGACGGGTCGAGTACAGTGACCGCACCCCACGCGAGGTGCTGGCGCTGACGCGTGAATATGGCATCTCGGCGCGGCTGACACTCAGCAATTCATTACTGCGCCCGGAGCATCTCACAGACCCGGACTGCAATGCGCTCTGCCGACTGTTTCAGGAACAAAATGACCCGCAAAACGGCGCCATCGTTCATGCTGAGCTGCTGACGCAGTACCTGAAAAAGAACTATCCATCGCTGTATCTTGTATCCTCAACCACAAAAGTGCTGACAGACTTCAACGATTTGCAGCGGGAGCTGGCACGGCCCGAGTTTCGCTATGTCGTGCCGGATTTCCGGCTGAACCGAGCATTTGACCGACTTGCAGCGCTGCCCCAGTCCCAGAAGGACAAGGTGGAGTTCCTCTGCAATGAGTGCTGCTGGTTCGGATGCACGGAACGCAGAGCCTGCTATGAGGCCGTCAGCCGCAAAAATCTGGGTCTGCCCGGCCCGGAGCATTACTGCAGCGCCCCCGGCGCAGCGGACGGGTATCGCTTCTCCCGGGCGATGGCGAACCCCGGCTTTATCGGCATCAAGGCCATCCGGGATACCTACCTGCCGAGGGGCTTCACCCAATTCAAGATCGAGGGGCGCGGCCTTGGCAGTGCGCTGATCCTTGAATTTTTGCTTCACTACCTGACCAGGCCGGAATATCAGCTGGCTGTCCGCGAGGAGTTGTATCTGGATACCATGCTGGACCTTTTCTGACTGACTTTGTGTCAAGCCGGGTGAAGCTGTTTGCATTTTCTGCGTTGTAAGGCTCCTGTTACCCCAGTGCCACATCCAGCACCATCATCACACTGAAGCCGACAGCAAAGAATACTGTGCCAAGGTTAGAGTGCCGTCCCTGTGACATTTCGGGAATCAGCTCTTCCACCACGACATAGAGCATCGCGCCCGCAGCAAAGCTCAAAAGATAAGGCAATGCCGGTATCACAAGCTGCGCGGCCAAAATCGTCACCACTGCGCCGATTGGCTCAACCACGCCCGAAAGCACACCGCCTGCAAAGGCCCTGCCCTTGCTCTCCCCTTCGGCGCGCAGGGGCATCGAGATGATGGCGCCCTCCGGGAAATTCTGGATGGCTATGCCGAGGGACAGGGCCAGCGCGCTCGCCGCGGTGATCTGCGCGCTGCCTGCGAGAAAGCCGGCGTACATCACACCGACTGCCATGCCCTCCGGGATGTTGTGCAGGGTCACTGCCAGCACCATCATCGTAGTGCGGCCCAGCCTGCTTTTTGGCCCCTCAGCCTCCTCACTGCCGACATGCAGGTGGGGTATCAGATGATCCAGGGCAAGCAAAAACAGCACGCCGAACCAAAATCCGGCAAACGCCGGGAAAAAGGCGAACCGTCCCAACTTCTCCGACTGTTCGATTGCCGGGATCAGCAGGCTCCAGACCGATGCCGCCACCATCACACCGGCGGCAAAGCCTGCAAGTGAGCGCTGCACCAGATCATCCAGAGCGCGCCGCATAAAAAATACGCATGCTGCGCCCAGCGATGTACCCAAAAAGGGGATCAGAATCCCCCAAAAAGTTTCTGTCAATGAAGTCGCCTCCTTTTATGGTATATACACAAAAACACAGGTACTTTATACCCCCTGTTCAATGATGCTTTTGACAAGCTGTGCCCATTTGTAAGGGTAACAGGCCAGCAGCTCCTCATGCTGCAGATCCTGCTCATGAATTACGGGGTGCGCAAAATGCTGCTGATAACGCGCGCGATACTTCGCTCCCATTTTCAGCGCGTAGAAAATATGAATCTCCGTACCGGGAACATCAATTCCCTCCGGCAAGGGCGTGATGAGGTCGGAATAAAATTGGTTTTTACAGCTTTGCATCGTCACATAGGGGCGTGCAGCACCGAACATCTCCATAAAAGCGCGGACATAGTCCCCCTTCTCCGCGGAGCACTTTTCTAATCGCTTCTGCAGAAAGCAACTTTTGAACTGCCCGTCCCGAATCAGCGGATAAATCAGCGGCAGGAGAAGATTCGTTTGTAATTTGGCCGCGAGCTTGGAGCATTGGTCAAGGTCGGAGCTGCCCAGAATACCGTAGTCCATATGTATGCTTTTCCGTGCTGCCAGCAGTCCCACGAAAGAGCCGCCCAGAGAGCAGCCGTAGGCGGCCCGTATATGCCCGCCGCAGTTTTTCAGGATGTAGGCTTCGATTTTTTCGGTTTCTGCAAGCATTGTCGGAAATTCGGTACTTTCTGTTTCGTCAAAGCCATCATAGCTGACGCAAAGTACGCGAAAATCCCGCTGCAACAGAGGGATTACTTGGCCAAAGTTGCTTTTCCAGTGGCAGCAGGTGCCGGGCAGCAGCAAAATGACCGGAGCGGTATACGCCCCAAATTCATAAACCTTCATTCTCCTGCCTCCCGCAGCCACAGTCACTTCGCTTTACGGCGGTCAAACACAGCCAGCCTGTTTTGCTTTTGTGTACCGCAATGTCACAAAAGCCCGCTTGCTCAAGATATGCTTTCAGCTCAGTATCCTTGTAGATGGTCATGCCATCAATGATTTCTGTCCATTTATTGTCTTTGTCCGTGTCGCCGTTGACTTCATTGCAGATGAGGAAGGTGCCGCCCGGCTTCAAAACCCGCCAAACCTCCCGGAAGCATTTTGCAAGGTCCGGCCAGAAATAGACGGTTTCAAACGCTGTGACTGCATCGAACCAATCGCTGGCAAAAATGATGCGCTGCACGCTGCCCTGCCAGATGACACAGCGATCCCTTTGAATCGCCTCTGCATTGAGACGGCGGGATTTTTCGACGCTGACAGCAGAGTAATCCACGCCCTTTACGATGCCGCGCGGACACCTTTTCAGCAGCCGTTTGATATTCGCCCCGCCGCCGCAGCCGCAGTCCAGCACCTTTGCGTCCGGCGCAAGATGCAGAAAGTGAAGCCCCCACAGTGCCACGGGGGTGTGAGCAAGGTTCATCATGGTGACCATCAGCCTGCCGCCGAAGCCTTTGGGGTCTCTCGTATTTTCAAAAAATGACATCGTTTATCTCCTTTCAACTTTTTTACACTCTGCGTAGGTAAGTGGAATGGAATTCTGCAAAACAACACTTTTGCAAACGGTCCAGCCGTTTTGCTGCAAAAATGCCAGATACGCAGCACTCGTCCATCTGCTGTGCAGCGGAAAGCCTGCAATTTTCAGCGCAAGGGCCTGAAGATTTCCCCAAGGGGAATTCTCTGCATGGGTAAAGGTAGGAGCAATCAGCGTGCCATCGTTTTTAAGCACACGGCGAAACTCGATAAGGGCTTTCTCAGGGTGCGGCACAATGTGCAGTGCATTGGAGACAATGACAACATCAAAGGACTGGTCAGCATAAGGCAGATGGAACATATCCTGCACGGAAAAATGCAGCTTGGACGAAAAATTGCCCCGCTTTGCCTGCGCAATCATCGCTGCGGAGACGTCGGTAGCCTCAATGTGATCGGCAGAACACAGGAGATGCTTTGCCACCTGCCCTGTGCCGGTGGCTACCTCCAAAACGGTTTTGTGCCACACAGCAGGGCGAAGCAGCGCATATAATTGATCATAGGCTATTGCATTCTTACGCATAAAGCGGTCATACCTTGCTGCATTTCTGTCCCAAAAATTCTTTTTCGTAATGCTCAGCTCCTTGGTTTGTATCAACTAACTGCTGCTTATTTGAAAAGCTGCCCGGTGGCAGCATGGAAACTTGTATATGCGCGTTAGAATAATCTAACCGTTGGATCGTAAAAAAGATGCCTGCAGCCAAAACGGCGCACCAGCAACGATTCTACGATATTTCTGTCATATAATAGCAGTCTGGCACCCAAATGTCAATAGGGTGCTAAAGGTGCTTTTGTGCGCTTGAATTTCAACAAAAAATCTATAGCGGGCAGTGCGTTTTACACTGCCCGCTATAGGGATGCTTACTTTAACCGTTTTCGTCCTTGGGAATGGCCAGATTCAAGAGGATGGCAACGAGTGCGGCGGGCACAATGCCGGAGCCGCCGAATACCAGAGAGATCATCTGCGGTGCGTGTGCAAGGATGCCGTTGTTGGCACCGATGCCGTAGCCGAGACCGAGCGCTACCGAGACGATGCTCAGGCTGCGTGGGGTCAGCGGCTCGCGGGTGATGAGCTGAATACCGCTCACCACGATCGAAGAGAACATCATGACAGCTGCGCCGCCCAGCACCGACTGCGGCATGATCGAGACGAGCGCGCCCAGCTTGGGCACCAAACCGCAGAGAATCAGGAAGATGCCGCCGGTGGCCAGCGCAAAGCGGTTGACGACCTTGGTCATGCTGACAAGGCCGACATTCTGGCTGAAGGAGGTGTTGGGCAGCACGCCGAACAGAGCGGCAAAGCTGGAGCCGATACCATCGCAGATGACGCCGCCGGACAGCTCAGTGTCGGTGGCCTCGCGGTCCATGCCCCCCATGATAACGCCGGAAATATCACCCACGGTTTCGACCGCCGTGACGATGAACATAATCATGACCGGTGCGATCGCGCGCATATCAAACACCGGCTTGACCGGCATCAGCTCGGGCAATGCAAACCATTTGGCCTCGGCCACCTTGTTCCAGTTCAGCACCCATGCCTTGGTGTAGGCAACACCCTCGGCGTTCAGCGCCGTGGTGGGCAGAATAAGACCCATGAGAAACGCTGCAATGTAGCCGCAGATGATGCCCACCAAAATCGAGGAGGAATTCAAAAAGGTGCTGCCGGAGTGCTTGCAGATCAGGATGACGACCAGCACAAAGATGGCGAGCAGCAGGTTTTCGACCGAGCCGAAATCCTGCGCGGTGTTGCCGCCGCCGAAGGAATTTACACCGACCGAAATCAAGCTCAGACCGATGGAAAGCACCACCGTGCCGGTAACGACAGAGGGCAGCAGCTTGCGCAGCGGCTTCAGAAAGAAGCCCAGCACGGTCTCAAACAGGCCGCCGATCAGGGACGCGCCCATGATTGCGCCGTAGGCCAGTACGCCGCCGCCCATCGAGGCTGCGACCGAGCTGAATACCCCGATGAAGCCGGAGGAGGTGCCCATGATGATAGGCACTTTGCCGCCGATGGGGCCGATGGAATACAGCTGAACCAGTGTGACGATGCCCGCCACAAGCATGGCATTCTGCAGCAGCGTAACGCGCAGGTCGGCAAATTCGCCGCCGGCCAGGCCGCAGGCGCCCGTGATGATAAGCAGCGGCGTAAGGTTGCCGACAAACATCGCCAACACATGCTGCATGCCCAGCGGCAGTGCCTGCTTCAGGGACATCTTGCCTTCAAAGCGGAAGGCTTCGGGGGAAAGATCGTTTTTCTTCATTCCACAACTCCTCAGATAAAACCTATTACAATATAACATATACCGCCAAAGCGGAAGGGCATACCGCCCTATTTATACATTATACCATCCCCTGCCCTGTGATTGCAATTCCATCAGCCGCCGCAGCAAAAATTTTGTGTGTTTTTGAAGAAGGCTGAACGGTCAAAAAACCTTGATTGCCTGCTGCTTGCCGTGCAAAGTGTAGTGTACGGTCAGACCGTCGTCTGCATCCACGGTGCAATTTTCGGCGTGGTCGGTCAATTCCCGCAGGGCGTTGTATTGGCGGCACATCTCATCCGTATAGCGACTTGGCATATCGGAGGTGAGCAGGATGCCGCTGAACAACGCATTGACCCGGGCCAGGGTCTGCTTTTGCTGTAGGGTCAGCTTGCAGTTTTCCTCGCGCAGGAAGAATACATCGGGGTCACTGCCGTAAGCACGCCCGTTGAGCTGGCGGCGGAAAATCGTGTTGCCGATGGACTGCCTTGTGGAGACCCGCTCGCGGTGGAAAAGCCGCATATACCACACATCGTCCCAGTCCAGACCTACATCACACCCAATGCGACAGTAGTCAACGATGCCAAAGGCAGGCATGACCGGTACACCGCAGCCGAGGATCAGCTTGTCGCCGCACCATGAGCGCAGCAGTGCCATGGCGCGCTGCATCCGTCCTGCGCGGGATTCCCGGGCGTTGCCGAACGGTGCTGCGCCATAAAGAAAGTCCAGCTTGACAAGGTCAAAGCCCCAATCCTGCAGGACGCGGTCAAAGACCTGCTTGAGGTAGGCCTGTACCTCCGGGTGGTCGATGTCCAGCGCATAAAAGCTGCTCCAGTTGCAGCCGCAGCACCAGGGTTGACCGTCCACCTGCAGCAGCCAGTCCGGGTGATCTTTGCAGAGCAGGGATTCCTTTTCGCAGACGAACGGTGCCAGCCACAGTCCTGCCAGAAAGCCGCTTTCATGGGCTGCATCTGCCAGCGGGCGCAGTCCGTTGGGGAATTTGGCAGGGTCAGGCTCCAGCCAGTCTCCTACCTTGCGCTCCCATCCATCGTCGATCTGAAAGAGATCCCCTGCGCGGAAAAGCGTTTTGCAGCCGTTGAGGTCTTCCTGGATCGAGGCCTCATCAATGTTCTGGTAACGGTTATACCAGCTGGAATACCCGGCCAGCCTGCGCGTGGTGCGGGGGCGGCAGCCCAGCGCCGCAAACCATGCGTCAAATACCTCGTCCTCGGTGCCCTCGGCAAAAAAGAGGGAGAACGCAGGAAAGCTGCCGCCGGTATGCTGTACCCCGGCGCAGTCGCGCTCAATGCGCAGCTGTGCGGCGCGGCTGTCATAGGAAAAAATCGTATAGCCCGGTGCCTCGTCCAGGCTGGCCAAAAGGCGGTAGGTCTTTCCGCGCCGGAAATAGCAGTAGGAGAAGCCGTGGCTCTGTCCCCTCTTGCCGCTGTAGGGAACAAAATGATAATCGCCGTAACGGTCAAAGCTGTATTTCTCCAAAAGAAATTTCGGGACACGCTCAACACCGTGCTGCCGATCCCATTTGCCCAGCTCCGGACAGGCGGTCCAAGTTTGGTAGCCGTTCATGAAAAGCTTTTCTTCGCGCGCCATCGTCCACGGAAGCGCAGCAACCGCATTTTGCAGCACTCCGGCGGGCAGCTCTGCCCTCAGGCAGACGGCACCGCTGCGCGGGGTGATGGCTGCCGTGCCGTCAAACCGGCCGCTGTCTGTTGCGGCATACCACTGCATCTCAGCCATTTTGAGTTTCCTCCCTGTGAAGCGCGGCGCTGATTTCGGCTGCGCGGTCATCCGTCAGGGTGAACCTGCGGCGGAACAGTACAAGCGCCGCCGCAAGGACGGCCATGGGCAGAACGGTCATCATGAGCCGCAGCCCGAGCAGTGTACCGGCGCTCTGGGCAGCAACGGGGCCTGTCTCCTCGGCATTGCCGGCCAGCCCGATCAGATCCAGGCCGATGCCGGTCAGAAAAACCGCCACGCCGGACGCAGCCTTTACAACAAAGGTCTGCATCGAGAAGATAACGCTTTCCTCACGGCGCCCGGTCTTGAGCTGGCCGTAGTCCACACTGTTGGAGAGGAAAAGGGTCGTCAGTACGCTGAGCATGCCGTTACAGGCAAACACCACCACGCCCGGCACGCAGAGCAGTGCCAGACTGCCGGAAAAGCCCGCCAGGCAGAGCAGGAGCAGCACAGCATAGCCGCCCAGCGCCAACCCCAGACTTACCGTAAATACGGCAGTGTTGCTGAGCTTTTTGCGCAGCACCGGATAGAGGACCATCATGCCGAGGATCTGTGCCGCACCGCCGATGGTTGAGAACAGCGTGTAGCTGGCCTTCCAGCCTGTGCCGCCGAAATCGTACTTGAAGAAATAGATGATAAAGTTGGAGGTCAGATACAGCGCCGAGTTGATCAAAACGATGCTGCCTACGACCACAAGCGCCTGATCGTTGGAGAACAGCGCCTTGAACATCTCGCCGACGGTGGCGGTCTTTATCTCGGCGCTGCCGGTCTCCTTGACGCTGGCGCAGCAGATCGCCTCGGCAACCACAAAGATGACAGCCACGAGCAGTGCTACCCAGCGGAAGCCGGTGCGCTCGCTGTCGCCGCCCAAAGCACCAACCAGCAGCATGGTAAACATCGCAATGAGCGCCGAGCCGACGCCCGCACAGGTGCGGCCCACGACTGACAGGTTTTCTCGGTCAGCAGGGGTGCGGGTCACGGCGGGGATCATCGACCAGTAAGGAATGTCCATCATCGTGTAGGTGACGCCCCACAGGATGTAGATGACGCTGAAGTAGACCATCATGTCGGCGCCCTCCAGCACCGGCGCGGCAAACAGCGCGTAGAGAACCACCGCATTCAGGACAGTGCCGCTGAGGATCCACGGACGGAACCGTCCCCAGCGGGTGCGGGTCTTGGCCACCAGCACCCCCATAAAGGGATCGTTGAAGGCGTCAAACACACGCGCGATCATCAGGATCAGGCCGACAAAGGTGGCAGGCAGGCCCAGCACATCCTGATAATAGTACATGACATAGGAGGCAGACAGCGCGTAGACCATATCCTTGCCCACTGCGCCGATGCCGAAGGCGGCTTTTTGCTTTGTTGTCAGTTCCATACTGCACACTCCTTCTTTATGACGGTAAATTCTACGGTGACAGGCGCACACTGCGGGGCCGAGACGGTCAGCGCGGCTGTACCTGTCTGCCCGACTGTGCGCAGATAAGTCCCGCCCATGCCGCCCTCGGCGGGTGCCGCCACAGGGCCGACCAGCGCGGCGGCACCGGTCACGGCAAAGGTCAGCGGCAGCTGTGCATAGACGGCAGGGCTGCCGTTTTCATCAAGGATCCGCACCCGAACTCCGGCCATATCGTAGGTGTCACCCTCCCGCAGGACGGTGGCGGAGGGCGTTACCTCAAGATGCAGCCGGTGGCTGGGGCAGAGCGTGACGCTCTTTACCACGGTATCCCCGTTTTTGGCATCGAACCGCCAACGCGTAGCCGCGCCGCCCCAGTTGCCGACATACTTGCCGTACAGCGCCACACCGTCCGCAAAGCTCATCTTATAGCGCACCATGCACCACGCCAGCTTCAGCTTGTAGCGCAGCGGCAGCCCGGCCAAGCCGTAGCGCCCGGCTGCAAGCAGACAGTCGCGCAGCGTATCGGCCTTGGCCTTGTCAAAATGCTCCTGCGTTTCAAGCAGGACACCGATTGTGTCATCTACGGCCAGCGGCGGGTGCGGCAGCGCCGTCCAGCCGCTTTTGTGCAGGGTCGTCACAAACACATCGTTTTTATAAAGATCCACCCGTTCGGCGTTGGTAAACACATAGACCGTGCCGATTTGCCCGGCAGGATAGTCACCGATGTCCATCGCGGAGCTGACCGTCAGCACCGGCTCTTCCCCGCCCTGCGATGCGTAGACGGACGCCGCCAGCTTGGGATTGCGGAAGCTGTCCAGCACGCCGTGATAGCAGATGCGGTCCCCAGAGCCGAAATCCTTGTGGGTGGCATAATCAAACATACACCAGCCAAAGCAGCCCGCATGCTCTCCATCTGCGTAGGCGGCGTCCAACACCCGCGCATGGCGCAGGGCATGCTCCTGCCGGTGCGGGGCATCGTCACAGGACTTGGTGGGGTACATGTGCCCGTTGCATTCGGAAATCAGCAGTGCCTTGCTCAAATCAGGCGTTACATCCTTTTTCCGCTTGGCCCCGGCGTTTGAGCCGTTGTGGGAGAAATCGTTGTAGGCGTAAACATCTTCCAGGAGATGGCTCTTTTCCAGATACCGCACGCCAGAGGTCGCCCGGCTCGGGTCCAGTGCGTGGGCGATTTGGTTGGTGCGCGTATAGAATTCGTCATCGTCCACGCTCTCGTTGATGCGCACACCCCACAGTATGATGCTGGGGTGATTGCGGTTTTGCAGCAGCATTTCCCGCAGCATGGCGCAGGCGCGGTCTTTCCATGCCCCATCGCCGATGTGCTGCCAGCCGGGCAGCTCGGTAAATACAAGCAAGCCCAGCCGGTCACATTCATCAAGGAAATACTGGCTTTGCGGGTAATGGCTCGTGCGCACCGCATTGCAGTGCAGCTCGTTTTTCAGGATGCGGGCGTCCTGCCGCTGCAGGCTTTCCGGCGCAGCGTAGCCAATGTAGGGGTAGCTTTGGTGGCGGTTCAGCCCGCGCAGAAAGGTCTTTTTCCCGTTCAGATAAAAGCCGTCCACCCGGAACACAGCCGTCCGGAAACCGAAGGAGGTTTCCCGGCTGTGCAGTACCTGCCCATCGGTATCGAGCAACTCTGCTATGCAGCGGTAGAGATTCGGATGCTCGGTGTCCCACGGTGCGGCATCAGGCAGCGTAAGGCGGCATTCCGCCGATTCTGCCGGGGGCAGCTGGCGGCTCACCAGCATCTCGCCCGCACTGCTGCAGAGCCGGACGCGCAGCGCAGCGGTCTTCTCCGGTGCTTCTACGGTCAGCTGTACGGCAGCCTCGGTCAGCGTCGGTGTGTACACGAAAAGATCGCTCACACGGCTCTGCGGCGAGGTTTCAAGCCAGACCTCCCGGTATAGCCCGCCGTAGGTCAGGTAGTCGATGACAAAGCCAAAGGGCGGGATGGCCGGGTCCTCCCGGGTGTCCAGCTGCACGGTCAGCAGGTTTTCACCCTCCCGGTCCACAAGGTCTGTGATCTCCACCGTAAAGCCGGTATAGCCGCCCCGATGCTGCCCGGCAACCCTGCCATTGACCCGCACCACTGCCTGATGAGCAGCGCCGTCAAAGCGGACAAACAGCCGGGGCGCAGCCTGTACCGGCGGCCCCCGGAACC
>ENA-OPBS01002854-OPBS01002854.1-human-gut-metagenome-genome-assembly--contig:-NODE-2854-length-11375-cov-3.442403_pt1 | contig 11375 bp, 7 predicted proteins | sample MGYA00241074_ERZ501463 | MGnify/ENA primary metagenome ERZ501463 (study PRJEB25962, sample SAMEA2042578) | human gut metagenome | biome: human gut; feature: human-associated habitat; material: faeces...
GCCGCGTCGGGACTTGAAGCGCGGATATCCGGCTTCCTTCTTGAAGAAGCGGCCATAGGCTTTGTTCAGATTGCGAACTGATTCCTGCAATGCCATGCAGTCGTATTCCGCCAGCCAGGCGTACTTCTTCGACTTCTTCGCAATGGCGATGAGCTTCTTGAGGTCGTGAATCGGGTGAAGATTGACGCCCTTCACCTTGTAGAAATGCGTCTTGAGATACAGCGCCTTGTTGTAGCAGAACCGCACGGCACCGAAAAGACCGGCCAGAAATTTCTTTTGGTCGGGCGTCGGATAGAGTCGAATGCGGATGGCGCGGATCATTCGTGACAGAGGAAGGAACGGTATGGAAATTTGAGGAAGCTCTTCAAAAGCCCTCTCTAATTTTGCGCCCCGAGAGCTTTTATCTATTACACAGGCCAAATTTCTGTGCAAACGATTGTTCAGGGTACTTTTGAAGAGCTTCCTTGATTATATGAGGCTTCCTCTTTTAACGTATGCCTCGCATTTCGCCGTCTTTTCCGCCATTCCTCCCCGCCTCACCGAGGCGAGGGTTCCTGGCGGATTTAGCTGATCGAAGGCGAGATGAGTTTGAGGAGGGAACTTGGATGAAGGGTGAGCAGGCAGTGGTTGCCAACCTCTCGTGGTGTCTAATCGTTCATTTATCTCGGTGAGCAATCGTACATTTTGCTCAACGTGGTGCTTGTAGATTCGGCTGAAAAGCAAAACCTGCTTTTCAGCGTGCCAACATCGAATGAGATCTCGGGCAGGATGAGCAGATTAACTTCCCGAGGCTTTAGTGTGAACGTCGATCAAACCATCAACGCGGTCTACAACGTAGTCATCTCGCCGGTGACGCTATCGTGCTGGCTATATCGCCATCTTCCGTTCAAGAAAAAGAAGACGGTCGAGATCATTGACGATGCGTGTCCGAAGTTCAGCGAAATTCCGACCGAGGCAGAGACGGACAAGATCGACGCAACGTGGCCGCCCGCGCCGCACCCGGTGGAGGCGTTGTCGGTTCACGATCTGTTTCGGGCCAATGGCAAGCTCATCCGGGACCTCTGCTACGCCACGACGCTTTCCGAAGAGGAATCCGAGAAGTTCCTTCTGCCGGTCATCACGAATCTCGCACGCATCGTGCACCTGACGCCGGCTTCCGAGTATGACCATCACCAAGGTTACGGCGGCCTGTTCACGCACAGCCTCGAAGTGGCTTATTACGCGGCTAACGATGCGAAGACCACGATCTTCGACCGTTCTGCTTCGCCTAAAGATCTTTACATGAATAAGCGGCGTTGGATCCTGACGGCTGTTTTGGCAGCGCTTGCGCACGACATCGGCAAGCCATTCACCGACATGGAAATCACGGCCCCGAATGGACAGCACTGGGTGCAGGATGAGCCGATTGTCGACTGGCTTCGCAAGAACGGGATCAAGAGCTACTACATCAGTTTCCGACCGGGAAGAGAGCACAACGCCCACAAGTCCGCCTCGCTGGCCAACAGCGGGATGTTGATTCCGAAGGAGACGTTCACGTTCCTCGGCCTGACCGGGTATGGGGAACAGATGCTCAAGGAGTTCCGAAACGCGCTGCTCGAAGGGAAGGAGGGCGGTCTGATCGGAAAGATCCTCGACAACGCCGACGGTCTGAGCCGCCGTGTGGACCAATTGCGTCAGCGCAAAATCCGACCGGAATTCAAGAACGTTGCGCACCCTCAGGGCGATCAGTTGCTCAAGGCCATTCGCGTACTGATCCAGCATGCCTTTTGGACCACGAACCGAGATCGCGACAGCCGCGTCTTCAACACCAAGCAGGGCTGCTACATCGTCTGGTCGGAGGATGTGGTGGCTCAGGCGCGTGCTCAAGCCTTGGACATGGGGTTTGAGAGCTTGCCTTCGGACATGCTTAGGCTTGCGACCGTTCTGGTCGATGCTGGTGCAGCCATCCGCAACTCCGACGAGGTTTCCAACACCCATAACGTCTTCTGGCGCGTGACGCCGATAGTGTTGGGCAACATGCAGGTCGACTGCATCCGTCTGGCGGATCCGCAGCTCATTTTCGATGCGACGCCGCCTGCGGCCATTGAGGCGATTGTCGAGGGCTTGGCCGTCGACGACGTGACGAAGAAGGCTTGGATCGACCGCTGGAAGTTTCTGCCCGTGCAGCGCATTTCCCGCGAGGAGGAAGAGGCGACGGGGTACACCGAGGATTACGTCAATGCGCTTGCGCTTGAGGCTGAAGAGCATCTTCGTGAACGCGAGGAGATCGACGAGTCGATTCGACGCGAGGTCTGGGGCGACATGTTCGAGGGCGACCGACGCTATGAAGATGCGGTGGTGAGCGGCGAGGGCGATGACGTTGCGGGCTCCGGCACTCAATCCGCCGCTGACGAAGCAGGCGGCACGGATTCCGATCCCTCTTCCTCTCCCGTTTCTGAGTCGGAAGCTCAAAACGTGAATGAGAATGACGGCAGCGACGGCTTTGCCGGTGTGCTCCCTGGCGGGATGCGGGGACGCGGCAGCCACAGGGGACAGGCGAGTCAGAAGAACCTGAAGGACCAGAAGGTCCAGAGTGATCAGAGCGCCAGCAGCGGTTCGCTGGCGGGCCGCGTGCTGAATGGCCTGAGTTCCGTTTCGGACGCAAGAGGGGGCGCAGATGGCGTTGATGCCGGCGCAGACGTTGTCACTGGTTCCGTTGCCGCTGCATCGACAGAAACGGTCAATTCCGTTTCGGATGCTGACGTTGCAGACAACGCGCTGCCGGAGAGCAAAGCAGGCCGGCATGCAGCCGAGACCAGGTCAAAGGCACTGGAAGGAGCTGGCGGGGCCGGCCTTCCCTTCAGGGAAAGCCACCCAGGAGAAAGCGCAACATCCGATGCCGAAGCTACTCGACCGATCCGAGAGGACGGACAGGGAGCACCGGACAGACATGAACGAAAGCCGGCTCAGAAAACGACCGCGAGCTTCGATGAGTCCGGGTTCGACATGGGCGCTCTGTTGGGCGGCTCCATGGCATCTTCCGCGAAGGATGTTGAGGCTACGCATCAGCACATCGCAGAAGACCGAGGCGTTCAAGAAACGACAGGGGACAAATCCAGCTCCAACGCCAAGGCTGGTCCAGACGTTGGATCCATGCCCATCAACGCCAGCAACGGGAGCGATGACGTTAACCGCACGACCGTTTCGCGGTCGGAAGTTCACATTGGGAACAAAGCTCCCGGCAGCGCCGCCGGCATTGACGTCATTGATGCGTCGTACGGAGCTCAGACCGATCCCCATGACTCCGCCGAGGAATCCGATGCGGAAGATGCTCATGCCGCACAACAGGTACCCGGATCCCTGGAAGGGCCTGAAGCGTCCCTCGAACCCGGTAACGTGTACGCAGACGTGAACGACTGCATCGAGTACGAAGACATGGCGATTGACGATGAGGATGCTACGAGGATGAGCGGCGGGACCGCAGGTGGCGCATCTTCTTCCTACGGCCTGAACGAGGACGACGAGGAGGCTTATCTCTATGGAGACGTGGAAGTCGAAGATGCCGACATGGAGATCGAGGCGGAGACTTTTCCAGGGGATGCTGGAGAGGACGTGGTTGCTGAGACTGCCGCAACTTCCGATGACGAGGTTCTGCCGTCGGACGACAAACCGGCCTATCAGACGGTGTACTTCAACGAGCCGCTCGATGGCGACGGAAAGCCTCTGCTGCGCAACAGGGAACAAGCGATGAACGAAGAGGACGGATCCTCTTCCTCTGGTCACTTGAAAACGACGCAGGACGACGCTCAAAACGCATCCCGGGAAGGATTGCCGGCAACGGGTCGGGACAAGCCAGCATCGAAGAAGGAACCCGCTCCTGCGCGTTCTGGAGGGCGATCCGATGTGGATCAAGCGTACGCCCTTGCGGAAGACATGGTGGAAAGCATGCAGAGCCAGATGGAGCGTGGCTTCGGCATCTGGTTGTCCGACGGCGTGACGACGGATTCGCTGACAGGCTTCTGGCGCACCTCCTCATCGAGCTTCGAAGCGGCCATTGTCGAGGGCGGCGTTGACGAGGACTTGGTGGAGATGGTGATCGACAAGAAGATCTCTGGCAACGTTCGCCCGCGCATCGAGTGGGACCGCAAGGCGGGCAACGTTCTGCTCGTGCCGTGAGTTAAGTGGACAGGGAAAGAGGAAATTGAGCGATGAGCTTGAACTATGATCCGACCGCCTACGAAACCTGGCGGCAAAACTTTGAGATGCGGGAAGCGCTGGCGTGGTTCGGCGGGTGCATCTGGTACTTCATGTGGGGAAATTTCATGGGAGCGAACGGGGCTACGCTTGGGTTCGTACTCTGTTGCGCGGTCATGGCCATCATAAGTTTTCGACCCGCCGTGCGGCGCTACCACATGACGCTTCGGCTTGCCGGAACACCTTTGCCCTACATCGACTTTGAAGAGCTCAAGCGCATTCTCAACGATCCGACGCACAAGGGCGACATGTGGCTGGGACGCGGGTTCCCGTGGGGACAGACGCAGGCGCAGCGCGTGAACGATCTTCTGAAGCGCGATTGGCACAAGACGTACCGTGAAGCCTTGGGCGGGCTCTATCTCATCCGTTTCATCCGCAAGCACTTCTGGCTTTGCCTCTTCAGGCCCTTCAAAGCCCGGCACACCTATCTCGAAATCCAAAAGCGCATTTCAGACGCGCAGGGCCAGACTTGGATTCACGGCGTGGGCGACAAGGAGGAGGACGTCTTTCAGCCTGTTTCCCATTCGGAAGGCCACACGCTCATCATCGGGACGACGGGCTCGGGCAAGACCCGTTGCTTTGACCTCTTGATTTCTCAAGCGATTTTGCGCGACGAGACGGTATTCATCATTGATCCGAAGGGGGACCGTGATCTGCGCGACAAGGCCAAGCGAGCCTGCGAGATGCTGGGGCGAGGCGACAAGTTCCTGTCGTTCCACCCGGCTCACCCGAAGGAATCCATCCGCATCAATCTGCTGGCCAACTGGACGAGACCTTCGGAAATTGCCGACCGCATCGCATCCCTCATCCCGTCCGCATCGGAGTCTGACCCGTTCAAGAACTTCGCATTCGGTGCGCTGAACGCCATCTGCAACGGTCTCTGCAACGTCTACCGAAATCCCACACTGAAGAATCTGAAGCACTACCTTGCCGGGACCGGGTCCGGAGCCGTGTCCGGCCTCGTCGTCGATGCGCTCAACTCGTATCTTCGGCGTACGAAGCCGGAGAAGGTGCAGGAGCTTGAAACCTTCATTGCTACACAGAAAAAGCATGACTCGGAGAGTCTGGCGCTGGCGCTAGTCGAGTATTACCAAGCGCACGGACCTCACGATCCCGACATTGACGACTTGGTCTCGATGTTCACGCACAACAAGGAGCACTTCGGGAAGATGATCACGTCGCTGCTGCCGATCCTCTCCATGCTCACCTCGGGTGTTTTGGGCGACATGCTTTCTCCTCCGGAATCCATTGAGGAAAAGCAGAAGAACACGTGGCGCGATACGAATGACCTGATCGCCTGGAACCATGTCGTCTACGTCGGTCTCGATTCTTTGTCGGACCCCATGGTGGGCTCAGCCATCGGTGCGCTCTTTCTTTCGGACCTTGCCTGCGTGGCCGGTGCTCGATACAACTTCGAAGGTCTGGAACCTGAGATGGAAACAGCTTCCAGAACGGTCAACATCTTCGTTGACGAGGCGGCAGAAGTGGTCAATGCGCCCTTCCTGCAAATTCTCAACAAGGGCCGTGGCGCGCATCTGAAGCTCTTCGTGGCCACTCAGACGCTATCCGACTTTGTATCCCGCATGGGCTCAAAGGACAGGGCCTATCAGCTCCTTGGCAACTTGAATAATCGCATCTGTTTGCGTTGCATCGACACCGAAACGCAGAACTTCGTGGCGGACTCGCTTCCGAAGACGAAGGTGATGTCCATTCAGCGCACGCAGGGACTGTCAACTACCGTACACGAACCCGTGCCGCGCGGCGGGAGCCTCGGAGAACGCATGGCCGAAGAGGAGGTGCCGCTGTTCCTGCCTCAGCTCCTCGGGATGCTTCCCAACCTTGAATTCATCGCATCGCTCTCGGGCGGCCATATCTACAAGGGACGCTATCCTCTGATCCTGAAGGATAAGAGCGAATACAAGGCATGAGCTTCTCGCTCGCGAGCCGGCGGGTATGACCAGAGCTTCTGGACTTCTACATCGAACGCATCGAGCGTGAGGCCGCAGTGAAGTACGTCGGGAGGAGGCGAAACCTCGCGGCTTCTGGGAAAGGCTCACGTTGTTCGGGAGGGTTCGGTAGAATCTGACCTGCGGGGAGCGTCGGGTCGACGGCTCGCCTGCCTCCACGGAGCGTCGGATTGGGTCGGAAAGAATTGGCGGCGAAAGTCGCCATGGCGGATGTGCATGTTGCCTCCGCCAATATGCAAAAAGCCCAAACCGCGCCAACGGTAAGGGCTTTATTGCTTTTACAGGGAGGTAAGGCGATGTCGCAGCAAAAAGATTCGCCAAACTCCGCAGAAATAGTAGCACAGGCGAAAGCTGGGCGCGAGGGACTCGAACTGAATTTTCGGTTTCGGCTCTCGATTGCTTCGGTCGTAGTCTCGCTACTTGTTTCCGCGGCACTCAAGCTGCTCGGCTAGTCCGACGCGACTAATGTCGTGTAAACAGCTTGAGGAGGGCGGCTCGAAAGGGCCGTCCTCGCCGCATCCCGCCCTTGAGATGCAAGGGAGCGGTCTAATTTGCGCCAAAAGTTGCGAACAAATGTTGCAATCCCCTTGTTTTGTGAACAGATAAGCAAAACCTGCTTTCTGCCCTGTCAAAAACACTCATCCTGACCCGTACTATCAAGCCACCAAGGCTGATTGATTCAAGCTCGATGAGGAGACATATTTTGGAAGAAAGCTACAGCATAGCGCTGACATCCAAGCGCATTCGTGAACTTGAAGAAGGCAACATCCGGAAAATTGCTCATACTCGCGGGATTTCCGAAGAGGAAGCTCTCTTCAGCCTCATGAAGTCGCAGCCATGCATGTTTGGAGCAATGAGCGACTGGGACGACATTCGTTCAATTTCCCTTGCGGTGATGCACGAGTTACGTCCGTATCAGTCCTACCAGGACATCTACGTCTTTGTGATGCGTGTGGTAAATCTCTATGACACGCAGATCATTTCCGTGTTGCGTACTTTTTCGGATGTTCGCCGTTTGGCCTACTTCGTGCACGAAATGATCGAAGGTCTTCTGGAGATTCCGCTGTATCAAACCAATTTGGCGAAGGAATATGGCGTGTCACCTGACGACAAGATCATTTTGCGTGGCATTGTTCTCAATCGCATTACCAGTCCTGAGGTTCGCAAGCTCTTTCAGGATGACCGCAGCCGGTATTTCCGTGCAGAGTCCTTCTGTGCGATGGAGGCGTTGCAGCATCATCGCGAGCGCCAACTCGCTGCGTCTGTTTGATGTTCTTCAACGGTAATGGTGCCGCACCAGAACGCAATTCGCGGATCGCGCCCGGTAATTTCGTCATCGGATTTTCACTGGCTTGCTGGACGCAGTGGACATTTTTCGGGGTTGGTGCAAACGAGGCGCTGGAGCTGCATGATGCGGGCAACTGGCTCGCAGCAGTCGAGAACACGGTCGTCCTTTTCCTGATCGGATTTTGGCTTTTGCATGCAGGCTCCTGGAAGTGGACAGGAGGAATTCTGGCCGCAAGTCTTGCCGTGCTGACCCCCATGCGCCTGATGACCGGCGAAGCCCTGCTGACGGTGCAGAATGCGGATACGGTCTTCGGCAGCAATGCCGCCGAGGCTGTCGGGTTCATGTCGACGCTGCCGCCGTCAGACTTTCTGGTTCCCGGGATTGCGGCTGTCGGTTTCATCTTCGCCATTGGAAGATATGCCAAGCCCGTGCCCGCGAACCTTCAACCGGGATTTCGAAAGGCCGGCTGGCTGCTGCCGGTCTTGATTCCGCTGGTCTTCATCACATCTCCGGTGGGCTACATCCTCTACGGCTTTGAACGTCGTGCGGATCCCGTCGCGTGGCACGTGACGGGAACCTTGCCGGATCGGAAGCCGTTGCAGAACTACGTGCTCATTCTGGGCGAATCGTTGAGAAGCGATGCTCTGGCGATTTACGGGAATCCATATCCGACGACACCCTTTCTCTCGTCGAAGCCGCTTAAGATCGTTGACGAGATGGTTGCACCTTCCTACGCCACCATGTCAGCCGTTCCGAGGATTCTGGCTCTGAGCGAAGGCGAAGAGGTCCAACCTCAGAACAACGTCGTGGCTCTAGCACGTGAGGCGGGTCTCAAGACATATTGGGTAAGTGCGCAGGGGCGAACGCGATCAAAGGATCTTCCGATTTCGCACATTGCCAAGTCTGCGGACGAGCGCATTTTCGTGAAGCGAGGCGACGACTTCGCTATGGTGGGCGAGCTTGAGGCACTTTTGGATCGAGTACCAGATCAGCGCCGGTTTATCGTGCTTCATGCCTATGGCTCGCACGAGAATGTCTGCAACCGCTTGGACGGCGTTGGCAGACCCTTTGAAACGCACTGGGGCGAGCAGCTGGATTGCTACCTTGCCTCGGCGCTCAAGGCTGATCAGCTCATTGAGCGGGTCAGCGGGATCTTCAGAGCCAGAAGCGAAACTCATTCAATCCTTTTCTTGTCAGATCATGCAGTGGATTTTCAGCATGAACTTGGGTTGGTTGGCGCAAGCGCCGCTGCCAAAGCTTCCGATGCTGGTAGTGCTGACCACCGTGTTCGCAGTAGCAGAAATCCGTTTTCGAAACAGCAGTTCGTAGTGCCGTTTTTGGAACTTGGGGATTCTGTTTCGGAGGCTCAGGCAACCAAAACGCATGGACCATGCTCAGCGATGGAGCTCCCAGCTTATGTGCCTACCTGGTTGGGCCTGTCCACGAACTTGACACCGGTTGGCAAAGACATATTCAGATGCGGTGAGGCAGGGCGCTCAATAACCGTCCTGAATCCGAAGGGGAAGCTCACAAGCTACGGCGATCTGAACGCCGGTTTGAAGCTCCCCGAGATCCTCAGGTCATCAACGGAACACAATCGCGAAAGAGAGGTCGATCAACATGGCGTCTTCTGAAAGGGAATGGCCGCTCGGCGTGGCCATATTGCTCGTATGTCTGCTGTTTTTCCTGAGTCTGGCGACGGTCTCCAAGGAAACCGTCCGAAAGTCCTCCGCAATTGAGGGACAGTGGATCGAAGAACAGTTCGGCCATTCAACGCTTACGCGCATCAACGCGATTGCGGACGGATGGTATCTGAAGAGCTTCGACAGGCTGGACAAGAACTCACTGAGAGATTGGATGTCAGAGGATCCTTCGCAGCGTAAACGCGAGGAGCGTCTGGCTGAGCAGAACAACATCGTTCTCACGTGGGCGAAGGAGCGAAAGCTCACGCTCCTCGAACTCGGATTTTGGGTGTTGCGCCGCATCGCGCTCTTCAAGGTGCTCATTCCGCTGTGGTTGCCGCTCGGGCTTCTTGCCGTTTTTCATGGCTGGAACGAGCGTGCGATCAAGCAGACGGACTTCGGATACACCTCGCCCGTGGTGAATCACTGGGCAAGGTCGGGCATGACGCTTATCACAGTGGTGACGATCCTGCTCTTCTTTGCGCCCGTCACCATTCCGCCCGCCGTGTTCCCGATGCTGATGGCTTTCTGGTCAATCGGTGCAATGCTCGCCATTGCCAATATCCAAAAACGAATTTGAGGAGGTGGCATGCTCAAAGACTTTGTCAACAACGACCAGTTCGAGGACCTGCTGGAGCTCGTCGAAGATCTCAGCTGGAACGGCATCGGACGCCGAAATCGCGTGACGGCGATTCGGGCGAAGGTCGAAACCTGCATGACGAAGCCGGCGTTTCTGGAGCTCTTGGTTCAGCAGATGCCTCCAGGATGGCGTTGCCGCAGCATCCATGGTTTCGAAAACGGATACAGCGTGATTTTGATTCCAACTTCGAAAACAGTAGTTGGAATCGCTCCGACGGTGCAGCCTGCCTTGTTTTGATGAGTTAGTCCGTAAAGAAATCGCCTCTTCGTCGGCAGCAGTTGTCTGACAGCGGCTGAAAATTTCGCAGAGAAGGAGAGAAAATCGAATGCACAAGCTCGCATTGACCCTCATGTGTGCTTATCCCTTGGCCACTTTGGCATTGACCTCGAACGCGGTGGTTGCCGAGGAGGGGATTGAGGCTCGCACGCACAACGGGACGGAAGTAATGAAGCAGGAGCCTGAAAAGGCGGTCCCTGCCGAACGCGTGTTTCGCCGTCCGACCATCGTCTTCAAGAACAAGGAGAAGAAGGCCGAAGAGGAGGCAAAGGAAAAGGAGAAGTTCCTGTTTCCAAGCCTCGCCTTTTTGGCGCACTTTGACCCATGGAAGCTACGGCTGGGCGATGTGGTCTTTCTTCAGGACAATGTGTATTCGCTTTTCAAGAAGCATCCCGACTGCCGACGCATTCAGTCGTCGTGGTCGGACTATTCGGGCCGCGTGGCTTGCCGAAACACAAGCAAGTTCCTTGCAGAAGGCGATGAGGTGATCTTCAGCTACGCCAACGTGAACGAGATCCTGACGGGGGCGACCTTTACCTTCAAGAGCCGTCAGAGAGCGGAGCAATTTGCCAAGGGCATTACGAATACGTTCGAGGCCACCGGCACGCCGTACTTCAAGGAGATTTACGTTGCAAACAGCGTCTCCTATGACACGCCGATGTTCACAGTTTCCGTTCACGAAGCACAGACCGGGTACATGGTCTCCATCAATGCACACTTCCAGGAGCGCATGCTCGATGCCGAAACCTATGCCAAGGCCAGACTCCAGAAGATCGAGTTTGGAAGCCTGACTGTCGGCGTAACGAAGATCGACGATATTCCGCAGGGCGATGCATTGCCCAAGGTCTGTCGCGATGTGACGAACCCCAAGGACATGGACAGGCGGGAGTTTTACGGAACGTGCTTCGACTTCCCGTACGAAGCCCACATGCAGCTCGACTTCAATCCCGAGACGGGCATTCTGGAGACGGCGGTGCTCTCGCCCATCGGCGTGACCACGGGCTCATTGCTTGAGGAAATGCTGACCAAGCGCTTCGGCTTTTCAAAGTTCTGCCGACGCCTGCAATCTGATGTGTCGCTGGTTTCCATCAAGGAAGCTCCCGAGCGCGGGCGCATTCGCGTCACACGCATGAAGGGACGCCCCGCTTCGCTGTTCGCTGGCACTTGCGAGAACCCGATCATTTTCTCAACCGAGATGCGCTACGTCTTTGAAAATCGTCTTCTGCGAAAGGAGGAGATTGACGCGGCTTATGAACGCCGCAAGCGTGCGGTGGACCGGTCCGAAGAGC
>ENA-OPBS01002882-OPBS01002882.1-human-gut-metagenome-genome-assembly--contig:-NODE-2882-length-11289-cov-2.070500_pt1 | contig 11289 bp, 11 predicted proteins | sample MGYA00241074_ERZ501463 | MGnify/ENA primary metagenome ERZ501463 (study PRJEB25962, sample SAMEA2042578) | human gut metagenome | biome: human gut; feature: human-associated habitat; material: faeces...
GCTCAGCGGGCAGCAGGTGCTGCCCATCCAGTGCGGCAGCAGCGCATACGCCAAACGGTATCTGGAATACTACAATCTCCGCGCGGTGGACGCGCAGGAGGTGGGGTGCAACGCCTTTGTCAGCACCGGTTACAGCTGGAACAGCACGCCCCTGTGGCGCACCAGCGGCAAAGCCGTTTCCTCGGTGCTGGACAGCCTGAGCATCTCTGCCGCCGTAAACCAGAACGCCGCCGGCAGCGAGAGCGAGACGGCAGGCGTTCTGCCCGCTCTGCTGCCCCAGCGGGACACCGGCCATCTGCCGGACGCAAACGCCGCCGATGCGGTAAACGTGACCGTGAATTTCCAGTCCGGCGGAGCTACCGGCTTTGTCTATGACAACGCCCTTGCCGCCTACGGGATGCTGCACGCCGACGGCACCCCGCAGCTGGATGCCAACACCGGCACACAGGCAGCCTTTGACAATCTGCTCATCCTGTACAGCGGCTCCTCCCTGCGGGACGACGGCCGCACGCTGGACTACGACCTTTCCATGGGCGGCGGCATCTGGCTGAACGGCGGACACCTGTGGCAGATCACATGGACGCAGGGCACCCAGAGCACCCTTGCCCTCTACGATTCCAACGGCAAGCCGCTGGAACTCCCGGCAGGGCGCAGCTACATCGCCCTGCTTTCCAGCCTTACCGGGCAGGAGCTGCTGGTGCAAAGCAGCACCGGCGAAGCGCTGGTGGGGGTGTAAGCGCAAAAAAGTGTTGCTGCTCCAATACCCCCTCAGTCTGCTCACTGCGTTCGCAGCCAGCTCCCCCAAGGGGACGCCTTTGTGCTATGCCGGAAACCTTGCCGCCACCACCAAAAGCCGTCCCCTTGGGGAAGGTGGCTTGACGCGAAGCGGCAAGACGGAAGGGGTAATTCCCGGGCGCTCCTGCAGGCGACAAACGCAAAAGCAGCCAGACCGGGCGGTCTGGCTGCTTTTATAGCATACAAGAATATTTTACTCTACATCTTCATCCGCGAAGATCCACAGCACCTCGTTGATATGGGAGCCGCTGCGGGAGTAGGGGGTCACACGGATGCAGAAGCTGCGTCCGTCCGTCTTGCGGTAGCGGTGCTCCAGCAGGTTGCTGCTGAACACGGTGCTGTGCACAAGGCCAAAATCCAACAGCTTTGCAAAGGTTGCACGCTCAATTTTCATCGGCACATGCTCTCCGTTGAAAACGATGCAGTGTTCATTGTAATACACATACGGTGAATACTGGAATCCCCAGTCTTTTCCATCGATCCTGACCGGAATGATCCGGTGATTCTGTCTTGCCGGATGATTGACGCGACCGGCGTAGCCTTCATTTTCCTTACACAGCTGGCATTTCGGATAACCACTCTGTGTAGCATTTTTTGCTGCCGCGATCGCTTTCGGATCTTTTTCCGGTTTGGACAGATTGATGGTGATCTCCATCTCCCCATATGGTGTCTCTGTGATCCATTTCTGATCCTTTTTAATCCGGTATCTGCGGATATAATCGCTGTCCTGACTAAGCTTGTAAAAATAATCGGTCGCCTTTTTCGGTCCTTCCTGATACAATTCATAGAATTTATGGCTTACCATGCTCGGCAGCGGGACCAGTTTTCCCATGATTTTTGTATCAAACAGATCCCGGTACACGATTGAATCTGCAATCAGTTCTTTTTCCACTGCATAATCTGTAATCTCCTTCAGAATCTGTTCCAGCTCCTCTGCACCCCTGCTTCCTGGTGTCTCCTCGTAAGACTCCAGCCCAAGTGCCTCTAAAATCTGATTGGTAACAAATATTTTATCTTCCGGTGCTACAAGCCCCGTATCTAATCCATACTGTACCAGTTCTGTAATTGCCTGATCGATCTTTTTGCTCGTCTTATATCCATCCATTTTCAATGCGGCACATTTTTACACCGAATCCTTTATTTATTCAGATAGCAAACTAAAATCTGTATTTATGTCTAACCTTGACAGCTAGCATATTTTCGTTTACGCGATTACTTTCATTCCGCCATATTTACGAACCTTTAATACGTGGCAGGATCCTTCTCCAAATACTGCATCCAATGCTTTTCTGTACTCTTCTACAAAATCATTCTTCACAAATGCCTGAATGGTTCCGGCAAATCCGCCTCCATGCACACGGCATACTCCATGGTTTCCGAGTACATTTTCGCTGACTGCAAGGGCAATGGATACTGCCTGGTTCTGCACGTCACGGTTAGTATATACATTCTGAAGATATTTGAAAGAGGAATCCCCAGATGCTTTGATCATATTAAGGAAATCTTCAAATCTTCCTTCGCGAAGGGATGCAACCTGTGCTGCAACTCTCGCATTATCACCGAAGAAATGCATAGCCCGAAGCACCGGACGGTCTCCAAGCTTCTCGCGGAGTACCGGGATCGCTGCAAAAAATTCTTTTTCATCTACGTCACGGAGGACTTCTTTTCCAAAATATGTTGCAATAGCTTTCATATCCGCCGGAATCTGTGCATAATCCGGTGTCAGATCCTGATGAGAACCTTTGGTATCTACGATGCACAGACTGCATGCATGATTTTCAAAATCTACATCTACTTTTTCTACAACCGGAGCCTTTGGATCTTTGAAATCAATGTGGATCAGTCCACCAACCGCGCAGGCTGTCTGGTCCATCAGACCACTTGGCTTTCCAAAGTAAACATTTTCAGAATACTGACCAATCTGTGCAATCTCTACCATGCTGATCTGCATATCGTTGTAAAGTCCGGAAACAATGGTTCCAATGATTGTTTCAAATGCAGCAGACGAGGAAAGTCCTGCTCCGATCAGCACATCACTTGTCACATAAGCATTGAATCCACCAATCTTGTATCCGCGTTCTTTCAGTCCTGCAAGTACGCCACGGATCAGTCCGATAGATGTCCCTTCTTCTTTGTCAACCTTTTCTACATCATTCGCATCGATAACGATCATATCATATCCTTCAGATACCACACGGACAGTCATATCTTCATTTTTATTTACAATTGCGATCGCATCCAGATTAATAGAGGTTGCAAGCACCATTCCGTGCTGATGATCTGTATGATTTCCACCAACTTCACTTCGTCCCGGTGCGCTGTATACTTCCACTTCTCTGTCCCCATACAATTTCTGATACTCTGCCATCGCTTTTACATAGCGTTCTTCCTGATGTGCAATCACACTTTCATCAATATAAATATCTTTTAATGTATCACGGTACACGCCCTGTTTCATTTCTTCCATAAGTTTTGTAAGCTGTTTCATCTTCATTTCCTCCAAATACATTTTCGATTCTGCTTTGATAATTGTATTATAAAATATATTTAGTAAATTTGCAATATATATTTACTAAATATTTCAATAAATTTACTAGTGAATTTTTGTACAGTTCTACATAATTCTTTCACTTTCCATTTTTTTACTCCTCTGTTATAATAGAAGAATCAGAAATTTTTTAACAAGGGGGCCGCTTATGGCAACAATCAAAGATATTGCTTCTGCTGCCGGTGTTTCTGCCGCAGCAGTTTCACGTATACTGAATAATGATGAGACGCTCAATGTCTCACCGGAAACCCGACAGAAAGTACTGGATACTGCAAGAGAGCTGCATTATGTAAAGCGCGGACGTCCTTCTGTCAAATCACTTTTTACCCTTGGGATCATTCAGTGGTTCTCTTCCCAGCAGGAACTGGAGGATAATTATTATCTTCTGATCCGTCAGGGAATTGAAGATTACTGCCTCTCACACAATATCCAGATCGTGCGTACCTACAAAAGCGACATCAATTACATGGACGTTCTGAAGGATGTAGACTGTCTGATCTGTATCGGCAAATTCAGTCAGGAGGAAATTTCTTATCTGTATGAGATGAATTCGTGCATCCTGTTCCTGGATATGCCGGTAAACGATGACCGGATTTCCACGATCATTCCGGATTTCGGCGAAGCAGTTACAGAAGCTCTGGATTATCTGACTGGGATCGGGCACCGGGAGATTGGTTTCTTTACCGGAAAAGAATATATCGGTGAAAATCATCTCTATCCGGATTACCGAAAAAAAGTCTTTATTGATTACTGTGATGCACACGATTTGATTTATGAGCCTTATATCCAGGAGGGTGTCTTCCAGATTTCTTCCGGTTATGAGATGGCATGCAATCTGATTAACGGCGGCAAGCTGCCGACGGCGATCTTTGCAGCAAGCGATCCGATCGCTTTTGGTGCGATCAAAGCCTTTACCGAACACGGGATCCGTGTTCCGGAGGATATTTCCATCGTAGGCTTTGATGATATCAATATGGCACAGTTTTCTGCTCCACCGCTGACAACGGTCAGTGCGCCAGCTTATCATATGGGAATGTACGGAGCTTCTATTCTGCAGCATCTCCTGAGGGAGCATCCAGGGCCTGCACTTAAGATCAAACTGCCGTGTAAGCTGGTTGTCCGGAATTCGTGTAAAGCGATTGAAAAATAGCTCCTTATCTGTCTAAATATACCAATGAATTTTATCTAACATCAAAAAGCTCCCATCCGGAGAAGAAATGAGTTATAATTAGCTCACATTTCTCCGGATGGGAGTTTTTTTATTAAGCAATTTATCAGAAAGCCTTTAGGACATCAAATAACTTTCTACCAGTCCTGCACTGACTCTTGATAATAAGTCACATTTTCCTGTAAAATTTCTATTTTTCCATCTTTTACTTCCGCAATTGATACCGCACAGTTCTTATGTACTCCCTGCTGCCAGTACCCGGAAATCGGCAGACCTTTCATCAGGCTCAGAATCCCGCAAAGTGCTGCACCATGTGTGGATAAAAGTACATTTTTATCCTGAAGCTCTTCTTTCTGATAAAGCTCTTCCAGAAAATTATTCAGACGTACACGCACTTCTTCAAAGGATTCCCCTCCTTTTGGCGGCTGATACACTTCCGGTGCATTAAAAAAGTTGCGAAATCCCGGATCCGGAATATTCCATCCCTCTTCTCTGCAGCAAAGTCCCTCAAATTCTCCAAAGCTCATCTCCTGGATCCGCTTATCTGGAACAATCGGAACCTCCCTGTCCCCCAGGACGAGCCGTGCCGTCTCTGCCGCTCTTTTCAGCGGGCTTGTGTAACAGACCGCAAATGGAACATCTGCAAGTGCCGGAGCCGTCTCTTTTGCAAGTAGTTTTCCAAATTCATTCAGTGGAATATCCACCTGTCCCTGTAATTTTCTTTTTCTATTCCAGTCCGTCTCTCCATGACGGATCATATATATTTTCATCTCTTAGTTTCCTCCTGCTATCATTAAAAACACACGCATCCTCCGTGCCAGTCAGCATAGCGATTGGCACGGGAGTTAACAGTAACGATTATAGCACATTTTTCACCTTTCTTCCACCAAAAGGCTTGTTATTAAACTTTATGACAGTTATAATAAACGTAGTACAAAAAAGGAGATACTTGATTATGGAGAAAATTACCAGTTTCACAATAGACCATTTGAAGCTTGTTCCTGGGCTTTACGTCTCACGTAAGGATTGTGCCGGCGAACAGGTCATTACAACCTTTGATATCCGCATGACCAATCCGAATGAAGAACCGGTTATGAATACTGCAGAGGTTCACACCATCGAACATCTTGGTGCAACCTTCCTTCGTAACCACAGGGACTACGCATCAAAAACACTTTACTTCGGACCAATGGGATGCCGTACCGGCTTCTACCTTCTTCTTATAGGTGATTATGAATCAAAAGATATCGTTCCACTGATGAAAGAAATGTTTGCTTTTATCGCAGACTTCAATGGGGACGTACCGGGAGCTGCTGCAAAAGACTGCGGAAACTACCTGGACATGAACCTTCCGATGGCAAATTATATGGCAAAAAGATATCTGACTGAGGTTCTGGAAAATATTACAGAAAAACAGCTGGTTTATCCTGAATAAGCCTTACTATATGAACCTGAAAATGGGAGCCAAACATACCATCCATTGATTTTCTTCAAATGTTCCTGTATGTTTGCTCCCATTCCTGTTTTCAATCAAAACTCTCTATGATACACTTCCGGAATTTCTACCAGAACCTCTCTTCCGTTATAACATAATCTGCCGGAAGATCAAATTCTTCGGTCTCAATTTCTTCTACGATCTGCATTTCATAAGCAGCTGCGATCCGGCAGATATCTTTCCGTTTTTCAAAATAACGATCATAAAATCCACCGCCATAACCGACACGGTTCTTTTTTTCATCAAAAACACTTCCCGGCAGGATTGCCAGTGTAGTCTGCCCTTCTCCGGCTTCATAAACAGGGAATTCTTTTTTCGGCTCCAGGATGCCATAAGCCCCCTTTTCCAGATCCTCAAAAGAATATATCTGATAAAACTCCATCTCTTTTCCCGCTACCCGTGGCACATAGACCTTTTTTCCAAGCTCCCATGCCTTCTCGATCAGTGTTCTGGTTGCCACCTCTCCACGAAAATCAATATACGCAAGAAGGTTGTCTGCATTTTTAAATGTCTCTGTCTCTTCAATGCGTCTCATGATCCGCAGGCTCTTCTCCCGAACCTCTTCTTTTGGAAGTGCCTGTCTCATTTTCAGAATTTTTGCCCTAATTTCCTTTTTTCTGTCCATATTTCTCACCCAGATTTGTAATGGATCCATCCTTCTCCTTGATTGAAATGTTATTAAGCTGTCCACGAAGATTTCTTTTGAATGCATCTACATATTCCCGTCTGAGAATCTGCTGTTCTTTTTTCTCTTCCTCTGTCAGTCCTTCTGCTTTTGATTTTCTATATAATTCATTAATGCGTTCAATTTTTGCTGTCTCCATTTTTCTTTTGTCCCTTCTTTGTTTTTCTATATAATAATGTTATCTTTTTAATCAGCTGGAATAATTTTCCAGGAACCCATAAAGCTTGTCTTTTCCCTCTAACCGCTTTCCTTCCCGGATCTCATTCTGCAGTTCTTCCGGAAGCTCTTCGACACGGATATTCGTATATTCATAAATACTTGTCTGGTCGTCCAGATAAACAATCACATATCCGTTTCGGTTTTTCAGATAATACACCCCTTCTTTGTGTGCGCCACCCTGAGTGCTGACTGTCTGTTCTGTTTCCTGCTGCTCCGTCTGTTCTGTCCTTGCAATTTCTTTCCTGTAATTATAATCTGCATAATATGCATAAGATAAGATCGCAAGAATCAGAAGAGTCCCCGTTAAAAGACCAATATGATATCTTGTTTCCATAAGGAACACTCCTTTTTCTACAAGTATTGGTCTGCTTGGAGGATTTTATTCATTGTGGGGGAATTTTTAGGTTGTAATACCAAATCCTCCACAGCTTAGTAATATCTGCGTTCTTTTAATAAATGGCATTTTTTGCAGACTATTACAATTTGGTGACCTTTTGGGAGACCGAGGAGTTCTTTTTCGGACATGCCACCCATTTTAAGGAGAACGACTGCGTATACCGCTACTGCCACGATGAGGGCAATCAGGGTTGCAATTCTTCCTCCGATGAAGGTGTCAAGTACGAAATGCACTGCCCATGCCAAAATTGCCATAACAGCTCCGGCGATAGACGGAATGACAAAAGTCTTACGGCTCTCCTGAAGATATCCACATGCTTCACGGATATCATGTGCATTCATGATACACATGCATAAAGAGAACACAATCTTACTTCCAATCAGTGCATAAATGCCCCATTTGAACATAACAAGCATAATAAACAGAGATACAATATGTAGTATCAGGGATACCATTGCATTTTTTACCGGTTCCATCATACGGTCCAGACCTTGAAGCACTGTATTCGTAACGGTTGAAAGTGAATAAAATACCAGAGAAATCGCTCCGATCTTCAGCATAATTCCCTGTGTTACATTATCTACATTCGGCCACAGGAAATCCATGATCGGCTGACCAAGTGCAAAAAATCCGAACGCGCTTGGAATCGCGATCAGCATCGTATAACGGATAACCGTGTAAATCCGGTTATGTAACAGTCTTCTGTCATGATTCTCTGCCGCGCTTACAAGCCCCGGGATCACAGATGATCCCAATGCACTCGCAACGGCAAGCGGTACGTTGAACAGGGTATAATACTGTCCTAATTTACCAAGAAGCTCTGCACAGACCGCCTCACTGGTTCCCTGTGCGCCCATGATCTTATTGAACATAGCACTGTCAATAACATTTGCACTGTTATAAATCGTTGTACTTAAAATGATCGGTGCGATCGTCAGAATCAGGATCTTGAAAATCGCACGGTAATCATCCAGTTCTTTCGAGGTATCCCGCTTCATCTGCCGCATCATCGGCTTGCGGAATGCCACATAGCAGAACAGTAAGAACAGCAGACCGATCAGAGCACCAGCTACTGTACCAAGTGTACCTCCTGCTGCGGAATAGGCTGGTCCCAAAAGGTTATTCCCCTGCACCTTAGCCATCTGTTTTCCATTTTCCAGAAGAACGGCTGCACTTACAACGCTGACAATCGCATTGAGAAGCTGTTCAATGATCTGCGAAATTGCAGTCGGGATCATCGTTCCCATCCCCTGGAAATAGCCACGAAAAACTGCCATAATCGCACAGATCAGAAGTCCGGGAGCAAGCACCTTCAAAGAATAGCAGCTCATTTTGGCTCCCATCAGATATTCTGCGATCGCCTCTGCTCCAAAAAATACGATCACCATGATCGTGACACCAGATAGCGTAGCTATGATCAGTGATGCCTTCAATACCCTGAATGCATTTTTCCGCTCTCCTGCCGCCATTTTGAGAGACACCAGCTTTGATACCGCAACCGGCAGACTGTAAGACGAAATGATCAGAGCAATAGAATACACCTGAAATGCCATATCATAATAGCCCTGTCCTTTAAGCCCCATAATATTGAGCATCGGGATCCGGTATACTGCCCCGATGATCTTTGTGATAATGCCGGCTGCCGCAAGGATGCTTCCCTGCATCAGAAAACTGCCGCCCTTTGATTTTTTCTTTTTACCCATACGTTAAAACCTCATACTTTTATCTATCTTGTAATTCCCAGTATCTCCAGAACTTCCCGCTGTTTCTTTTCCATCACGAGCCGTTCTTCATCTTCCATATGGTCATAACCTAACAAGTGCAACATACTGTGCGCAATAAGGAAAGCAAATTCACGTTCTACCGAATGGCCATATTCTTCTGCCTGTTCCTTTGCGCGCTCTTTGGAAATCACAATATTGCCGAGCATCAGTTCTCCGGTCTCCGGATCAAATGAACTGTCATCTGTATCCAGATATGCATAATCAGCCGGTGACGGGAATTCCGTCATCGGAAATGACAGGACATCGGTTGCACGGTCGATTCCGCGAAATTCCAGGTTCATCTGTCGGATCTCCTCATTCATCGTAAGAAGAAGTTCTACCTGCGCCTCGTATGGACACTTCTCATAATCCAGGACTGCATCTGCAACTTTTGTCGCCAGTTCTTCATAAGGCAGCTTTAAATCCAATGCTCCCTCATCCTCTAAAAATAGTCTCATCTTGTTCCTCGTTTCTTTCTGTCTCTAGTGTGGGATTTTTTCTGTTCCTGCTTTTGCTCGTATTCCTCGTACGCTTTAACAATCCGCTGTACCAGCGGATGTCTGACAACATCCCGGCTGGTCAGACGGCAAATCGAAATATCTTCCAGATTCTTGACTACACTCACTGCCACATCAAGTCCGGATGTCTGTCCTGCCGGAAGGTCTTTCTGTGTAGAGTCTCCGGTGATCACGACTTTGGATCCAAAACCAATACGTGTCAGGAACATCTTCATCTGCGCCGGTGTGGTATTCTGTGCCTCATCCAGAATAATAAAAGCGTTGTCAAGGGTTCTGCCTCGCATATAGGCAAGAGGCGCAACCTCGATCAGCCCTTTTTCTGAATTCTTGATAAAGCTTTCTGCTCCCATGATCTGATAGAGTGCATCATAAAGTGGTCTTAAATATGGATCGATCTTGCTCTGCAGATCTCCAGGCAAAAAGCCAAGCTTTTCTCCGGCTTCAATGGCCGGTCTGGTCAGGATGATACGGCTCACCTCGTTGTTCTTAAAAGCGGTGATCGCCATGGCCATGGCCAGATACGTCTTACCGGTACCGGCCGGTCCCAGTCCGAATACGATCATGTTTTTCCGGATGGCATCCACATAAGCCTTCTGCCCCAGGGTCTTGGGCTTGATCGGCTTTCCGCTGATGGTATGGCAGATGCAGTCCGCATCCATCTCCATCAGTTTTTCCTCCTGGTCTTCTTTTCCCATTTCAATGGCATAATCCACGCTCTGTTCTTCGATCTCATTGCCGTGATCCGACAATGCGGTCAGCTGTCGTAATACCCGGGAGGCCTTCGAAACGTTTTCTTCTTCCCCGGTAATCATTACACTTCCATTGCGGTCCACAATAGTTACCTGAAAATCCTGTTCCAGCTTCTTGATGTACGCATCCTGCATACCGAAGATCTTCTGCATCTGTTCTGTATCCATTTCCAGACGGATTGCTGTCACACTCATTTATGTCTTAATCCTCATTTCTGTCCAAATCTTCTGCTCCGGTATCCTCCGCCCGGGAATCTACCAGACTGACCGCCGCTTCCCGCAGCAAAAGTTCCCCGTGTGCGGTCCAGCCGGCGCGCTTTGTTTCTATTTTAACATCTTTCGAGATTATTTGTACCCCTTTTTCATCTAAAGTTTCAAGAAAATCCATGATTTTTTTCTGTAAAACCGTTTCTGCTTCCGACACTGTATAATAATATTCTGTTTTCTGATACTCTCTGTACGTGATCCTGCCTACCATGCAGGGGATCTGCAGATACTCCAACGCTTTTACGGGACATGCTTCCAGCACGCTGTCATATTGCAAAAAATCCATTTTTTTCTCCGGTTTCCACTCCCGGTCACCGAAATGGATAAAATAAAATGTCTTTTGTCTTCCGGTGTATTTTTTCCGGATATAATCTGCCGGAAGATATGCCTGAAAGGTTCCGGTATGCTCCAGCACTATATCCGCATCCGGGGTCACCGGCCGATATTCCCTGACGGTTCCATCCTCGGCATAAATGGGGATCCTGCCTTCCACCAGAATATCTCCTTTTGCCACTTCACTGCCTATGGATACTTTCGGGACACCACAACGCACGATCATATCCGTGATCACCCCGTTGCATTCTGCCACCAGATCTTTTCCTTTGGTATTTGGCAGTTTTTTGAATTTTGTTCCATAGATCGTGTTATTCTCACAGATGTATACATAATCTGCATCTTCGCTGAT
>ENA-OPBS01002890-OPBS01002890.1-human-gut-metagenome-genome-assembly--contig:-NODE-2890-length-11276-cov-2.371714_pt1 | contig 11276 bp, 9 predicted proteins | sample MGYA00241074_ERZ501463 | MGnify/ENA primary metagenome ERZ501463 (study PRJEB25962, sample SAMEA2042578) | human gut metagenome | biome: human gut; feature: human-associated habitat; material: faeces...
ACGGAATGCATCAATGGCGTCCATATCAGCCATTTCTTTTAAATCTTCGTAATCCCATGTCTCGATCTTCTGGATCTCGTGGGAAGTACGGAAACCGTCGAAGAAGTTGATGAACGGAACTTTACCCTTTAATGCTGCAAGGTGTGCAACCGGTGTTAAGTCCATAACCTCCTGTACGCTGGATTCACAAAGCATTGCACAGCCGGTCTGACGGCATGCGTAAACGTCGGAATGGTCGCCGAAGATGTTTAATGCGTGGGTAGCAACGGCACGGGCAGATACGTTGAATACGCCCGGAAGCTGCTCACCGGCGATCTTATACAGATCCGGGATCATCAGAAGAAGACCCTGGGAAGCGGTATAAGTGGTTGTTAAAGCGCCTGCTGCCAGGGAGCCGTGTACGGCACCTGCTGCGCCGGCCTCGGACTGCATCTCAGTGATCTGCACCGGCTGTCCGAACATATTTGTTCTTCCATCGGTAGACCACTCATCTGTCGCCTCAGCCATTGGGGAAGAAGGTGTGATCGGGTAGATGGCTGCAACATCGGTAAATGCATAGGAAGCATGAGCTGCTGCATGGTTACCATCCATGGTTTTCATAGAACGTTTCATTTCCATTCCTCCTAAATTCTTTTGATTTAGTTTTGTTAATTAGTTAACAATGCTTTACCCTTATCTTACAATATTTTCACAAAAAAGCAACACCAGTATATTCCAAAATTGTATATATTTCAATACAATTTTGTTTTTTTCTGCGTTCATCTTTGTGGCAACGTTACAAATCCCCGAAAACTTCCCCGAGAACTTCCAACGTGATAACCGTATTGTAACCTACTTTTCTGTTGAAAACAAGAACCTTGAGCGTATAATATTGCATACAATCTCATCCCTCAGCTTATTCATGTCTATCTTGAATTTTATTCATCTAAAATCATAAACCGTCATACCCAAGCATAAAGTTTCTATTTAGAAACATCAGTAAAGCGGACATTCGCAATCCGCTTTCGCTGCTTGCTCATGAACGCAGTCGCTTTGCCCCCGCAAAAAATGCAGCCACACCCCTAAAAAATTTCCTAAATGTTTTCTGTGATGCAAAAATCATTCTTCTGCGCATGTTTTCCTTGCTTTTATATATAATCTTGTGTACAATACCAGAGGTAAATTATTAGAAATAAAACACATATATAATAAAGAAGTTAAGGAGAAGAATTTATGATCAGTGCAAATAATGTAACATTACGAATCGGTAAAAAGGCGTTGTTTGAAGATGTAAATATTAAATTTACAGAAGGCAACTGCTACGGTCTGATTGGTGCCAATGGTGCCGGCAAATCCACATTTCTGAAGATTTTAAGCGGACAGTTGGAGCCAACAAACGGCGATATCTCCATCACCGCCGGCCAACGACTTTCTTTCTTACAGCAGGATCACTTCAAGTACGATGCCTACACCGTTCTTGATACTGTTATCATGGGAAACAAACGTCTCTATGAGATCATGAAAGAAAAAGATGCCATCTACATGAAAGAAGATTTCACAGATGAAGATGGTATCCGTGCCAGTGAACTTGAGGCGGAATTTGCCGATATGGATGGCTGGAATGCAGAATCTGATGCCGCTACCATGCTGAACGGTCTTGGAATTGACACTGAATTCCACTACGCTACAATGGGAGATCTGCCAGGTCCGCTGAAAGTTAAAGTCCTGCTTGCACAGGCATTATTCGGAAATCCGGATATCCTGCTGCTGGATGAGCCGCTTTCTGCTCTGGACGGCGTGATCAAGGAATCCATCAAAGACCGGATCCGGACCATTGCAAGGGAATATAACTTAACGACGATCATTGTGACCCACGACCCGGAAGAGGCGCTCACACTCTCTGACCGGGTGCTGATCATCGAAGGCGGCATGATCTCCCAGTACGCACGTCCAGAGAGCATTATCCACACCCCCAAAAATGATTTTGTACGGAAATTCATTTTAAACCAGCTGGAGATCAAACGCAATAATATTTACGCACTATTTGGGGACCAGCTCACAGTTCCAGCGGCACAGGCGGTATAGGCGAAGCATGGACACACGAAAAAATATTGAATTAAAAATCATTTTCTGGACCATCGCAGCTGTCTTCTCCCTGTTTTTGGCTCTCCCGCTGCTGGTGCTCCTGGGCAGGTCCTTTGTGGGAGACCAGGGCGTAACCCTGGAATTTTACAGGTCCGTCATCGCTGACCGGAAATTTCTTCCCGCACTGGGGAACAGCTTCCTGGTGGCCGCAGCCGCGGCCCTTGCAGCAACGGTCATTGCCTTTGTGCTGGCCTATATGATCCATTACACAAACGCGCCCCTGTGGCTCAAGCAGGCAGTCCGGGCCGCTGCCATGCTTCCAATGTTCCTTCCGACCATCACATATGGCTTCGCCATCATTTATTCCTTTGGAAAGCAGGGACTGATCACCCGGCTCTTGGGGACCCAGCTTTTTGATCTGTATGGCTTCATGGGGCTGATGACCGGATATGTGATCTATACGATCCCGGTGGCTTTTCTTCTGATCCATAATACCATGGGCTACATTGACAAGAAGACTCTTGTTGTATCAAAGGTAATGGGCGACGGAACGTTTTCAACCTTCTGGATCGCAGTGGTCCGCCCGCTGCTGGGTACACTGGCCGGAGCCTTTATCCAGGCTTTTTTCCTGAGCTTTACTGATTTTGGCATTCCCGCCTCTGTGGGCGGCAGCTATGACGTGGTCGCTGCCATCCTTTATAACAAAATGATCGGCGGCATCCCCGATTTCAACCGGGGAGCTGTTGTGGCAGTCATCATGCTCATTCCATCCATCGGAAGCATCTGTATCCTCCGCATCCTTGAACGATTCAATATCCGGTATAACCGCATTTCCGATATCGACCTGAAAAAAGATCCAGCCCGGGATATCAGCTGGGGAACCGCCGGTTCGGTCCTGTCCATTCTGATATTGTCCATTTTCGCGGTGATCTTTGTGGTCCCCATGGTAGAAGAATGGCCCTATAAAACCGGCTTTTCCCTGGACCACATCCGGAATGCCTTTCTGGATCATGAGCTGCTGGATTCCTATTCCCATTCCATCACCATGGCAGCCTGCACCGCCTTGTTCGGAACGCTGCTGGCATACGGCGCAGCCCTGATCACAGCCCGGAGCACACTGCCGGACCGTTATAAACGCGCCATCGACAGTATTTCCCTGGTCACAAACGCGATCCCCGGCATGGTACTGGGCGTTGCTTATATGTTTCTGTTTCCGGGAACTCCGCTTCAGAACACGCTGACCCTTATGGTGCTGTGCAACATTGTCCATTATTTTTCCACCCCATACCTGATGATGAAAAATTCCCTTTCTAAAATGAATGCCGGGTGGGAGACAACGGCCATGCTCATGGGGGACAGCTGGCTCAAAACCATCATCCGGGTGGTAACTCCCAATGCCCTTTCCAGTCTTCTGGAGGTATTCAGCTACTATTTCATCAATGCGATGGTCACCATCAGCGCCCTGGTATTTATCGCAGGAGCAAGGACCATGGTCCTGACCACAAAGATCAAACAGCTGCAGTATATCAATAAGTTTAATGAAGTATTTGTATTATCCCTGCTGATCCTGATCACCAATCTGATCGCGAAGGCCCTGTTCTCGCTGCTCGCGAAAAAATTGGCAGAAAAGAAGAAATAAATAAAATAGGAGAGACACAGAAATGAAAATGAGAAAATCTTTAGCCTGCTGCCTGACGGCAGCCGCGGCAGTATCCCTTCTGGCCGGATGCAGTTCCGCAGGAGGAAGCGCATCCGGAAGCGATGAACAGGTCGTTATTTACTCCAATGCCGATGATGAAGCGCTTACGGCCATCAAAAACGCCCTGGACTCCAATGGTTATGAAGGAAAATACATCGTACAGGGCTTCGGCACCTCTGAGCTCGGCGGAAAACTGCTGGCAGAGGGGAAAAACCTGGAAGCGGATCTGGTCACCATGAGCACCTTTTATCTCCAGAGCGCCCAGGATGCCAACAGCATGTTCCTGCCTCTGGATTTTGAAGTGAATACCCTGGAGGAATTTCCGGATTATTGCGCGCCCATCACCTCCCAGGAAGGCGCTATCCTTTTAAATACGGAGCTGATGGAGCAGGAGGGACTCCCCCGTCCCGCCAGCATCAAGGATCTTGCTTCTCCAGTATATGAAGGCCAGCTGGCTGTTACCGACATCCAATCCTCTTCCACAGCGTGGCTGCTGATCCAGGCTCTGGCTGACGCTTATGGTGAAGACGGAGCAGAGAAGATCCTGGCGGATATCTATAAAAATGCCGGAGATCACATCGAAACCTCCGGCTCTGGCCCACTGAAGCTCTGCCGCGCAGGCGAGGTCGCCATTGGCTTCGGCCTGAGGCATCAGGCTGTCGCAGATAAGACAGATGGACTTCCCATTGATTTTGCAGATCCGTCTGAGGGAAACTTCTCCCTCACTGAATCGGTCGCAGTACTGGACAAAGGTGACAAAACAAATCCGCTGGCAATGGATATGGCACAGTGCATCATTGAAAACAGCCGCAAGGAGCTTCAGCAGACCTATCCGAACCCTCTCTACGAGGGAGAAAGCTCTGATTCCGCCAATAAATCTGCCTATCCCAAAACTTTTCCGGAGCCTCTGACCTTTGAACTGTTCCAGAAACACCAGCAGCTCTCTGAGAATGCCAAACAGTAGACCATTCAGATCCAGGATCACTTAAGAAAGGAAATAGAACAATGAATCAATACAAATTATTAACCCCCGGTCCCCTTACAACCACAGACTCTGTCAAAAAAGAAATGATGGCAGACCGATGTACCTGGGATGATGATTACAAGGCAGTCACCCAGGACATCCGCCGCAGGCTCTTAAAGCTTGCGGGTGTTTCCGATCAGGAATATACAACCGTATTGATGCAGGGCAGCGGTACCTTTGGCGTGGAAAGTATTTTTTCCAGCGTAATTGGGGATCACGAAAAGGTGCTGATCTGTTCCAACGGCGCCTATGGAGAGCGCATGACCCAGATCTGTGACCGTAACCGTATTGCCTACGTCCACTACCAGCAGGTATACGACAAGGTTCCGGACGCCTCAGAGGTGGCCCGCCGTCTGGCAGAGGATCCGTCCATCACCCATGTGGCAATGGTGCACAGTGAAACCACCAGCGGCATCCTGAACGATATCCAGTCTGTGGGAAAAGCAGTCAAGGCTGCCGGATGCACCTTTATCGTAGATGCCATGTCATCCTTTGGAGGAATGGAGATTCCTGTGGCAGAGTGGGGGATCGATTTCCTTGTTTCCAGCGCCAATAAATGCATCCAGGGGGTTCCTGGTTTTTCCTTCATTATCTGCCGCCGCGACCAGCTGCTGGCCAGTGAAGGCAAGGCGCGTTCTCTCTCCCTGGATCTTCTGGACCAGTGGAAATGTATGGAAAAAGATGGAAAATGGCGTTATACCTCCCCCACCCATGTGGTCCTGGCCTTCGCCCAGGCACTGAAGGAGCTGGATGCCGAGGGCGGGATCCCTGCCCGCTGCAAGCGGTATACAGAAAATAACCGTCTGCTGATCCAGAAAATGAAGGAGCTCGGCTTCACCACCTATATTGACAGCACTCACCAGGGACCGATCATTACCACCTTCTTCTATCCCTCCAATGTCTCCTTTCAGTTTCCGGAGTTTTATCAATACATCAAGGAACGCGGCTACGCGATCTATCCCGGAAAGCTGACTGACCTGGATACCTTCCGTATTGGTAATATCGGAGAGATCTATCAGGAAGATATCGAGAAGCTGGTCCAGATCATTGGATCGTTTCTTGCAGAGAAAAGGGGGGAGTAACAAATGATCGAAGCAGTTATTTTTGACTGGGCAGGAACAACGGTAGATTACGGCTGCTTTGCACCTGTACAGGCTTTTATGGAGGCTTTTGGACATTTTGGCATCGAGGTGACCATGGAAGAGACCCGCAGGCCCATGGGAATGCTTAAGATCGACCACATCCGTGCCATGCTCAAAATGGACCGGATCGCAAAATTATGGGAAGAAACACACAGGCGCGCCTGGACTGATGAGGATGTACATGCGATTTATGAACAGTTTGAGCCAAAGCTGCTTTCCATTCTGGACCGCTGCTCCTCTCCGAAGCCCTTTGTCCTGGATGCTGTGGCTGAATTGCGCCGGATGGGGCTGAGGATCGGCTCCACCACTGGGTACACCGATAAAATGATGGAGATCGTGGTACCCGAGGCCGCAAAACAGGGATATTGCCCGGACTGCTGGTTCAGTCCGGACAGTACCGGAGGAGCAGGCCGTCCCTATCCCTATATGATCTTCCGGAACATGGAACAGCTGCGGCTTTCTTCTGTCAAAGCCATCGTAAAGGCCGGAGATACGGTATCTGATATTAAAGAAGGAGTCAATGCCGGAGCCTGGTCTGTTGGAATTATCGAAGGCAGCTCTGAACTGGGATTCAGTGAAAAGGAATGGGAACGTCTTTCTGCCAGTGAAAAAACGGCCGCTGCAAAGAGAGCCGAGGCTTCCTTCCGGAATGCAGGTGCACATTTTGTCATCCAGAATATGGCAGAACTCCCCGGGCTAGTCCGCATGCTGGGGGCTGAAGCCCACGTATAAAGATTTCGTCCATATACAGAAGCTGGGGCAGTATTCCTTGGAATACCGCCCCATTTTCTTATAGTCCGGTCCAGCCAATGGCCTGAAGGATCGTCAGAGTGGCAAAGGACATCGCGATCTGGCATCCCAGAAGAGGCATCAGCCATTTAGCGTATCTGGCCCAGTCCACCTTTGCGATGGCCAGGGCTCCCATGAGGGTTCCTGCTGTGGGATACAGGCAGTTGGAGAAGCCGTCTCCAAACTGGAAGGCCTGGACCGCAACCTGTCTTGTGATGCCGACCAGGTCCGCGATGGGAACCATTAAGGGCATTACCGCTGCCGCCTGGCCAGATCCGGAGGGGATCAGGAAGTTGATCAGCAGATTGGCAATGAACATGAAGTTCGCACCCATTACAGATCCCATGCTGGAGATCGGGATGGAAAGCCAGTTGACGATGGTATTCAAAATCTGTCCCTGGGACAGGATCACACCGATGCCATTGGCAAATCCAACAATAAACGCCGCATTGGTCATTTTGGCGCAGCCATTGATAAATTCCTTCGTGGTCCCGTTGACGCCCATTCCGTTGAGCAGACCACAGCCTACGGCCAGGACAAAGAAGGTTGCCGCCATCTGGTCATAGCTCCAGGAAAATTTAATGGAGCCGATCACGATCACCGCGATGGCTGCCACCAGCCCCAGAAGGCTGACCATATGCTTCCAGGACATGGAAGCGTGGATCGTTTCCGTAGTTTCACCTTTTGCTCCCATAAAATCAGCCACGGACATGCCTTCCTCATAGTTCAGGCTCTTCATGGGATCCTTTCGGATCGTTTTCATATAACGCACCGTGAAGAAATAGCAGATGGCAAAATTAATGATATTCAGCAGGACGCGGACCTCAAATCCAGAAAAGATGGGAAGCTCCGCAATGGGATGCGCCACACCGATGGTAGTTGCATTGGCCCATCCTACATTAAAGCCGGAGTAAGCGCCCATGTAAACAAACAGGAAGCCAGTAAACGCGTCGTATCCAAGGCTGGTTGCGAGAATGATCCCAATGGGGACCAGAGCGACAACCGGATTGGCAAACACACCTGCTGCGCCGCCCACAGACATAAACGCCATGATCAGAAGAGCCAGGACATGGGCGTTGAGCTTCTTATTGGAAGCCAGCCGTCCAAAGGCCGCGTTGATGGATCCACTTTTTTCAAGTACCGCAACGGCGCCTCCGCAGAACATGATCATGAAGATCAGCTTGGCTGACTTGTAAAAGCCTGCCATAACTGCCATGAGAACGCCCCAGGGACCCACTGGAGTACTGTCGATCACATGATACGTCCCGGCAATGACCTTATTCAGGTTCCCCACCTTTTCTGTTTCATAGGCGCCGGCAGGGATGATCCAGGTCAGGACCGCGCATACGATCATAAGCATGAATAACAGAGCACATGTGGTCGGGATCTGAAATTTTTTCTTTTTTTCCATAGTAAGCTCCTTTGTTATTTTAAAAAGTCTTTTGTATACTGGACGAGAACGGCTGTCCCGGCCGCAATGCAGCTGTCGTCAAAAATATTTTTTGAGTTGTGCAGCCCATGACGTGTATTGGGATCCACATCGTTTCCAGACCCCAGCCGGAACTGGGCGCCAGGAGCCAGCAGCGGGAACAGGAAGGAAAAATCCTCTGATCCCAGAGACGGATTCTGAACTGTGATCACATGGTCCGCTCCAATGGTCTTCTCTGCGGCAGTCCGCAGTCCTTCGATCACATTCCTGTCATTTACCAGCGGCGGCATTCCCTTTTCCCACCGGATTTCTGCGCTTCCTCTCATAGCCTCCGCACAGTAAATACAGATCCGGTCAATGGCCGCCTGCATTTTCTCCCTGCTCTCTGCGTTCAGGCTCCGCAGGGTCCCGCTCATTTCCACAAAGTCCGGGATCACATTGGGCGCTTTTCCTCCGTGAATGCTGCCTATGGTCATAACCGCCGGATAGACCGGATGGTTCTCACGGGACACGACGGTCTGAAGCTGGGCCATTATGTAGCCGCTGATGGCGATGGGATCGATGCAGTTTTCCGGATGGGCTCCGTGGCCTCCCTTGCCGCTTACCTTAATATAGAAGGTATCGCAGGAGGCGTTGGCCGGTCCCTCCTTGAGTCCAATGGAGCCAGCCGGGTATTCCGGGGACACATGAAGCCCCACCAGCACATCCGGCTTCACCGGCTCATAAAATTTACAGTCCAGAAGCTGCCTGGCCCCAGTGCCGCGCTCCTCCGCCGGCTGGAATAGGAACAGTACATTTCCGCTCAGCTGATCCCGGAGCTCCGAAAGGACCCTGGCACAAAACAGGAGGACTGTGGTATGGATATCGTGTCCGCAGGAATGGCAGACGCCGTCCACAGAGGAGGCATACGGAAGACCCGTTTTTTCAGACATGGGCAGGGCGTCTATGTCCTCCCGGATCGCAACGGTTTTCCCTGGTCTTCCTCCCTTCAGGAAACCGACCACGCCGGTCTTCAGGCCAATCTCCATGATCTCGATCCCGTATTCCTCCAGCTTTTCCCGGATCAGGGCTGTCGTCCGGTTCTCTTCGTTGCTCAGCTCCGGATTTGCATGGATATGTCTTCGGATTCCGATCATATCCGCCTCGTGCTGTTTTATAAGTTCCATTACATCAGCCATATTTTCCTCCTTTTTCCATATAAATTTATAATTATGAAAATATTATAATTTTCTATAAAGTTTTTGTAAAATACTTTTTTATCCATACGGTATACATAAGACACTATATCCATTGCAGACATTCTATATTCTATGATACAATATCCCAAAATAAATATACCTTACTGAATCCCCATAAGGAGGAATCCGATGATCCCCGATGAACGCACCTGCCAGTATTTCATAACAATTGCCCGGGAAAAAAATATTTCCCGGGCCGCACGATCTCTTTATATTTCCCAGCCGACCTTAAGCCGTTTTCTCACCGGACTGGAAAAAGAACTGGGTACTCCGCTTTTTATACGAAATAACGGGATCCTGTCCCCTACGCCGGCAGGAGAACTGTTTTTCCAGTACATTACCGGCTTAAAGGGAATGGAGTCCCGCTTTTCAAATGATCTTTCCTCTCTTTTGCTCCCCCAGAAACAGACTCTGAGGATCGGAGCAGGCTCCATCACCAGTCCCTTTCTGCCTGAGAAGGTTTTTCCCATACTTCACAGGGAATACCCCGATGTGGAGCTGTCCCTGACCGAGGATATCCATGTCCATCTTCTGTCCCGAATGGAAAAGGGCGAGCTGGATCTGTCCGTGCTGGTCGCTTCCGGAGCAGATACACTTTCCAACCGCTTTGTCAAAGTCCTTGCCCGTGCCCCAAGATTGTTCATAATTTCCCGGTCCCATCCCCTGGCCAGCCTTGTTGCGTGTCCAGAAGAAAACTCCATCAAAAATCCCCAGAAATTTTCTCATCATCTGGAAAACCAGACCCTGGTCTCCGGTGTTCCCGGTCAGAAAATATGTGAGGATATCAGCCAGATCATTACGAAATACAGGCTTAACAATCTTTCTCTGGTTCCTGTTCAAAACCGCAAAACAAATATCGCCATGGCCGAATGCGGTCTTGCCATTGCTTTTCTCCCTGCTATTTATGTAACAAAACCGGAAAATCATCCTGATCTGCTCTATCTCTATTCCGATGACCCTCTCGCCCAATGGTGCATGACCGTGCGTCATAAAAACAGCCGCCTGACTCCCATTGAACGCCGCTTCATCGACCTTGCTTCCGCTGTCTTTTCAGGAAAGGAGCCGGTATAACTCCGGCGCCCTTTCTAGTCTGACTTTTCCTGGCCTACACAGAACATATCCGCTGTCACATCTGCCAGCAGCTTCCCGTTCTCACCAGTCACCTCGCCCCGGACGATGGTGATGACCCGGCCCCGGCGCACCAGGATCCCCCGGGCTGTCACCCTCCCCTGGGACACGTTGCCGATAAAGTTCACATGGGCGCTCTGGGTCACATATTTTCTCCCGTCCGCCCGGGCAGTCAGCCCCGTTACCACATCCGCCAGGGAGTAGAGAAGCCCTCCGTGGATCATGCCCATGATGTTGAGCCCGTCCGGATGGACCTCCATGGAGATCTCGCTGCACTCGGTGGAGATTCTTTCGATCTTCATATGGTTATGGCGCATGAATGGATTATTTGCCAGGTATTCGTCTGCATTGATACAATTCTTTTCTTCTGCCATGTGGTTTCCTTTCTGTCTCCGGCTCCAGGCCGGGTATTTTAACCCTAACATCTTACCATAAGTATCTGCCGTTTACAAACCTTTCATTCCCCGGCCGGGTCAGGAGCTGCCCGTTTTCCAGGGCTGTCTCCTGGCATCTCCGGGCGAAAGCCCGTTCCATTTCATAATAATACTGTTCCCTGGGGCCAAACTCCTCTCCATTTTTCCTCATGGACTCCAGGATCCTCAGATTCCGCTCCGGGTCCCGGATCCTCATTTTCCGGTGTTCGATCCAGATGTCTTCCTTCCATATAATACCAAAGGGCTGCACTGTTTCGTGGACCCGGCCCTTCCATACGGCCCCAGTCCCTCTGCGGATCAGCCGCTCCCGGTAAAAGGCCGCGGCCAGG
>ENA-OPBS01002898-OPBS01002898.1-human-gut-metagenome-genome-assembly--contig:-NODE-2898-length-11256-cov-2.222748_pt1 | contig 11256 bp, 9 predicted proteins | sample MGYA00241074_ERZ501463 | MGnify/ENA primary metagenome ERZ501463 (study PRJEB25962, sample SAMEA2042578) | human gut metagenome | biome: human gut; feature: human-associated habitat; material: faeces...
GCGGCCCCGCCGCCGGGACCTGGGCCGACACCAAGGCCGCCGACATGCAGGAATGCCTGTATGAAGCCCTCGCCCCCTATGCGGGTAAGAGCGTGCTCCAGGCCATCGGTGAGCAGCACGGCCTCGGCTTTCTGATGGCAGACGGCACGCTGACCGTCGCGCAGGCGTCCGTCATCTCGGGCACCGACAGCGACCCGCGTTTTGAACAGTACTATGCGCTTTTGTCGGAGAAGCAGCCCGACGTCATCCTCTACGATGATGCCGAGGTCCGCGACATGGCCGAATTCCACGCCTGGATCGAGCAGCACTTTACCATCACAGACCGCTACACCGTGCAGCACGGCACGGCCAGTCTGCAGGTGCTCGTCGTCGGGTAATTTTGCGGAATTTTACAACCGGGAACGGTTGTCATCCTGCTTTCGGATGTGGTATACTGTTATCAAATCGTCATACTTTGCAAGGAGGCGCCCCCATGGGCCTGATTACCACCATCCAGAACAAAACCGAACAAGCCCGCGCAAAGGAACGCATCCGCCCGCTGCTGGAGAGCCGCATGATGCGCGACATCCTGCTGGAGATCGGCCAGCGCGGCACCGAGAAGCTCGACCCCCAGAGCGTGCCGCTGGATCAGCGCCCACTTGCATCGAAGCGCGCCGCCGAGTGCGGCACCGCGGGATTGCAGCAGAGCGTCATCCGGGAGATCGTCCTGGACGCCTCTGTATACCAGCAGAGATCTGTGACGATCATCGAGATCATGGGACGCCACGCCGGCTGGCTCACAGCTGCCTCAAAGCTGGCAAGAAAATATGAGGGAGACAACCCTATCCTCATCTACCTCCCCGAGGCTCCCTTTGAGCTGGAGGCCTTTTACCATGATCTGGAGCGTGCCTTTGAAAAAACAGCCAATGTGGTCGTCTGCGTTTCCGAGGGCATTGCCGACGCCGGAGGAACCTTTATCTGCGAATATTCCGACGCCGCAAAGCTGGATTCCTTTGGACACAAAATGCTCACCGGCTGCGGAGAAGTCCTGGAATCCTTCGTCCGTGACCGGTTCCACGTCAAGGTCCGCTCCATTGAGCTCAATGTAAGCCAGAGATGCAGCGGGATGCTGGCCTCCAGGACGGATATCGAGGAGTCTGCCATGGCAGGCACCTTCGGAGTCCGCGCCGCCCTTTCCGGGGAAACAGGAAAAATGGCAGCCTTCCAGCGGATCTCTGATGTCCCCTATGAGCTTTCCTGCTGCCTGGAGCCGGTGGGACGGATCTGCAACCAGGAAAAGAAATTTCCGGCAGAATGGATCTCTGAGGGCGGTTCTGACGTAACAGACAGCTTCCTTCCCTATATCCTGCCGCTGATCCAGGGTGAACCGGAACGGATCATGGAAAACGGGCTTCCCAGATATCTTTACCGGCAGCCAGACGCGGCCGCCCGCATAAAGCCTTAAAACATCAGAAAAACCGGCATGCCGTTCCTTTCGGGATCACATGCCGGCCTTCCTATTTAACGGACTGTCTTTCCGCCTGTCCTCTCCTCCAGGCGCTCCTTCAGATAAAGAAGCGCCTGGGTGATGATGCAGCCGTGGTCCACAGCCAGGCCGTCCGCCCACAGAAGCCTGTACCTTTCCCTGGGAAGCACGGCGTCCGGGAAATATGTACGCTCTACCCGGGCCGCCGCATGGACCTTCCGTTCTTCATGGTCCAGGCAAAGCTCCCATATCTCCTTCCGCTGCTGCCCGTCCTCCTCCGAGACCAGACGGAGCGACACATCCATCCACAGCGCATCCGCCGCGTCGTCGCCGGCCCTCACCGGCAGATCGCCTTCCGCCAGAGCCAGGAACGAGGTCGTGATCACCCGCCACCGGGGATCCCTGTCATAAGCGCCCCAGGTACGAAGCTGCTGGAGCGGAAGTCCCGTCACCCCAGTCTCCTCCTGAAGCTCTCTGGCCGCCCCCTCATAAAGATCCTCCTTAAGCTCCACAAAGCCGCCCGGCGTGGCATACCAGCCAATGCTTGGATGATTGCCCCGTTTAACAAGAAGAAGCTTTAAGGGCTGCCCCCAGGACCGGAGCGGCTCATCACACTGTACCGCCACAATATCCGTGGTACAGCTGGGGCAGTCATATTTTTTGGGATCATACCTGTCCAGAAATTCCTCCAGGCTCTGACCCGCCCGGTTTTTCTCACCAGTTCCGTAAAATCCCTTCAGATCCTCCAAAAAAGCCATGGCACACTCCTATACCTTATGGATCCCGTCTCCGCCTTTGGCAAAATACCAGCCGTATTCGTACATCTTAAGGCCGATCTCCCTCTGGATCTCCATCATGTTGTCCACAATGGCCTCCACGTCCACATCGTCGCCGAACTGCACGCCCAGACGTCTGCACAGGCGCTCTCCAGCGGCATACACCTCCCTGTAAGCCTCTGCACAGACAGAGCCCTCGCTGAACACATTTTCCACAAAGGCATTCTCTGCCACGATGCTGCTTCCAGGATTATAGGCTCCGGTTGCCAGATCATATACCTGCTGCATAAACTCAGTGCTGTTCTTTTCCATCTGTATCTCCCTCTTTTCCTATAATATACCAGCCTTATCAGAATACTTCCTTCTGCCTGGCGGCGCAAGCTAAATGATGCTTTCCGTCATTTCTGTTCCGGCGCAGAGCAGAGTCATGAGGAGCGTCTGCTGGCAGCCCTTGAAGGCATCCTCCACCTTAAACTGCTCGTCCAGGGTATGGCACTGGCAGTCATAATCACAGCCGCCTCCCAGACAGACAGCCGGAAGTCCGGCTTCCAGGGCCCGGTTGCAGTTGGTGGAGCCGCCGTTTCCAAGCTTCGGCTCTGCACAGCCAAGGAATTCTGCCGCCGCCATGGCTCCTTCCACGATGGACGCGTGGGAATCCTGATGTCCGGCGTTGACGTCACAGATATGCTTCACTTCATATGTGATGGTATCCATGCCCCAGCGGTCTGTCTCCTCCTTACATGCCTCGTCGATGGCGGCAAAGATCCGGTCACGGAGCTTCTCCAGTTCCTCCTGGGAATTGGAACGGAAGTTAAAGCGGATCTGGGCTGTGGGAACGATGGCATGGACCGCCTCAAAGCTTCCCGCATGGAAGTTGGTCACTGCAAATGTCGTCATGGGGTCTGCGGGAACACGGCATTCCGAGATCTTGGCAATGGCTCTGGCCGCCGCATGGAGCGGGTTTGCCACCTTTCCAAACATGCCGCACGCATGGCCGCCGATTCCGTTGAAGTTCACCTCATACGTCTGGATGCCTGTGGCCTCATAAGTGATCTCCTGGTAGCCGGGTCCGTCCACGGAAATGCTGGCCTCCAGCTCCGGATGATGGTCCACATAATACTTCATTCCCTTTAAAGCGCCGGTTCCTTCCTCCTGTACCGTTCCCACAAAGTGGATATCACCCTTTGTCTGGATCCCGGCGGCGTTTAAAGCCCGGATCGTGGAAAGAACGGCCGCACAGCCTCTTGTATCGTCTACGATTCCGGGGCATTTGATAAAGCCGTCCTCCCGGACGATCTTAAGCTCCGTATCCAGGGCGAATACAGTATCCATATGGCCTTCCACCAGGGTCGTTTTTCCGCCGCCAGTGCCCTTACGGATCCCCACACAGTTGCCGTATTCGTCAATGTGACAGTCGGAAAGTCCCTCTTCCTTAAACATTTCCAGCATACGTTCTGCCTTCTTCTGCTCATGGTAGGTGGGGGCGGGGATCAGGGTCAGCTCGATCTGACGGTCGATGACCGCATCCTGGTCTTCTTCCATAAACTTCAGTGCCTTCTGAACCTTTTCGTCTTTTACGAGGGCGTCAAATTTCTGGCGTACCTGTTCTGAAACCTTATATTCCATCTGTATCCTCCTATAAAAATTTATTCCACATACAGCATAGCAAATCTGCCATAAATTTGCCACATAAATCTCCCATTTTTTCCTAAAAGATTTCACAATTTCTACACATACCTTTGTTACTATGATGCTATAAGAAAATGAAACACAAACTTACATAGCTTTAGGAGGATTTTAATATGAAGAAAAAAATCATGACCCTGGTCTTAACCACAGCAATGACCGCATCCGCAGGCCTCACCGCCTTTGCAGGAGAATGGAAATCCAATGACACCGGCTGGTGGTGGCTCAATGACGACGGCTCCAATCCCGCAGCCGAATGGAAATGGCTGGACGGAAATAAGGACGGCACCTTTGAATGCTATTATTTTGGAAACGACGGCTACATGCTCTCAGATACGACCACACCGGACAACTACCAGGTCAATAAGGACGGGGCCTGGATCGTGGACGGAGGCGTACAGCTCCAGTTCAACCTGGAAGAAAACGCCGGAAACGATGAGGAAGATGGAGAGAACTCCGGTGAAGCTTCCTATGAATATGATGCCTACGATCTGATCGGAACTTATACTTCTGAAGACGGCGATTATATGGAGTTAAATCTGGGCGCTGACGACAGCCTGGTGGGTATGTACTATGATGAAGACGGCTCCTTTGATGGGATCTACAGCTTCAAGAAAGTAAATTCAATGGAATATGCAGATTCTCTCCACTCCAGGACCATCAAATTCTCCAACGAGGGCTCCTTTACCATGAGGGATACCGTATACTACCGCTAAAATCCTATTCTAAGAGAAAAAATGCTCCGGCCATATGACCGGAGCACTTTCTTCACTTCTTATTCAGTTCCAGACTACTGAACCCATACGCCGTTGGCGTCTACGGTGTAGCCGTCCGGTGTGGTTCCGTTTACAACCAGGGAGCCTGCGGGACCGCCTGCATTTTCACGGAAGTAATACCACTTACCCTCGATCTGATGCCATCCAGTGTACATATGACCCTGGGCACCGTCGGATACGTTATGTAAGAAATACCAGTTTCCGTCTGTATCCAGATACCAGCCTGCTACCATGTAGCCAGCCTCATTGAAGCGGTACCACTGGCTTGTGCCGTTCCACTCAAGCTGGATCCAGCAGTTTGCCGGCCAGGTATGGTTCGGATACTTATACCACCAGCCAGCTGCATCCTTCACCCAGGTTCCCTCTGTGGGAGCCTTATAGGATCTGCTTCCGCTGCTGCCGCCGGAGCCGCCAGAGGAACCGGAGCTTACTTTGGAGTTTGTAAATGTGATATCAAACTCGCTGAAGTGGCTGACTTCAACAGAGATATACGCATTATCCGTACCCTTGTTCTGGATCACGAGGTTTCTGATGTTGGAATCATAATAACCAGCGCTCTTATGAACGACCTGGGCATATGTTTCCGTCACAGTCTTCGGGATAGCAAGACGGAAGGTGATCGTTCCAGCCAGTTCCGTATTTAAAACGTGTCTGTCGGGAGTCACCAGATTTCCATTCTCGTCAAACACGTCCATGGCCACGGATGCATCGTAAACCAGCCTGCTGGGACGTACCACAAGCTTGCCGTCTGCCATTTCCGCGATCATTTCCATATCCTTCAGCTCAGAATCCACACGGCTTACGCCCTTATAGCCTTCCGGAAGCTTAACATTCACAGCCTCCTTCAAGCCTTCGGCAGGCTCCAGAACTGCTGTATTATTCTTCACGCTGTTCAGAGCTGACTCTACTGCCGCATTCTTAGCGTCTGCCAGCTGCTGGGCAGTCACAGAATCCGGAAGATTCTCCCTGGAAACTTCAACTGCTGCCTTGTTTACAGAAACAGTTACCTCACTGTCGCCTTCCAGGACAGCTCCTGTTTCTTCCGTTACAGTAACAACAGCTGATGCCTCTTTGCAGTTCTCTCCGCTTACAGTGATCGTAGTCTCTCCTGCTGCCAGGGCTGTTACAACGCCATTCTCCACAGCAGCGACCTCCGGGTCTGCGGAAGCCCATTTGAGCTCTGTATTCTCCGGTGCGTTGGTCACCTTCAGCGTCCCCTTGCTGCCCTTTGTAAGAAGAAGCTCAGAGGGTTCAAGCTTAAGCTCTGTTATGGCCGGTTCCGGAGTTTTTCCTACGGTTACTGTACAGGAAGCCGGCTCACAGTGATCTGCTGAAACAGTGATCGTTGCAGTTCCCTCTGCCACAGCAGTCACATTACCAGACTGGTCAACCTTTGCCACAGACTCTTTATCAGAAGACCAGTTGAGAATCGTTCCTGCCGGAACCTTTGTTGTTAATGGAAGTTTCTGCTGCTTAGATACTTCTAATGATAAGCTGCTGGTTTCTAATTCAAGCTTGAGTTTATTTACAGTTACCTTCAGAACGTCCTCTGCGGATTCAAGGTCCTCATAGGCGGGGTCATAGATCTTAACATAGATCTCACCGGAACCCGCTCCAAACCCCCTATACGCCATCTCCCCATGGCTTACCTGCGGATCATAATTTTCTGCCGGGTCTGCAAAGGCAATAACGTCCTCATTTTCATACCCCCACTTTACCTCAGCATTCGCAGGGCTTGTTACGACCCGCACGGTAAATTCGTCTCCAAATGTTACGGTCTTTGATTCTTCGGTAAAGTTAACGCTTACATTACTGGGTGTCGCATCACCCGGAGTCGCTTCCGAACCGGAGGCTGCCATAATCCTGCTGTCCCGCTCCGGAGCCTTCACATCTGCATAGGTCAGTCCGGACCCGGCAACTGCCGGTGCGAATGCCATGCCGATGCTGAGGGCTGCGGCGGTCAAGCGCTTCAGCCATTTTGTTTTCATGTGCATTTTACATTCCTGCCTTTCTTTACTTTTTTCACTCCCTTCCCAGCATATTCCGGCATTTTCCTGTATTACCGGATCTGCCAGTCTCAGAGATCATTCCCTGCATACACCCGGTCCGTTCTCCGCAGAATGTACACATTACATGCAGTTCCCAGGTTCTGATGTATACGTTCTCATCTTATCATACCCCCCCCCGGGTGTCAATGGATGCCGTAAAGTTTTCCAGGATTTCCGCACATTTTCCAGATCGTTTTCCCCTGCTTTATGCGTCCCCCATAACTCCCCGGATATAAGAGATCACATGGCTCTTTTCCAGCACTCCCACAAAGGCCGCAGCCATGATGGTCCCGCAGCAGGTGCTCATAAGGAAGGGCATCACATACGTAAAAAGCGCCGCCTCTTTTCCCATGAGGACCACTGCCACCGGGTAACAGAGCATCCCGCCCAGGATTCCTGTTCCAATTACCTCTCCCAGGTATGTAGGCAGCAGCTTTCCCGTTTTCTCATACAGGATACCGCAGAGCAGCGCCCCCACCATGCTCCCCGGAAAGGCCAGGAGACTTCCGGTTCCCATGAGGTTCCGGATCAGGGAGGTACAGAAGGCCGCCATGACTCCGTAGCCGGGACCTAAGAATATGGCGCATAAAACGTTCACCATATGCTGGATGGGATAACATTTGGATACCCCGATGGGGATATAAAAGCCCGATAACGCCACGGTCAGCGCCGCCAGCATGGCCGCTGTTACTGTTTTTTTCAAAGAAATCTTCATGATCTTCTCCCCCTACTCTTCAAAAATATTTACGATCTCTCCGTCCAGGATCCGGTTCATATTCTTTACCGCACAGAAATTCCCGCACATGGAGCATGTATCTTCCTTCTCCGGCTTTGCCTCTGCCCGGTACCGTCTGGCCTTTTCCGGATCAATGGCCAGGGAAAACATCTTCTCCCAGTCCAGATTTTTTCTTGCCAGGCTCATTTCATTGTCCCAGTCCATGGCCGACGGGATCCCCTTGGCGATATCCGCCGCATGAGCAGCGATCCGGGACGCGATGATCCCCTCCTTCACATCCTCCACATTGGGAAGCCTTAAATGCTCCGCCGGAGTCACATAGCAGAGGAAGGACGCTCCTGCCGCTGCTGCCAGGGCTCCTCCAATGGCTGCCGTAATATGGTCATATCCTGGGGCCACGTCGGTCACCAGCGGTCCCAGAACATAAAACGGGGCTCCCTTGCAGATCTCCTGCTGGATCCGCATATTGGCCTCGATCTGGTTTAAGGGCATATGGCCCGGCCCCTCGATGATCACCTGGACATCCTTTTCCCAGGCCCTCCTCGTAAGCTCTCCCAGGGTCACCAGCTCCTCGATCTGGGAAATATCGCTGGCATCCTTAAGACAGCCCGGACGGCAGGCGTCTCCCAGGCTTAAGGTCACGTCGTACTCCCGGCAGATCTCCAGGATGTCGTCAAAATGCTCATAAAACGGGTTTTCCTTCCCCGTCATCTCCATCCACGCAAAGATAATGGAGCCGCCCCGGGAAACGATATTGGTGAGACGCCGGTTTTCTTTAAAGCGCTTTGCCGTTGACCGGTTGATGCCGCAGTGGATGGTCATAAAGTCCACGCCGTCCTCCGCGTGCATCCGGACGATATCCAGCCACTCCTCGGTGGTGATCTCCTTTAAGGCCTTGTGATAATATACCACAGCGTCGTAAATGGGTACGGTGCCGATGATGGCCGGACATTCTGCTGTGAGCCGTCTCCGGAAAATGCGGGTATCTCCAAAGGAGCTGAGATCCATGATCGACTCTGCGCCCATGGCCACGGCCCGGTTCACCTTCTCCACCTCCGTGTCCAGATCCATGCAGTCTCTGGAGGTCCCAAGGTTCACATTGATCTTCGTCTTCAGCATGGAGCCGATGCCGTTGGGATCCAGGGCCTTATGGACCCGGTTGCAGGGAATGGCCGCCCGGCCCTCTGCCACCCACTGACGGATCTCCTCCGCCGTCCTCTTCTCTTTTCTGGCCACCAGCTCCATTTCCCGGGTAATGATCCCCTTTCTGGCCGCGTCCATCTGTGTTGTGTAATCCATATCCGCTCTCCTTCCATGATTTTTGAAAAAGAGGAAAGAAACATGAAAAAAAGGAACCTATCCCAAACGGATAAGTTCCTCCAATGACTCGCTTCATTCCTACGCCGGCATTATCCGTATCAGGTTCAACAGGTCGGAATCGTTCCTTCATTCCCTCTCAGCCTGCCGCGGCAAGCTCCCTCTTTTTCCATATTCAATTTACAGTTCCGCCCTTCTGTGCGGCCCCGGCACATCTGATGTGCATGGTATTATCATACCACGATTTTTCCAGATTGCAAGAAAAACCTGATATTTACCCGATGGGCTCAAAATCCGCGGCTCCATGCTTGCATAAGGGACAAATATAGTCGTCGGGAAGGGTATCTCCCTCATAAATGTATCCGCAGATCTTGCAGACAAAGCCCTTTTTGCCGTCTGTTTCCGGCTTCGGCTTCACATTCTTCTGGTAATACGTATAGGTCATGGTCTCCTTATCGCTCATGACACGGGCCTCTGTAACGGTACAGATGAACATGCCGTGGGTATCCAGATCCACGTACTGCTCCACCTTTAAGGACATGAAGGCGTTGATGTACTTGGGAAGGAACACCAGACCGTTATCGGACCGGCATGTCTCCCAGCTTTCAAATTTATCCACGTTCCGTCCGCTCTGGAAGCCGAAATTCTGGAATACCTCAAAGGGCGCTTCCACAGACAGACAGTTGACGTTTAAGATCCCTGTCTTTTTGATCACATGATGGGAATAATTGGCCTTATTGATGTTCACCGCCACCCGGAACGGATTATCCGTCAGCTGGCTCACCGTATTGACGATCAGGCCATTATCCCTGGTCCCGTCGTTGGAGGTGACCACATAAAGACCGTAGCCGATCTTAAATAAAGCGGTCATGTCGTGCTTATTGGCCTTTTCATCGGATCTGGCGATGTACTCCCGGCACAGCTCCTCGGCCATGGTGTCGATCTCCTTTAAATTATCCTCGCTTAAGGAGGAGGTGATCTTTACAGTCGTATTGAGCCAGGTGATGTCCTTGGAGCCCTCCAGCATTCCCTTCATGATCTTTGCTGCCATGGGAGCCCAGGAGCCGTTTTCCATCAGTCCCACCGTGCGCTTTTTAAAGCCCCGCTCCGTCAGATGGTCGATGAATTCCCGCATGAAGGGGAAAATATCGGCATTATAGGTGGTGGTGGCCAGTACCAGCTTGCCGTAACGGAAGGCGTTTTCCACAGCCCTTGACATATCCATCCGGGCCAGATCGCATAAGACCACTCTGGGGCAGCCCTTTTCCGTCAGCTTCGCTGCCAGCGTCTCAGCCGCCTTTTTCGTATTTCCATATACGGATGTATAAGCGATGACCACGCCGTCGTCCTCCACCCCGTAGGAAGACCAGGTATGGTATTTTTCCAGATAGTGGCCCAGATTTTCCTTTAACACCGGTCCGTGCAGGGGGCAGATGGTCTGGATATCCAGCGCAGAGGCCGCCTTTAACAGGTTCTGCACCTGTGCCCCATACTTGCCAACGATCCCGATATAATACCGTCTCGCCTCGTCATCCCAGTCCTCTTCCACATCCAGAGCCCCGAATTTTCCGAAGCCGTCGGCAGAAAACAGGACCTTATCCGTGCTGTCATAGGTCACCATGACCTCCGGCCAGTGGACCATGGGAGCAAATACAAAATTTAACACATGTTTTCCCAGGGAAAGGCTGTCCCCGTTTTTCACCTCCAGGGTCCGGCTCTCTAAATCCATGGAGCGGAAGAAATTCCCAACCATACAGAAGGTCTTTGCATTGGCCACGATCACTGCCTCTGGATAGGCCTTCATAAAATTCTGGATATTGGCCGAGTGGTCCGGCTCCATATGCTGGACCACCAGATAATCCGGCTTTCTTCCTGCCAGGGCCTTCTCCACATTGTCCAGCCATTCATGGGGGAACTTTCCATCCACCGTATCCATAACGGCAATTTTTTCATCTTTTATCACATAGGAATTGTAGGCCATTCCATTTGGGACCTGATACTGTCCCTCAAACAGATCCACCTGATGGTCGTTGACGCCTGCATAAATGATATCGTCGGTAATATACACAGATCTCATTCTCCTTTTCTTATTGAATCCATTGTCTGTCCCTGCGCGTTCCACGCCGCTGCATACAATGTTAATTTTACTACAATCCCGCCGGATTTTCAAGACTGGCGGGACCATGTTTCCAGCCTGATACAAAACATTCCGAATCGTTTGTGGTTTTTGTGTAACGCCTCCATGTTTTCAATATAATATGCTAATTATCTGCTAAATATCGGAAATTTCCCTGGTTTTTTGTACAATATATGATATCATGGTATAGTATTCAACACACTTTTTCCAAATATTTACTAAAGGGGGAAATGCCATGAAAGAAAAGACCGTAGAGAAGAAACCGTTGCTGGCCCGTTTCATGGACGGAGTTGAGACTGTCTGCAATAAGCTGCC
>ENA-OPBS01002900-OPBS01002900.1-human-gut-metagenome-genome-assembly--contig:-NODE-2900-length-11253-cov-2.859528_pt1 | contig 11253 bp, 9 predicted proteins | sample MGYA00241074_ERZ501463 | MGnify/ENA primary metagenome ERZ501463 (study PRJEB25962, sample SAMEA2042578) | human gut metagenome | biome: human gut; feature: human-associated habitat; material: faeces...
ACCGGGAAACAGTTCCTGCCAGCGTCCTTTATAATTTTCCAAATCATGCATCAAAACATATTCACCTTTTAAATCCTGCATTGCTTCTTCGATCCATGGTTTTTTTCTTAGTCTCATACTGACCCGCCTTTGTAAAATCTAAATACAAATCCAATTTATATTATATAACATAATAGAGTTCTAATCATCATTTTTATAAAAAATTACCATTGTATTGTAACCAGAAAAACCTTTCACACCTGCTGCCAATACCCTGTACAAATAAAAAAAGCCTGCCGCGACAGCAGCAGACTTTTCCTATTTCAACAATAAATTCATTTTACGCTGGCTATTTTTTCCCTGATCGCATCTAACTTTTCACGACTGACATCCAATTCATAAGCCACATAACTCCAGTCATGCGTCGGCGGACGATGAGCAGCCAAAATGCTCTCTGCCGTGCTGCCAGAAGCTTGTGCCAGCAGTGCGGCATGCAGCACATCATTCAGCGCGTAATTCTGACGCAGGTAAGGAAGGATGTCCTTTTCTTTCAAGCCAAGTACAGCGGCAAAATAACGGGCATCATTTCTATCACGTGCCGCTTGAATATCGTTGGGCGTGATACCCGTTAAATATTCTACCCTCGGCCAGCTGTTGTTTTCTTTCAGACGCAGGATCTCATTGATATTTTTCCCGGAAGCCAGTGACAGCAGAGCAGCGTGGCGCAGCTCTTTAAAACCCCAGCCTCGGTCAAACTCCGTCTGCAGAACATACGCATCAATATCAAAACGTTTACTGATCTTCTGCAGTTCTGCAGTTTCACGTACCTGCGGCGGAACCAGTACTTGTCCCGGAGCTGGCCGTACCGGTTTGGCTTCGGCCGTTTGAGCCGCAACAGAAAATGTTATGGCTGTGAAAACAGCCATAATAACGGCCGCTAATTTGTTCTTGAACATTGTCAACACCTGCTTTCATACTTAAGTTGGCTTTATTATAATCGCTCAAATTTTACTTGGCAATAAAACTGTACTTTATAAACTTTCTTTTTTTATACTTAACCAGATTATTTTAAAAGTGCAATAGGACAGACCTTCTCTGCACCCTTTATAACTATTTTAAACCCTGCTTTTACCCAAGATTTACAATTTAATTTTCTAAGACATATTGACAAATTTGTGAAATGTGATATAAATATAAATTGTAGTTAGTCCATGCTAACTTAAGTATTATATTAGCTTTATCTAACTAACGAATGATGAGGGAGTGAAACCATGCAGAAATTTTCTAAAAAGAGCAGTCTGGCACTGACTCTTTGTATTTTAAGCGCTATAAGCAGCAGCGGTTATGCTGCAGAAAAAGACAGCCTGCACCAGTATAATCTGGATGAATATGTCGTAACAGCGACCAGAACGGCACTGACACAGAAAGAAGTTCCGCAGAGCGTCGAAGTGATTACTAAAGCCGATATCCAGAATGTCGGCGCTATCAGCGTCAGAGATGTTCTGAAAACAGCAACCAATCTGCACATTGACGACGGCGGCGGCGGTCATGGAGATCAGTTCACCATCCGCGGCAGTGTTACCAACGATATTCTTATCCTAGTCAACGGCCGGCGCATCGCCGGTGAAAACATCTATCCCAACGGCTCGAGCAATACCCGTATCCTTGACCGTCTGAATCTGAGCAACGTCGAACGTATTGAAATCGTACGCGGCCCGGGCGGCGCTTTATACGGCAGCGATGCTCAAGGAGGCGTTATCAACATCATTACCAAAAAATCCGAAAAACCCGAATTTATCATCGGTATGACATCAGGCAGCAGGGAAATGAGCAATTACTATCATTGGGATACAGGACGCGACAACAAATTCAGCGCCGTACTTGATGCCAATTTCAGCAAACTGCGTAATTTCGAAGGTAAAGCTGCAGGCTTCACCTATGGTCCCAAACAAAGCTATACTTTAGATATGGATTACGATATGGACACTAAAAACAGGCTGAACCTGGTACTTGATTATGATAAAGAAAACCTTCAGTATCAGGGTACCAGCAGTATTTCCAAAAGAATCCAAAATAGAAAAACAGCCGCATTGACTTATGAAGGTGAAAGCACTAACAGTAAATACAGTCTTACATCCACATACAGTCAGTTTGAAAATGAAACAAGCGATAAAAAATATAAATTTTGGAATGTCGAAGCCCGCGACAGCATTCAGACTGCTGCTAATAATAAAGTTACCTTTGGTACAGAATTCCGTGTTACAGAAGGCAGCGCTTATGTCGCTTCCGGTTCTGACCGAGCCGAACAATACGCGCTCTATGTTCAGGATGAATATCGTGCCGGCAGTAAACTGCTGCTGATCCCTTCCATACGTTACGATCACCACGACAGCTTCGGCAGTCATACTTCGCCAAATCTGGGCGCTACCTACTTTATTGATGATAACTCCCGTTTCAAAGCCAATTACGGCAGCGCCTACCGTTCTCCCTCCGTAGATGAGCTGTACGGTGATTTCAGTCACGGCGGTATGTTTACCGTTTACGGAAATCCCGATCTGAAGCCGGAAAAAACCAGAGGCTATGAGTTTTCCTACGAACATGAATTTAATGACGACACCTCTACCAAAGTTACTTATTTCAAAAATAAAAAGAAAGACGCTATCAGTATGGTAGAACTGCCTGGCGGCGGCATGTTCAAAGATCGTCGCTTCGTCAATATCGACCGCACCTCTTCCGAGGGGATAGAATTTGAAGTAAAGCATAATTTAGGCAACGGCTTCATGCTCAGCGGCAATTATAACTGGCTGGATGCCAAAGATGAATCGACTGGCGAACGGTTATCCTACAGCGCCCGTAATACTTATGTCGCTAAACTGCAATGGACGGAACCTGTCCATAAAGAATGGAGTGTCACGGCCTGGAATAAATGGTACACTGATTACCATGACGGCAGTACCGACAGCAACAGCGGCAACACCTTCAATTTTGTAGTCAATAAACGCTGGGGTGATAAATACCGTGTCTTTGCCGGCATCGATAATGTTTTCAACAAGGAAATTTCTGAACTGAGCTATTACGGACGTCTGTGGCGTGTAGGCGCAGAAATGAAATTCTAAACTTGCTTTCAATAAATAAAAAACAGAGTGCAAATGCACTCTGTTTTTTATTTATTTTTCGAATTTTTATTAATCCTCTTTGCCGACTTTAGGTCCCAGTCCATATTTTTTCAAATAACGGTACAGGGTAACACGGCTGACATCAAGCATTCCTGCCAGTTTACTGATATTACCGCCGGCAGATTTCCAGGCCGCAATAAAAGCGTCTTTATCATATTTCCAGGATTTTTCAAGCGTCCGATCACCAGGCAGCTTGATATTATCGGATTCGATGATTGCTCCGGGAGTATGGAAGAATGCCTGCTCGATAACTCCCTGCAGCTGTTTGATATTACCGGGCCAGCTGCAGCTTGTCAAAAGATTCAGCGCTTCCGGCGACAAACGTTTCGGCGGCAGATTATGCTGCGCCGACATTTCAGCCAGAATATGGGAAGCGATGACCTCAATATCTTTCACGCGCTCGCGCAAAGGCGGAACACGCATTGTCGTATCCAATACCAGCTCATATAAGGCTTTTGAGAAAAGTCCCTTATCAGACAAGCGTTTTAAATTAGAATCGCAGGCGGCGATCACACGCACGTTTAACTTCTTGCGAATACCGGTTTCACGGTTTACCAAACCATTTTTCAAGGCATCAGCCAGCTTATCGCCCATTTCCACAGGCAGCTTTTCGACTTCGTCCAGGAAGAGCGTACCACCCAGTGCCAGCTCCAGTTTACCGGCCATTGGCTGACGGTCACCGTCTACACTGCCGAAAAATTCTTCTTCCAACGCCTCGATCGGCGCATTCGAACACTTCACAACGATCAACGGCGCAGCCGCACGCGGACTGGCCTGGTGGATACCATGGGCCAAACGCTGCTTGCCGGTCCCCGGCTCGCCCTGAAGCAGGATATTATTATCGCTGCGGGCAATACGCGAAGCTTTATGCTGCAAAGCCAAAAATTCACTGGTCTCGCCCACCATGCTGTACAGACTGTAGCGGGAGCTGTAGCCGGTAGCATGGGCAATCGTAGTTTTCAGATCTTCGATCGACATCGACATCACCAAAGCGCTTTCGACCTCACTGCCAACTTTGATCGGCATGACTGTAGTAATATCTTCATAGGTACGGTCCTGCGTGATCCAGGTGATCTCACGACGATGCGTTGGTACACCCTGCAGGGCTTTTTTGATGGGAATATGCTCATAATTCAAAAATACGTCTTCCAGGTTCTTTTTGCCATCCAGACGCTTTTGCGCATTGTTATTACAGTATTTCAGCTGCTCGTCCTGACCGATCCAGTACACGGCCACCGGCAGTTCATTCATCATCAGCTGATAAATGCTCCAGTATTCCAGCATGGAAAGATGCTGCTCGATAGAATATTTCATTGTCAAAAGCAGCGACAGCAGCAGGTCATAAGGCAGATCGTTCTGATCCAGCGAAAAGAAGGAAATAATGTAGCGGATCTTGCCGTTGACACAGATCGGCGCACTGCAGGCATCGCCGGAATGACTGTCTTTGATCCACATTTCCGGACCAAACATTAAAAACGGTACATTATGCTCACGCGCAATACTGATGCTCGAGGTACCTACGTCCTCTTCCAGTACGCGCATCCCCTGGATATCTTCGATCACTCTCTGAAAAAAGGGCAGTGCATAATTTTTGATCACATAACCGTCTTCATCAATCAGCAGCATGCTCAGATTATGAATATTGAAATGCTGTTTGCTTTGTTCATACAAACCGTCGACATACTTTACGATAAACTCATGGGTCTTCTGATGTTCAACGATCTCCTCACGGCTCAGTTTATTGAGCTTAGGCATCGTTTCATGGGGCAGTTTCATCGCCCGGCAGCGCTGCCAGGACTCAGCCACCCAGGGATGGACGTTCGGATCGATGACACCGTCTTCCATAAACTTACGATAATAGGAAGCCAGTTTTTCCTTGTTACGTTTTTCACGGATCATTATTCAGACCCCTCCTCGATTTCATCAAATATCATAAAAGCACCTGTTGAATATTACACTTCACCGTTATCGACAAGAATACGGCGCGCCCCATAATAATGGGATTTCCAATAAGTATTGTCCAGTGAATCGAGTACTACGCCGCGAGACGTCGATGCATTCCAGAACATGCCTTTTCCGGCATAAATTCCAACATGAGATGCGCCCGGCTCATAAGTCGAGAAAAAGACCAGATCGCCTTCCTTCAGCTGGTTTTTAAGGACAAAAACACCCTCTAAGACCTGCACATCCGCAGTACGCGGCAGCTGCGCCCTGTGCTTGCCAAAAACATACTGCACATAGGCCGAGCAGTCAAAGCCTTTAGGCGTTGTCCCTCCAAATTTATAAGGAGTACCTTTATATTTAGAAGCCGTTTTCACGACATCCCTGCCCTTGACATTGGTAATTCCTTCCTTTTTAAAGGCTTCCCATGTGACCTTTTTATAGGTTTTATCGTCCAGGCGTCCATTCGCTTTCAGTTTATGCTTTTTCTGAAAGTTTTTCAAACTGTCGGCAGTTGCTTTACTGAACTTACCGTCGGTACGGTCAGTAGCATATCCCAAAGTTTTCAGCTTCTGCTGAGTGACCATGATTTTCCAGTCCTTGTCACCCTCTTTAAAGGTTTTGGCAAAAGCTGCGGCAGGCAGCAGACAGATTATCAGCACAAAGGTCAGCAATGCGGTCATTTTCCTCATTACCATCGATCCCCTTCCTTGCACACTCAATATCTCGTATTGTTATAAACGTCCCAGTCCTTGATCTTACCCAATTCGGAAGCGCTCCAGGCAATCTCGCCCAGCAGCCTCTCCTTGTCTTTCGGCAGCGTCCCTGCCAGCTGAACATAATTAGAAACATGGTTACTGCGGAAAATGCACGGATGATCTTCCGGCAGTTCGACAGCAGCTAAAATACTATACAATTCTTCCATTAAACCCTGTGGTGGCAGCGGTTCAAATTCTCCGCGTTCAAACTGATCCAGCAGCTCGCTGCCGCGGTACAGCATCAAACACAACGCGCTCAGCATCGTCGGCTTGATAGCATTGATCGCTTTGGCAGTTTCCGCCGCATGGCGCTTGCTGCCTGGTTTGCCCGCCAGGCCCAGAATAATCATCATCGACAGCTTCATGCCTGCCGCAATAACCTTCCGTCCTGCTTCAACAGCCTCTTCGCCGCTGACGCCTTTCTTCACGGCCTGCAAGGTAATGTCATCACCTGTCTCCATGCCGTAATACAGCAGCTTCAAACCTGCTTCGCGCAGCTCGACCAGCTCTTCATGCGATTTACGCAGGATATCCTTTGGAGCGGAATAAGCCGCTACCCTCTGGAGCTTCGGAAAAGTTTTATATAACGCGTCTAAAATTTTTAAAAGACGCGGCGTCGACAGTACCAAAGCGTCACCGTCGGCTAAAAACACTCTGCGAACCGAATTTCTGCCGTGAACGGCAGCAGCCTCGATCTGTCTGGCGACCTCGTCCTCAGTCAGTACCTGAAACGGCACGCCTCTGTACATATTACAGTAAGTACATTTGTTATGGGCGCAGCCGCGGGTCACACGCAGGATAAAACTGCGGGCTTCACTGGGCGGACGGAAGACAGGAGTGTCATAAGAGTCAAAAAACATGTATACCTCCCGGTATCCTAAATTGTACCGGCAGTATCAAAAATACTCAACTTGATGACTGCCAGGATTACAGTAAAGCGATTTTAAGTTCGTAATAAGCAACTTATAATACACTTTACGATACCTATTATAACTTATTTTACAGTATTCCGCAGTAGTTTTTCGTGAATTTTTTGAGAAAATATGGCTAAAGTGTAAAATAAATCTGCTTTTTTTGTTAAATTTATAGCAAATATTCAGTGTATTATCAGGAAAAATGCACTTTTTTCAGGTACTTCACATTTTTTGTAGACAATCGTTTTTCTCTGCATTGTATTTACAACAAATATAGTTGACTTGCATTTTATTACATTCTTTACTATTTTTCTGATACCTGGCAATATTACTTGAAAATGTTGCTGAAACAATTGCTATTTCTGCAGTTACGCCTTATAATATATGTTAAATCTTTATTAGTATACACTATTTGTTTTTAACGAGGTGACAACATGTTTTCCCGTCTACATACCTTTATAGGCGGCACTCATATCGATGCTGCTAAAAATTTAACTGCGGAACTGCCGATCGAGGCTATCCCCGCACCCGAGAAAGTCGTGCTGCCGCTCTCGATGCATATCGGAGCTCCTGCCAAACCATTGGTACAGCCTGGCGAAAAGGTATATCTTGGACAAAAGATCGCCGAAGCCCAGGGAGCAGTCAGCAGCAATATCCATGCCAGTGTCAGCGGCATGGTCGTTGGCAGCGAAAGACGCTTTCTTCCCAACGGCACCGTCGCGGCCTGTATGGTCATCAAAAATGACGGCCAGGACACGCTCGACCCCACGATCACACCGCGTGAAAGCGGCCTGGTACTTCCGCCTGATGAGATCAGACAGCTTCTGGCAGAAAAAGGGATCGTCGGTATGGGCGGCGCAACCTTCCCGACACATGTCAAATACGCGCCGCAGAGCAGCGGCCGCATCATTGACACAGTTATCCTAAACGGTATCGAATGTGAACCCTTTATTACCGCCGACTACCGTATTCTTATCGAACATGCCGATGAAGTAATTCGCGGCCTGAAATATTTCCTGAAAGCATCTTTAGCCAACAAAGGCATCATTGCCATCGAAGATAATAAACCACGGGCTATCGAGCTTTTTAATCAGCTTACTGCTGACGATCCTAATATCAGCGTCGTTGTCTGTCCCGAAAAATATCCTCAGGGCAGCGAACGCCATCTGATCTATGCCGTTACCGGCCGCGTTGTCCCTGAGAGAGCCCTTCCCTCGGCTGTTGGCGTGATCGTCGATAATGTAGCCACTGCAATGCAGGCGGCTCTGGCAGTTAAAGACGACCTGCCCTGTTATGAGCGTATCGTCACTGTCAGCGGCAACGCCGTTCACAAACCGGGTAATTATCGTGTCCGCATCGGGACACTTTATAGCCACCTTGTCGAGCAGGGTGCCCAGGGCCTGAAAAACGATCCGGCCCGCATCATTTCCGGTGGTCCGATGATGGGCTTTTCCCTGCATTCGCTTGATTTTCCTGTTCTCAAGGGCACTGGCGGGCTGCTGCTTTTTGATCACCAGTCTGAACTGGCCAAGCTGCCGCCTGAAAATCCCTGTGTTCGCTGCGGAAAATGTGTCGATACCTGTCCGATGTTTTTAGAACCGACCCAGCTTTTCAAAGCAGTCAAACGTCGTGATTGGCCGGCAGCTTTGGCCGGCCACGTTGGTACCTGTATCGAATGCGGCTCCTGCGCCTATAACTGCCCGGCCCATATCCCCCTGGTCCAGTATATCCGCATGGGCAAACAGTTTATCCTTACTGACGGCTTCGGCGGTCATAACCCTTATTATAAAAAATAAGTATCTTGTGCACGTATAGAAAGGAAGACTCTTATGGAACCGGTCAAAGCTCCTGCGCCTTTAGTCATTATATCGTCATCGCCATATATCCATTGCGGCAGTACTATCAGCGCCGCTATGCGCGATGTTTTACTATCACTTCTGCCAGCTCTGGTCGCCGCTGTTTACTTTTTCGGCTGGCCGGCGCTCAGCGTTATCCTTACCTGCTGCCTCTCGGCTGTCATCTGCGAAGCGTTATGTCAAAAGCTCATGCAGAGGCCGATTACCGTCGGTGACGGCAGCGCCCTTTTAACCGGCCTGCTGCTGGCATTTTGCCTGCCGCCCGAATTATCACTGGGTCTTGCTGTCGTTATCGGTAAGCAGGTCTTTGGCGGCTTGGGCAGCAATATCTTTAACCCTGCCCACTTAGGCCGCGCCATCCTGCTCGCTTCCTTCCCGGCACAGATGACGACCTGGACCATGCCCTGGAACACTGCTGCCGCAGAAGCAGTTACTAAAACCACACCTTATACCGACGCTGTCAGCAGCGCTACACCGCTGGCAGCTCTGCGCCTGGCCGAAAGCGCCTGGCAGCGCGGGCTTAATGTCGACCTGCCCTCACTGAGCGCACTGTTTTGGGGTAATGTCGGCGGTTCCTTAGGCGAAACATGTGTCCCGGCGCTGCTTTTAGGCGGAATTTATCTGCTCTGGCGAGGACACATCGACTGGCGTATCCCTGCTGGCTATATCGGCACGGTTGTCGTTATTACTGCTATTTACGGCTGGCTGCGCGAATATCCGGCCTGGTTTGCCATTTATCATCTGCTTTCCGGCGGGCTGATCATCGGCGCCTTTTTTATGGCTACTGACTGGGTCACCAGCCCGATCACCAAAAAAGGCCGGCTGATCTACGCACTCGGTCTTGGCATCCTTACAGCATTGATCCGCCTGCGCGGCGGTTATGTAGAAGGCGTCTGCTATTCGATCCTGATCATGAATATGGTCACTCCTTTGATTGACCGTTATGTAACTAACGTCCCCTTCGGAGGAGGTGCCCGCCATGAGTAAAGATATTCTGCGGCTGGCGGCTATCCTGCTCGTTATCTGCGGTATTGCCGCAGCCTGCGTCGGTACTGCCCACGACCAGACAGCACCTTTGATCGAAGCCCGCAAAGCAGACGCTGTCCGCGAAGGTTATAAGCAAGTACTGCCAGACGCCGGTCAGCTCACTGATGAACCGGCAGCAGGAAAGCATATCGTCGCTGTCAAACGTTCTGAAACAGACGGCCAGACCAACGGCTATATCTACACAGTCAATCCGGACGGCTACAGCGGTAAAGTAGTTATCATGCTGGGTATCGAATATCCCAGCGCCCGTATCAGCGGTGTAAAAATCCTGCAGCAAAATGAAACTCCCGGTCTGGGAGCAAAATGCACAGAACCGGCTTTTATAGACCAATTTTTGGGTAAGGAGCTCAGCCATGATCTGACTGTCAGCAAAAATGCTTCCCAACCGCAGGAGATCCAGGCTATTACTGCTTCAACCATCACCTCCAAAGCAGTTGTCAAAGGCATCAATTCTGCCCGCAGACATTATCAGGAACATTTCGGCGTGAGCAAAGCCGCCGCAGGGAAAGGAGTGTAACCATGCTGCCAGAATTTACAAAAGGTATTATCAGGGAAAATCCGCTTTTTGTTCAGCTTTTAGGCGTCTGCCCGGCCCTGGCGACCACTTCTTCTTTAACTAATGCTCTTGGCATGGGCGCGGCTTTTACTGCGGTTCTGATCGGTTCTAACCTGATTATTTCCGCACTGAAAAAATTTATCCCCGCCAACATCAGGATACCAGCCTATATCGTCGTCATCGCCTCTCTGGTTACCGTGACCGAAATGCTGATGAATGCTTATGTGCCGGCGATCTATGAATCTTTAGGTATTTTTATTCCGCTGATCGTCGTTAACTGTATCATTCTAGGACGGGCCGAAGCTTTCGCTTCTAAAAACGGCCTGTGGCTTTCCTTTCAGGACGCTGTCGGTATGGGTATCGGCTTTACGCTTGCTCTCAGCGCTATCGGTGCCTGCCGTGAATTTTTCGGAGCCGGTACCCTGCTCGGACATGCCGTAGCACTGCCTGGAACGCAGCCCGTACTGCTGCTGATCCTGCCTGCCGGCGCCTTTCTGACCATGGGGCTGCTGTTTGGGGCACTCAACTATATCAAAGCCAGGCGGGAGGTAAACCATGGACAGTAATTTCGCCATTATCTTTTCTGCAGTTTTTATTTCCAATATCGTTTTATCACAATTCCTGGGCATCTGTTCCTTTCTGGGTGTTTCCAAAAGCCTGCGTAACGCGCTGGGGATGAGCGCTGCCGTTGCCTTCGTTATGGTACTGGCTTCACTGATCTCCTGGCTGGTTTATTATCTGTTCCTGGCTCCCTATGACCTGACCTATTTAAAGACCATCGTCTTTATTCTGGCGATCGCGTCTTTAGTGCAGCTGGTAGAAATGTTCATCAAGAAAATGCTGCCGGCACTGCATAAAAGCATGGGCGTATTTCTGCCGCTCATAACTACTAACTGTGCTATTTTAGGCGTTGCCCTTATCAATATCCAAAAAAACTATACACTCTGGCAAAGTCTGCTTAACGCTGTCAGCACCGCTGTCGGTTATACTCTGGCTTTGGTACTGTTTTCCTGCATCCGCGAACGG
>ENA-OPBS01002904-OPBS01002904.1-human-gut-metagenome-genome-assembly--contig:-NODE-2904-length-11247-cov-2.875804_pt1 | contig 11247 bp, 10 predicted proteins | sample MGYA00241074_ERZ501463 | MGnify/ENA primary metagenome ERZ501463 (study PRJEB25962, sample SAMEA2042578) | human gut metagenome | biome: human gut; feature: human-associated habitat; material: faeces...
ATTTTTCTATGTTTTTTCAAAAAAGCTGTTGACAACCAGTGTTTTTTCATGTATAGTACATTATGTTGTTGAGATGCAACAAAACTTCATAATAAAAGTTGTGCAGGAATGGCGGAATTGGCAGACGCGCAGGCTTCAGGTGCCTGTGGTAGCAATATCGTGCGGGTTCAAGTCCCGCTTCCTGCACTATTTTTTTGTCTTTGTACAGACTGACTTCTGTTCTATATTTATTTTCTGCAATCGCAAAAAGATCGCTGCATTCACGTTTTTCTGTAAACACAGCGACCTTTTCTTTCATCTCTTATTATAACTGTTCAATACCCTCACAGTTTCCTTTTATTTTTCAAGCACAAATGCTTCATACGGGCGAATCGTCATCTGTTCTTTGATTTCTCCTTCCGGATAGTTTGCGATCAGATAACTTCCCTTGCAGAATTCCTCCGGAATCTCTACTGCTACTTCTTTTTCACTGAAGTTACATACCACCAACAGTTTTTCCTCTCCCAGTGTTCTTGTATACATATAGATTTCTTCGGATTCCGGCAATAACAGATCATAAGTTCCGTATACGATGATCTCTTTTTCTTTTCGCAGTGCGATCAGCTTTCTGTAATAATTAAATACAGATTCCGGATCGTCGACCTGTTTCTTCGCATTGATCTCTTTATAGTTCGGATTGACCATGATCCATGGTTCTACAGTGGAAAATCCTGCATAAGCACTGTCATCCCACTGGAACGGTGTTCTCGCATTGTCGCGGCTCTTACGGCACAGATAACGCATCATTTCTTCCGCGGTAAATACATGCTGCTCTTCTACCAGTTCTCTGTAAGCATTGATGCTGTCCAGATCACGGAACTGATCGATCGATGTAAACGGAACGTTCGTCATGCCAAGTTCTTCTCCCTGATATACATAAGGAGTTCCCTGCATCATGTGAATACAAGTTGCCAGCATCTTTGCAGATACATCATGATATTTTGCGGAATCATCGGCATATCTGGATACCGAACGTGGCTGATCGTGATTCTCCCAGAACAGACTGTTCCAGCCACAGTTGTAGAGCTCATTCTGCCAGTGAGCCATTATCTTTTTGAGCTTTTTAAACGGAAGCGGTGCAAGGTCCCATTTCTCGCCGCCCTCCTTCTGGTCAAGCCCTATGTGCTCAAACTTGAACACCATAGAAAACTCGCTGCCATCCGGATTGCTGTAAAGCTTTGCGCGCTCTGTGTCTGCGCCCCATGCCTCACCTACAGTAATCAGGTCGCCCTTCTGGAAGGTCTCCCTGCTCAGTTCCTTAAAATATTCCTGAAGCCTTGGTCCGTTTATGGTGATTCTCTTGTCCGGCTCTTTTGCTATCTGGTCGATTACATCAAGTCTGAAGCCGCCGACTCCCTTGTCCATCCACCAGAGAATCATATCGTAGATTGCTCTTCTGACCTTTTGATTCTCCCAGTTTAAATCCGGCTGCTCCGGTAAAAACTGATGGAAATAATACTGTCCGATTTCCGGCACATATTCCCATGCGCTTACACCGAAACAAGCCTTCATATCACTTGGCGGCACGCCTTCATCTCCATCTCTCCAAATATAGTAGTCATGGTATGGATTGTCCTTGCTCTTTTTAGCCTCCTTGAACCACCTGTGCTCGTTTGAAGAATGATTTAAGACAAGATCCATCATAATCCTTATATTGTGCTTCTTTGCCTCGTTTATGAGCTCCTCCATATCATCGAGACTGCCAAACGTCGGATCAATATCCCTGTAATCCGAAATGTCATAACCGTTGTCCGCCTGCGGTGATTTGAATACCGGCGAAAGCCATATTGCATTGATTCCAAGCGTCTCAAGATAATCAAGTCTTTTGATGATACCCTGTAAATCACCAAAGCCGTCTCCGTTAGAATCCTGAAAGCTCTTTGGATAAATCTGGTAAACTACCGCCTTTTTCCACCATTTTTCATTATTGTTTTTGCTCATTATGCCCTCCTTGTCTCTTCATTATCTCTTTTTGTTATCTCTTTTAGCTGTCTCTTTTTGTAAAAATTCAGCCTGGTTTCTTTAATGCTGTATCAAATTATGCTATTTTACAAGCACCACCAAAACCTCACAGCTTTCAAGCTTAAGCTCGGATGCTCCCACTGAAACAGTGCTCTTTTCAGCATCATTTGTGTTGGACAAAAGCACCTTTTTCACACTGCCATCAAGCCTGATCTGTGCCTCTTTACTGCCAAAATTTGCCACAACCAGCACGCGCTTATTTTCATCCTCTCTGTAATAAGCCATGATGCCATCTGTATCCTCATATGCCGGAACACATCTGCCGTAGGTGAACAGCTCCTTAAATTCATCTGACTTTCTGAGTGCCACAAGCCTTCTGTAATAGTTCAAAACAGATGAAGGGTCCTTTTCCTGCGCCGCAACATTGATAGCCTTATAGTTTTCATTGACCTTAAGCCATGGCTTTGCTGTGGTAAAACCGGCATTTGCCTCATCACTCCACTGCATAGGTGTCCTTGCATTATCCCTGCTCATCCTTCCACAGGCTGCAAGTGCCTGCTCCTTTGATAAGCCTGCTGCAAGTGCTGCCTTGTACTGATCCTTTGTGCTGATATCGTCATACTCATCTATACTGTTCCATTTTGCATTTTGCATACCGATTTCCTGTCCCTGGTATATAAACGGAATGCCTCGAAGCAGTACGCTGACAGTTCCAAGCATCTTGATTCCAGCAGGATTTTGTGCATACTCCGGTAAAAATCTTGAAGCACCTCTCGGCTCATCATGATTTTCTATAATATTGGCCTTAAAGCCGTACTTTTCTGTCTCAAGCTGTGAACCAAGAATGGTCTTTCTCCATGTATCAAAATCTATTTTCGGTGCATCATACCAGCCATGCTCTCCATCACTTAAGCACTGTGCACAAAAATCAAATATCGTTGAAAAATGCCCATTCTCACCGATAAACTCCGGCAGTTCCTCAGGCTTCATATTGAATACCTCGCCAACCGTAAATGCATCATACTTCTTAAATGTATTGTTCTTTAATTCCTCTAAGAGTTCTCCGACACCTTCTGCACTTTCAACCATCTTGTAGCAGGCAGCCAGTCCGTCCTCTGCATCCGGCTCAAAATCAGGGAAATCAAGATTTTTCTTTATATTGATTATCGCATCTATTCTAAATCCTGACAAGCCCTTATCAAGCCACCAGTTAATCATCTCATAAAGCTTTTGTCTTAGCTTTTCATTCTCCCAGTTTAAATCCGGCTGCTCCTTCGCAAACAAGTGCAGATAATACTTGTCCGTACCCGGCACCTTCTCCCAGCAGCTTCCGCCAAAATAAGAGCGGTAATTGCTCGGCGGATTGCCGTTTTTACCTTTTCTGAAATAAAAGTAATCAGCATACTCTCCATCCGGATCCTTAAGTGCCTTTTGAAACCATTCGTGCTTATCCGAGCAGTGATTTATTACCAGATCCATGATGATGTGCATATCACGCTTCTTTGCCTCGGCAAGGAGCTCATCAAACTCCTCCATAGTACCGAACTCTTCAGCTATCGCATAGTAATCAGATATGTCATAGCCCTGATCCACAAATGGCGATTTATATATCGGAGACAGCCATATGATGTCAATTCCAAGCGATTTTAAATAATCCAGCTTTGAAATGATACCTCTTAAATCTCCTATTCCATCACCATTTGTATCCAGAAAGCTCTTTGGATAAATCTGATATGCCACCTTGTCATGCCACCATTTTCTCTCCATAATGTGTACCTCTTATCTAATCATAAATTTTGCACTTATTTACATCTTGAGCACTTTGTCTTGATGTATTATACTGCTATTATAGAAAGTGTTTAGTATAAATTCTTGCAATATTTTTTCATTTTATAACACAATACTGCTCTTATAATTTTAAAGGGTATAGTTTTAAAAGCTATGGAGAAACAACAATATGAAAAACAATAATCAGCCTGCCCTCGGGCAGAAAGAAAACGCAAAGCACGGAGAAGTATTTTTCCCCGTTCAGAAATATATAACAAGACTTGCAGCAGATTACCCTGTCATCACTACACACTGGCACGATGAGGCAGAGCTCACACTGATTACAAAGGGCTCATGCACCTATCAGATTGATTTGCTCGAATATGAAGCAAAGGAAGGCGATATCATCTTTATCCCGCCACTGCTGCTGCATTCCATTTCAATAAGGGACTGCGACGAATTTTACTCGGAAACGTATGTATTCCATATCAATTTTTTAGGTGGAAACAATACCGATATATGCTCTTCAAGATATCTGACTCCGCTAATCAACCATGAGTTCGCCATGCCTTACCTGATTGCACCGAAGCATCCGGCATATTCATCCCTTTGCAAATGCTTCATGCGCATAACAAAGCTATACTCCAGTCAGGAATTCGGCTATGAGCTGGCTCTAAAGGCATTTCTGCTTCAGGCAATATTTCTATTGCTGCAATACAGTGAAAAAAATGCTGATTTTGGTGTCAACACATCCTCCGATAAGCTTAAAAATGTGCTCGATTACATCGAGGTGCACTATGCCGAAAGCATCCAGGTTTCAGAGCTTGCCGGGCTTTGCTATTTCAGTGAATACCACTTCATGCGTTTCTTCAAAAAACACATGAACATGACCTGCGTGCAGTATATCAACAATGTGCGTCTTGAAAAATCCGTGGAACAGTTCGAGCGCGGCAACACCTCAATTTTAGATGTCTCACTGTCTGTCGGATTTCACAATCTGAGCTATTTTCACAGGGCATTTAAAAAGAGGTATCATATGACACCTCTTTCCTTTATCAAAAGCCTTGAATAACTATTTATTTGCACGCAATCACTCTGAGTATATACTCATATGACCTCTTTGCAGAGGATATGGAAAGCCTCTCCTCAGTCGTATGGATATCATACATGTCCGGTCCCATTGATATGCAGTCGAGTCCTTCAATCTTGCCGCTTAAAAGTCCGCACTCGACACCGGCATGAATAGCCTCAACTGTAGGCTTTTTGCCATACATCTCCTCAAAAATCCGTACCATATCCTCGCGGAGCTTTGAATCCTTCTTGTACTCCCATGCAGGATAATCACCCTCAAATGTAACCTCTGCCGCAAAAGCGCCTGCTATGCATACAAGCTGGTTCTTAAGGCTTTTTTTAGCCACACCGACAGAGCTTCTGACTGCGTATCTTAAAGTGACAGCAGCATCGTCTGATTTTAAAACTCCCAGATTAAGTGAGGTCTCAACAAGCTTATCGATTTCCCGGCTCATTCTGATGATGCCGTTTGGCAGTGCCTCGATAAGTGCGATAACCCTTGCGCTGTCCTTTGCACTTATAGCTGACTCACTGCAGTCAGTCTCCTCTGACACAGTAAGCTTAAGGTCAGGATCAGATGCCTTAAACTCCTCCGCGATCTCAGCTGCTGCCTGTTCTATCGAAGCCTTCACTGCCGCAGCCTCATCAGGTGCTACAATAATCTGTGCAGTACACTCTCTTGGAATGGCATTATCCTTTCTGCCGCCATCTATAGAAGCTATAGCTACAGGTGCCGATGCGTCGCGAAGCAGTCTGGACATAAGAATATTGGCATTGCCCCTTCCCTTATCAATCTCTGAGCCTGAGTGTCCGCCAGTGAGACCTGATAAGCTCACAGTAAGCTTTGTTCCGCTCACTGTCTCTCTCTCTACAGGCAGCTTCACATCGGCTCTGCATCCACCGGCGCAGCTTGCGAGCATCACGCCCTCCTCCTCGCTGTCCATATTAAGAAGCTTCTTTCCCTTAAGCATAGACACATCGATGCCTGTAGCACCCTCCATGCCGACCTCCTCGCATACAGTGCATACAAACTCAAGACGTGGATGTGACAAGCTGTCATCGTCCAAAATAGCAAGCGCATATGCCACCGCGATACCGTCATCTCCACCGAGTGTAGTTCCCTTTGCCGAGATAAAATCACCATCTATCAAAAGGTCCAGGCCTTCCTCGTCCATATCCTTATCACAGTCAGGTACCTTCTCGCAAACCATATCCATGTGCCCCTGCAGTATGATTGGCTCCACATCCTCATATCCTTCTGATGCTTCCTTTATGATTATCACATTGTGAAGCTCATCCTGGTAATGCTCAAGGCCTCTTGCCTTTGCAAACTCCACCAGATAATTACTGATTTTCTCTTCCTTGTATGATGGATGAGGAATACTGCATATATCCTCGAAAAACGAAAAAACGTTCTTTGGCTCTAAATCTGTTAATACTCTCATTTTACTCTCCTTAAAAAAAGTCTGCCGACGAATCCGCCGACAGACATATTATAACACAATCCGGTATTTAATTGTATATGTATTATTCAAGTCCAAATCTTCTCTTTACGGCATCGACCAGATAGTCGGCTGTTCCTTCTGTACCGAGCATACTGCTGTCCTCTCTACTTACCTCTTCCGCAAGCTTCCTAACCTTACCTGCATCTGCACATTGATAGCAGTTTTTCATCGCTTCATCATACGAAAAATCTACTGCATTACCCGCTGCTGTCACATCACACTTCCATGAGCCACACGAGCTGTGCACCTGCGTAATACCTGTGTATTCGATAAGTGCTCTCACATTGGTATCATTCACGCCGCTTCCAGCCAGAATCGTAATATCTTTTCCATATTGATTTTGAAGATGCTTAAGCTGTTTTCTGCCATCCCATACATTTACTGCTCCACCGCTTGTGAGGATACGATCTGCGCCAAGCATAATAAGCATCTCCGCTGCACTGTCCTGATTATCTATGCAGTCAAAGGCGCGGTGAAACACAGCTTCCCTGCCACACTCATGAATGAGCTCTATCATTTCCTTCGTGCGCTTTTTGTCAAGCATTTTTTCCTCTGTCAGAAATCCAAACGCAATACCGTCTGCTCCATGCTCTAAAAGAATTTTTGCATCCATAAGCATAGTGTCGTATTCTTCATCCGAATAGCAAAATCCACCGCCCCTCGGACGAACCATTGCCACTACCGGTATATTGCAGTTCTCCTTTGCATATATTAAATTGGCGAGTGTAGGTGTCAGCCCTCCCATATATAGGGCACTGTTCAGTTCAACCCTGTCTGCACCATTTTCATATGCTGTTTTCACATCCGAAAAGCTGCCACAGCAGATTTCAAGCATCGGTTTCATCATACTTTCCCACTCTTTCCGCTAAAATAAGGCTTAACCTTCACACAATACATGTGTGACCGACAATAATTACATAAAACAGTTTTACGATAATCAATATTCATTGACCACAATCTCGAATACTCCGTCCTCATTAATTTTTAACCGCAATGACTTAACATATTTATTGTAAAAATCCTTCATTTCTCGCTCTGTCGATGTAATTTTAGTCCTCTCGTATATCTGTCTTGTCATCTCCCAGCCATTTTTTCCGACAATATCATTTGTCAGATTTTTCAATTCACTTATCATGACTTTTTTCTTTAAATCACTTGCATTTCCTGTATAGAAATCGTCTATTGAACAATGAAATATACATCTTTTTGTAAGTGCATCCTTGATTGACTGTCCGCACTTGCTATATTCGTACATCACGAGGAAATGAGCATCCTTTACCGATGAAATAAGTCCCCAGTAATCCGAATCACTTGAGCACAAAATAAACGAGTCTATGTTGTCCTTATAATACGCTTCACACACTCCCGCAGTCATCTTTATATCAACAAGCGACTTTCGGTCTGTCACACGTTCCACCTCCTCGTGGAATACAGGGATATGTATGAATTTTTCCAGCCAGTCCCATCCACAGGATGTATGATAATCATCATAAAGTATAATTTTTTCTATTTTGGACATTTGCTCAGAATTTAAGTTTTTTAATACTCCATACAGCTTGTATACATCAGAATTTTCACAATCCACAACTATCACAACACGCATGCTTTCACGGATAAACTCATATATATTTTCCTTTGTATCTTCCACTGCATCCCTGTATTTTGAACCGTCGTTGAAATAATCACCATGCTGTCTGTATATTGTCTTTAAAATCCTTCCGTCAGAATTGAGCAAATTTCCCCTGCCATCCGGGCGCCAGTGGATATACATCCCGTATGGATACTCTTTTCTGTGCTCTTTATAGACAGTAAACTCTGCCTTTAGCTTCTTTGGCTTTTCATAATCCACTATGACAAACAAATCCCTGATATACTCCCATTTTATCCAGTCTGGGAAAAGCTTTTTACATGCATCCACGTGCTCATTAATCAGCTTGTTAATATGTACGCAATACTTGTCAGCCGATGAATTATACAATATAATATGCACTTCCCAGCTCTCAAGCTTATTTATATTCTCTGCATCAAACCACTCCATCCTGTTTATATTACCCAGATTATATTTTATTTCATTGTCTGTTTTTTTATAGTTGCGCAGCAGACCTGTACGCGCCTTACACAGATATCTGAGTATCCTCGCATTTTTATTTTCTCTTAAGCTGTTTAAAAGCTCCACATACTCATCACTGCACATATGATCAAGTATCTCATTTCTGACACCTATAAGATACGACAGAATCGTCACAAGCTCATATTTCTGTACTGTTTTATATTCCTTTTCCTCTGTAAATTTAAAGTCCAACGCATATGTTTCTTCATCTGTTTCCTGTATCACATCATTAACTTCATCAATATCTGTCAAATCTATTTCCCCCTTCATTTTCAAAATATATTAAAATTATATCATATGTTGCACTCTTTGTATTGTTAACATTTACTTAAATCTATATTATTTGCCATTTTCTCCTACACATGCTACAATACCTTTGTCCGGATTAATGGTGATTATTATCAGACACTTTTTAGTAGACAGCGAAAATGTCAACGACAACTGGCTGATGCTGTTTGATATGGCAGATGAGGACGACGAAATCGTAGTTTTTTACACAAAAAAATCACCTCACATGTCATACATGTCAGTCATCAGACTTATTGAAAACAATAAAATAAATATACGATTTGAGGAATGCTATGAGGGCACAAACGCCCTTGATTTTCAGCTCGTATCCTATATGGGGTATCTGATGGGATGCGGCGGTGCCTGCAGTGAAAACGAATGTGATGCTGCGTCAGCCGAGACCTGTGCTGATGAGTACATCATAATGAGCAACGACACAGGCTATGACCCTGCTGTAAGGTTCTGGAAAGATAAGGGATACGCTGTACGCAGATTCAATGTGAATTTCTGCAAACAGGCTGTCCAGCGAAGAAAAAACATCAAGTATCAGGTAGTAGCAGATATTCCATCCAAGGAAGATAACGCCAATAACAATACCAATATCAATACCGATACTGATACTGATACCGATGCTATCACAGCAAAGTCTTACAATCTGAATGAACTTATCGATGGCAATCATAGCAGCTATACAGACAGTGAACCGTTAGGTGATGAGCTTGCAACTAACGATGACTTACCGTCAAGTGATAAGCTTATGACTAATGATGACTTACCATTCACTGACGAACAGACACCTCATAACGGTTCTGGTAACAGCTCAAATAAAAACGAAGCAGATGAGGCTAAATCCTCAACGGACAGCATTGATACATCAGATATTTCTGAAGTATCGGCAGTATCCGAAGACTTCGACCATTTTGAGGTAGATTCTTTCCTAAACTGCATGGGAAAAGACAATCTGCTCAAGCTTCATGAGACGCTGGTTCATGTTTATGGTATGAAACAGGGTCAGACAATTTATAAAACCATAAAAGACAAATCCTACTCTTTTACGCCTGAAAAGCTCACGCGTAAAAAGAAGGTAGAGCGTTTTACAGGTATAATTTTCGCTCACAGTGATATTAATGATCCCGGAAATTTTGTTGATTTTCTTGAAAAAAACAAGAATAAAACAAAGAATCTCAATGGCATAAGATCTGCCATCACAAAGAGCTACGGTGAGACAGATGGTCTGAAATATTACAGCCTTTTCAAGCCATATTTCAAAATTATATCTGCACTGAAATAACGCCCTTTATTTTACAACAGAAAGGTAATCCGGATAAAACAATTGAGGCACGGAGTATTAATTCCGTGCCTCAATTATGTTATTTATTTGATATCTTAAACCATGTCGATAATTTCTTTCAAACTTCTTGGCTCATAGTCAATCCACGGCTTCATGCAGCCTACATTGTATGCCTGTATTGGCTTATCACCTACATGCCTGCAATTATTCGCTTCCATACCAGTCAGACACTTTTGAAAATATACATCCTCTGCACTGTTGTGGGTGTGACCGTATAACAGGATCGTACCTTTATTCATGCCTTTCCATGAAAATATAGGATAGTGACACAGCACAAGGTCATAATTCTTACCACCGTATGAGTCATGTATCTCTCTGTAATCGCATATATCATAAAAAAGCTGCTTATATCTGTAATCAGACACATCATCATGGTTGCCTTTAACAAGGATTTTTTTACCTTTTAATGTAGCAACAAGTGCTATGAAAACAATGCGTTTTACGTCTCTAATGACAACAATATTCAGCTTTGACTTCAAATGACCTTAAATTGAGACATAATTAGACATTATACTTCATCATAAGCATCACCTAAAGAATTAAAGTCATCATCTAACCAGAATAAGCTTTTACCTTGATTACTATACAACTGCGATATTAATTCCGTAAAAGTTTGTGCAACAATAGCACATTCTCCAACCACACCGTGTCTGTCCCAAAAGCTATCATAGCACCTTCCTAATCTTTCTTTTGCCAGATCAATAGTAATATAATTGTTTTCGATATCTTTACCAATAATATACCACCCTGATGATATATCTTCCTCACAAAGTTCACCAACGATAATTGGGTTTGCTAATACCATTTCTTCTGGACTTACAATCCTAAACCCATACGCACTATCAGTAAAGAAAGACACACCTCCACAATTCTCATAAAACACTTTTAAATCATTAGGCAAATCAACTCCTTCACTTAAGATTGGCAAACCACAAGGACTATATACAATACATCCTTGAGTGTTTCTAATTTTATCAAGCATATTCAAAATATCCATTTCTAATTCCTCTCTACTAATCCATAAATATAGCGATTAAATTCTCTATAATAATCATTTCTTGCAGATAAAGGAACATTTGCTGCGTCAAACATCCTTTCCGCCAATGCTTGTACTTCTTGCGGTGATACACTTGTCCAGTCAACTTTTCCTCCTA